>OGEZ01000084.1_pt1 | contig 103852 bp, 87 predicted proteins | sample 1570831 | NCBI WGS metagenome assembly OGEZ01 (sample SAMEA2582059, study PRJEB24529) | metagenome | biome: Human gut stool | place: China | collected 2011 | reverse complement strand
CGCCGCCGTATTCCGAGGCCCTCCGGCATCCCTGAAAGATGCCGGAGGGCTTTTTATTTTTATGCAGTGGAGAACAGGTTTAGGCCGGAAACCAATGTCGTTTCAAATATTTTTATTAAGTTTGTGCTTATCAATGAAAAATCTGTATTTGTATGAAAACAATGTGTATTTCGAAGGTTTCATGTGACGATAAAGTTTTGGAGGCACAACAAATTCCAGCCCTGTTGGACGCATCTGCTGTTGTTTTTCAGCCTATATGCTGTGTGAATTGGAAAAATTATCCTTATTGTCCGGATGTTAAATTCCGAATTGCTCATACAGGCAGGAGTCTTCTGTTGGAATATCGCGTCAAAGAAGCGAGTGTACGTGCTGTAGCTGCTTCTGATAACGGACGTGTATGGGAGGATTCCTGCTGCGAGTTCTTTTTTCAAGTTCTGGGAGATAAGGAAAATTATTATAATTTGGAATGTAATTGTGGGGGAACGTTATTGATAGGCTATGGGCGTAAAGGTGAGAGAGAACATGCGCCTGTTGAAGTAACATCGGCTGTGAAACGTTGGAGCTCGTTGGGAAAAGCTCCTTTTGAGGAGCGGATGGGAGAGTGTGAATGGCAGATGGCTCTGCTGATTCCTGCAGATGCTTTCTTCTGTCACCAAATTGAGCATTTTGTTGGAATGACCGCGCGTGCTAATTTTTATAAGTGCGGTGATCTGTTGGCAACTCCCCATTTCTTGTCATGGAATCCGATAAATCTTCCGGAACCCTGTTTCCATTGTCCGGAATTCTTTGGTTCTGTACATTTTGAGTAGGTGATAATTGATTCTGACCAAGTACTGTATCCAGCCTTGCGCGGCTCTTATTATGGGTGTGAAGGGATTGCAAGGCTGTGTAATATAAGAGCAATAGACTATTTTTGTATTTATTGGTACATATTTTTCATGGGTATGGTATATTTTGTTCTACATTTGAAATTATTTTTTTAATTCTTTTACCACAGAGGGCACGGAGTATCACAGGGTTTTATTTTTTACCGCAGATTTACGCGGATTATTTCCTTTTATTCTTTAACTCCTCTGCCCTCTCTGGCTTCTCTAACTCCTCTTCCTCAGAATCTGCATTTGAGGTCGATCCCGAACTGGAGGGGACGGCCTTGCTGCGCGAATCCTCTGTTCATCGTTTCAAAGTAGAAGGCCTGGTAGTCTTTGTTCAGCGCGTTGTTTATCCAGAAGCCGACCTGGCCGTTGCCCTTGTTCAGGCTGACGCGGCCGTTGAGTATGCCGTAGAGCGGCTGGCTGGCGTTGTTCTGCTCTGTCCAGTAGATACGTCCCGCCGCACGATAGTTGGCGTTGACCGTAATGTTGTCCAGCCATGCACCTTTGCGCAGTCTGAACACGTACTGTCCGCCTGCGGTGAATGTGTGCTTCGGGACGAAGGGCACGTAGTTTCCGTTGTAGTCTTCCGTGTCGCTCAGCGTATAGTCAGTGAAGGTGGCGTATGTGTATCCGTAGCTGCCGTACAGACTGAGCGCGTCCGTGATCTGTGAGCGCAGGCTCGCTTCCGCGCCGATGCTCCGGCTCTTTCCGGCATTGACCGTGATGCGTCCCAGTCCGCTGTCGGCGAAGCGGGAAATCTGCTGGTCGCGCGTGTCCATGTAGAAAGCTGCCAGATCAGCCTGGAGCTTTCCGCCGAACAAGGTCAGGTGCGTGCCGATTTCATAGTTCCACGAATATTCCGGCTTGTAGAGCGTAGCTTCGCGGATGGAAGCGGAGCCTGTCTTGAAATTCTCCAGCATCGAGGCGAAGCGTTTGAAGTTCGGGTCGGCGGCGAGCGCGTCGATCATCGCGTTCCGCAGCGATCCCTGGATCAGGTCGGAAAACATCTGGATGTTGTAGCCTCCCGAGCGGTATCCTTTGGTTACGCTTGCATAGACATTGTTCTGCGGATTCCATGCATATTCGAGGGCGAATTTGGGCAGGAGCTGCATGTAGTCGGCCGATTCCTCTCCGATGAAGGAGCTGATGGCGTGCAGGTTCTCGCTGGTGATGTGCATCGGACCCATGCCGAAGAGGAAGTCGAAGTCCATGTCGGTTCCCGAATCGTAGTGCATCTTGATCTTCTCATAGTCCAGACGCAGTCCCACGGTGAGCGACAGACCGTCGACGAAGAGGTCGTTCAGCGTCGACTGGTGGTAGACGGCTCCGTTCAGCACCGGCGTTTCGAACCGTCCGGGCACCGGCAGCGTGCTGTTGTTTACGGTGAGGTGCATGGTCGGTGCGGCAGGGTTTCCGCTGGGGAACATGGAGTTGGCATTGTCTTCGATCATCGTCTTCACCCCGTCCGGGCGGAAAGTCACCGGCGCGTCCGTGTCCAGCCACTGGTAGAATCCGCTCACTCCGGTAGTCCACTGCCATCTGCTTCCCGGCTTCGACTTCATGACGATTTCCTCGCTCAGCGTTTTCGAATTCTGCTTCTGCATGATCGTATAGATATCCTGTTCCGTGAAGTCCTGGTCGAGGTCCATCCGGTCGTAGAGATACTGGAATCCCGTGGCGCTGCTCAGCGTGAAGTTTCTGCCTTGGTATTCCAGGTTCACTCCCGAGTTGACCAGATTCCGCCTGTATCCGCAGTCGTTGTTGTATGATATTCTTCCGATGTATCCGGCGCGGTCTTCGGTTTCTCCGTCCGTGCGTCCTGTATATTCGTAGGGGTATCCTCCCTGGTTCGTGTATTCGTAGTTCACGGTGAAGTCCAACTTCAGGTTCTCCGTGGGCAGCCAGATCGCGCGGATGCGTCCGCCGAACTCGTTGTCCGTGTCGATGCGCTTTCCGTTGAAGTCGTTCTTGAAGAATCCTCCCTTATGGCTGTAGAAGGCACCTGCCGAAAAGGCGAACTGCGTGCTGATGCGGTGGTAGTGGGTGAGCGAAGCCTGGTAGTTGTTGTAGGTGGCTGCGCTCAGCCGGAGATCCGTTCCCTGGTAGGTGAAGGGCGACTTGGTGAAGACGCGGATCAGTCCTCCCATCGTGTTGCGTCCGTAGAGGGTTCCCTGCGGGCCGCGCATTACGTCGATGCGTTCCACATCGGCATAGTTGAAGTCGAAGGCCGACTTGTCGATGAAGGGGATGTTGTCGACATACAGTCCGATTGCCGGCGTGTTGATGCGCGAGCCGATGCCCCGGATATACACCGAGGTGGTCAGCTTCGAGCCGTAGTCGGGGATGAAGAGGTTGGGCACGAGCGCCGAGAGCGACTTGACCGAAGTGACGGCGTTGTTGCGCATGTCTTCCTGCGAGAGCGAGGTTGCCGACACCGGCTGCTGCCTCAGGCGGCTGTTTTCTTTCGGGGTGGCGATGACCACCACTTCTTCGATGTCGATTACTTTGGTTGTGTCGCCCGGCAGTGTGCCGACGGCGTTGTTGTTTGTGGCTGCAGCCGCGGATGCGGAAGCCAGCATCAGTCCAGTTAGTATTTTATGCTTTTTCATGTTGCGGTTATTTTTTCCGCTTGCAAAGTAACGGGTTCTTTTTGTGTTCTGCAATCCTAATTTATGAGGATAATTTTCTTGTGCTGTGGGTGTTTTTTTGAACCGCAGATTCTGTCAGATGCTGTCGGCGTCGATGTATCCGTGCATGACCGCATAGATGGCAAGCCCCGATGCAGACTTGATCCCCAACTTTTCGGTGATGTTCTTGCGGTGCGATATGACTGTGGTCAGGCTGATGTGCAGCTTTTCGGCGATTTCCTTGTTGATGAGTCCCTTTGTGAGCAGCACCAGCACTTCGATCTCCCTCGGGGTCAGTTCGTCTGCCGCTTCCGGTAGGGGGCGGTGCATGCTTTCGTGTCCTGTTTTCCGCAGCATCATGATGGCTTTGACCAGCCTTTCCTGCGGCATGCAGATGTTGAGCGTGGGGATTCCGTTCAGCAGCGGCTGTTCGCCTGCGGTGAGCACGATGCACTTCGGCCTTCTTTCAAGAAAGAAAGCCGTGTGCGCGAAATAAATGTTGGCCGACACGAAATAATGCGCGTACATGTCGGGCGTATCGTCGATGAGCTGTCCGAACGAGGAAAAAGTCCGGATGACGGCATTCGGAATCATTTCTTCCAGTATGGTCTGCAAGCCGAGTGCCGTCAGCGTGTTTTGTTCGAGGATAGCGATTTCGGGTGAAGCTGTCTTCATCTTAGAATAGCTTTTTCTGTCTGATAATTTCTTCGTAGTCAATCGGCTCAAATTTGTCGAATTCATCTTCCAGTTCGATTACCAGCCAGTTTATAAGGTCAAATGCCCCGGCTTTGCTTTTCTCTACATACAAATCGTAGCAAACCTCTTTCTCCGTCTGCGATTTCCACACATAAATTCCTTTCTCTTCATCGATTATGTAGATATCCAGCGCCTTGACGGAATTATACATATTGTTTATACAGTCATCCGTCTGCAGATGATATGAAGAGGCTGATGTCTGCTCTATATGTGTGATTCCATACAGATAAGGGCCGTCCTGATATTGGCAGATAAGGAAAGGAGATTCTATCTGTTTCCAGGTTTTGCACGCGCTGGAATTATAAAGGTAATATTTTCCGCGATATTTATGGAGAGGCAGATAAATTCCGTTCAGTTTTTTGGCAGAATCCGCGGACAATTCGCCATACTTCCGGCAAACAGTGCCTGCGGACGAGAGAAGCTGCGGTATTTCAGAATCTGCGTCATAGAGGGTTCTGAGATATTCCTGATATTCCTCAGAGTTTCTGTCCGTTTCTATATAGAGGCTGTGCGTATGGCTCTCGTTAGGGAACTGGTAATATATTTTGCGAAGGAAGGTTGTGTCGTTTTCAACGAACGGCCCCTCCTTTGTGTCTATGATTTGTGCCTGCATGAAAATGCAAGAGAATATGGCAAGGCAGACTGTGGCCGCTAAATGTGAATATGTTCTTTTCATGACTTTTGTTTTTTTTATTGACTTTGTTGAACGTTGTTTCTTCACTGACGTTACCAATGACGGATTGTCCCTTTTGTCATTCTGACGACCGTAGGGAGGAAGAATCTTGCATCCACGTGGATGTCTGCGAGATCCTTCACTGACGTTCAGGATGACAATGCCTCCTCGAATAATCAGCGTTTAAATTGAATTTGTCAGGTAGGCGAAGGCCGCTTCGGCACACCGCTCGCCGTCGATTCCTGCCGACACGATTCCGCCGGCGTATCCTGCTCCCTCTCCGCAGGGGAAAAGTCCCTCTATCGTGACGTGCTGGAGCGTTTCACGGTCGCGCACGATCCTTACGGGCGATGAGGTCCGTGTTTCCGCCGCTATCATTACCGCTTCGTTTGTCAGGAAGCCGCGCGAGCTTTTTCCGAAGAGCTGGAAGCCCTTGCCCAGCCGTTCGCTGATGAACGGAGGGAGCCAGAAGTGCAGGGGCGACGACACCAGTCCCGGGCTGTAAGAGCTGTCGGGCAGGTCGTAGCTCAGCTTTCTGCGCGTGAAGTCCGCCATCCGCTGTGCCGGTGCCGTCTGCCGCATGTTTCCCTGCTGCCAGCACACCTGTTCGAGCTTTTCCTGAAAGCGCATCACTGCCAGCGGATGTACGCCTTCCTGCACCGGATTCGACAGGATCAGCTGTTCCGTCAGTTCTTCGGCAGAATCCTTCAGGGCCTCCGACTGCACCTGCAGCGCGGGGTCTTCCAGGTCTTCGGGATGAATCTCCACCACCATTCCCGAGTTGCTCCACTTCGTTCCGCGGTTGCTCGGGCTCATGCCGTTCACCACAAGCTGGTGCGGGCCGCTGGCTGCCGGGACGACGAATCCTCCCGGGCACATGCAGAAGCTGTAGACCCCCCGTCCGTCAACCTGCTGCACGAAGCTGTATTCGGCTGCGGGGAGGTATTTTCCCCGTCCATTCTTATTATGGTATTGTATCTGGTCGATCAGCAGCGACGGGTGTTCGAGGCGCACGCCCACCGCAAGGCCTTTCGCCTCTACGGGCACTCCGTTGGCGAAGAGCCAGCGGTATACGTCGCGTGCCGAATGCCCCGTGGCGAGAATCACCGGTCCGTGGAACTCGGTTCCCCGGTTGGTGCGGATGCCCGCCACTTTGCCGTTCTCGATCAGCAGCTCGTCCATCCGCGTTTCGAAATGCACTTCACCGCCGCAGGCAAGGATGGTTTCTCTCATGTTCTCGATAACCCTCGGGAGCTTGTCGGTGCCGATATGCGGATGCGCGTCCGCCAGGATCGACGTGCTTGCTCCGTGCTGGCAGAACACGTTGAGGATTTTGTCTACGCTTCCGCGCTTCTTGCTCCGCGTATAGAGCTTTCCGTCGGAGTAGGCCCCTGCTCCCCCTTCGCCGAAGCTGTAGTTCGATTCCGGATCCACTTTGTGCTCCCGGCTGATGCGTGCCAGGTCTTCCTTGCGTTTGCGCACGTCTTTTCCGCGCTCCACCACGACCGGCCTTGCGCCCAGCTCGATGAGTTTCAGGGCTGCAAAGAGTCCTCCGGGACCTGCGCCGACCACGATGACCGGCCGCTTTCCCTCCACGTTCGGGTATTCCGTGCGGATGAAGTCGTCGTTTCCCGGTTCTTCGTTGACGAATACCCTTACCTTGAGGTTGATGAAGATGGTCCGTTGGCGTGCGTCAATGCTCCGCTTGAGTGTCCGTACCGCCCGGATTGTCCGGATATCCATTCCTTTTTCTCTGCTGATGTATTGTTTCAGCGACTGTTCGCTTGCTGCCTGTTCGGGCAGAACCCGCAATTGATATTCTTCTGTCATGTTGTTTTCTTTTGTTTTTTTACCTCAGATTTCCTCAGATTTCCGCGGATTTGTATGTTTTTTATTTTATCCGTTATAAGATAATTCTTTTGATTCCATGTTGCAGGTTTGTACTGAAGAAATTAATCAACAGTCCTAAATGGATTTTGCTCAGTTTCATATAAGTTATGATCTGGGCTGTGTGGATAGGGTGGAATTGTTCTACCGTTTTTAAGTTCGATGATAATCTTGTTTTCTACCAGTATGTCAATGCGATATCCACAGTCAATTCTTGTATTTTCATATAGTACGGGCAGTTCTTTTTGCCTTTCATACTTGATGTTGAGCCTGTTAAGCTCATAGCAGAGGCAAGCTTCGCATGTGTTCTCCAATAATCCCGGACCCAATGCACGATGTACGTTATAGGCACATTCGATAATTTTATACGCCAGTTCGTTTGTTCCTTTATCTATGAATGTCATGAGAATAATCGTAAATTAAAGTGAAGAATCTGTGAAAATCTGCGGTTCGTAAATCTTATCCGAAGAGTTCGCGGAATGCTTCTTCCACTTTTCTTACCGGTGCCAGTCTGATTTTGATCTTCTTTCTGTCCAGTCCCTGCATGTTCTGTTTCGGAATCAGCATTCTGCTGAATCCCAGCTTCTCCGCCTCGCTTATCCGCTGCTCGATGCGGTTTACCGGACGGATTTCGCCGCTCAGCCCGACCTCGCCTGCCATGCACACGCCGGTTTCTATTTCCGTGTCCATGTTGCTCGAGAGGATCGCGCTGATGACAGCCAGGTCGATTGCCGGGTCGTTCACCTTCAGTCCGCCGGCGATGTTCAGAAACACGTCCTTCTGCGCCAGCTTGAATCCCACGCGCTTTTCGAGCACCGCCAGCAGCATGTTCATGCGCCGCAGGTCGAATCCCGTGGCGGAACGTTGCGGCATTCCGTAGGCAGCCGTGCTTACCAGTGCCTGCACTTCGATCAGAAACGGGCGGATGCCTTCCACGGCTCCGGCTATGGCCACGCCGCTCATGCCTTCGTGGTCCTGCGAGAGCAGCAGCTCCGAAGGGTTGCTCACCTGTCTTAGCCCGTCTTGCCGCATCTCGTAGATGCCCAGTTCGGCGGTGCTTCCGAAGCGGTTCTTGATGCTCCTCAGGATGCGGTACATGTAGTGCTGGTCGCCTTCGAACTGAAGCACCGTGTCGACGATATGCTCCAGCACCTTCGGTCCCGCCAGGCTTCCTTCCTTATTTATATGTCCGATGAGGATGACCGGCGTGCCGGTTTCCTTCGCGAACTTCAGGATGGCAGCCGAGCACTCTCTGACCTGCACGATGCTGCCCGGAGAGGAGTCGATGCTTTCGGTAGATATGGTTTGTATGGAGTCGACGACCACCAGATCAGGCACAACGTTCCGGATATGCGTGAAGATCTGTTCCAGCGACGTTTCGCAGGCGATGAGCAGGCTGTTGCTTTCGGAGTGGGGGATACGGTCGGCCCGCATCTTCAGCTGGCGGCTGCTTTCCTCGCCCGAGATGTAGAGCACCTTCTTGTCGGCAAGGCGCAGGACAGTCTGCAGCACGAGGGTAGACTTTCCGATTCCCGGTTCGCCTCCGATCAGCGTAAGCGATCCTTCCACCAGCCCTCCTCCGAGCACCCGGTTCAGTTCTTCATCGTGCATGTCGATGCGCTGTTCGTCGCCCGCCACGATTTCTTTCAGGTATTGCGGCTTCGAGCGTGTTCCCTCGATTCCGTGAGCCACATGTTTTGCCACGACAGGCTCTTTCCGCACCACTTCTTCCACAAACGTGTTCCATTGTCCGCACGCCGGGCATTTCCCTGCCCATTTGGGCGATTCGTGTCCGCAGCTGGTGCATACATATACGGTTTTTTCTTTTGTTGCCATCGGTTGTATTTCGCGCTTTATTTATGCAAAGATAGCGTATTCTTTCTTCAAGGCTAAGGTCCCGTTTGAATTTTTGCGAAAAAAGAGAACTTTATGTCTGTATCCGGCATCTTATGGCACGCCTGCCGCAGACGGCTGCCGTATATTTGCAGAGCAATCAGGAACAATGGCGCCGACTGATGCATGAGAGCAACAATTGTTTTTCAGGTAAACTAAAAAAAGAAAGTATGAAAAGATCAGTGACTTATTCAGTGGTAGCGAGAAAGAATCCGAATCCGATGGCGGAAGGTGAAGTGAAGTATTATGCACGTGCCCAGGCGCGCGGCGTGATGGGCATCCGCGAGATGGCGGAGCGCATCCAGCAGGCCTGTACGGTGACCCGTGCCGATGTGATGGCCGTTCTGGTGTCGCTGGAGGATGTGGTGGCAGAAGGGCTGGCAAGCGGCGAAATCGTCCGTTTGGGCGATCTGGGATCTCTCCAGATCAGCTTAAGCGGTGAAGGGGCCGTGTCGAAGGAAGAGTATGACGATTCGCTCATCAACCGCGTCCGTATACTTTTCCGTTCCGGACAGACGCTGCGGGAGGCCATCAACAACCTCACCTACGAGCAAGTGCCGGTGAAGTCGGCTACCGACGAAGCGGGAGGAGAGGCCGATAGTGACGAAGAAGAAACAGTGTAAGAATCAGCACTGTAGGATCATTCTATGAAAACCAGGGTAAAATGCATTATTGTCAGGATACTGAACTGTTTGCTCTGCATCCTGACGGGCAGAAAAAGGATTGCGGATGAGAAAGATTGACACGATTGTGATTCATTGCACAGCCACGAGAGCGGACAGCCCGCTCTCGCCGGCTCTGCTGACGAAGATGCACCGGCAAAGAGGGTTCAAGGGCTGCGGCTACCATTATTATATCCGCACCGACGGGAGCATTTGCACCATGCGTCCGGTGGAATGTGTGGGAGCGCATGCCAAGGGACATAACGCTTGCAGCATCGGCATTGCCTATGAAGGCGGGCTGGATGAAAACGGAAAACCGGCCGACACGCGTACCGACAGGCAGAAACACGCGATGACAGTGCTGGTGAGGGTGCTGGTGAAGGAATTTCCGATCAGGCGGATTGTAGGGCACCGCGACCTGAGTCCGGATCTGGACGGCGACGGAACGGTTGAGCCGGAAGAGTGGATCAAGCAGTGTCCGTGTTTTGAGGTAGGAGATTGTCTTCAGGAATGGATCGGGCGTCTTAAGGGACATAATGGCGATGCAGGCCTTAAAGGTTAAATAATGCAAAACGGAGTGCATTTTTCTTGGGTTTTTATATGTTGCATAACATAAAAGCCGTATATTTGCACTGTGTTTTTCATGGTATTAGATTTAAGGTTAATGAAGATTGGGAATCTGGGAAGATTCCCTTTTTTTATGCCCGCCCGTTTCCGGCCTTCTGTATTCCGCGGAAAACCGTCACAGGCATCTGAAGCCCTCAAATGTTTTACTGCAGCTTGCTTTTCTTTGTGATTATCTTGTCGAACCAGACGTTAAGCAGCGTCCATGCAAGCACGTCGATAATGAAAACCACCGTGTTGTTGAGGAAATGGATGGCCACCATCGTGAAGGCGCAGAAGCATGCCGACATAACCTGGATGCTTATCATCGCGCTCCGCGGAGAGAATCCCATGGCCAGGAACTTGTGGTGGATGTGTGATTTGTCGGGCATGAACAGCGGCTTGTGGTTGCGGGCGCGCCGGAGCACCACACGGACAACGTCCAGGCAGGGCACCATCAATACGCTGAACGACACAAGCACCGGGCTGCTCATGGGCATGATGCGCACGGCGGGGTCGTACATGCTGTATTTGATTACGAAGAAGCTCAGGATGAAGCCCAGCGTCAGGCTGCCCGTATCTCCCATGAAGATTTTCCGCCCCCTGTCGATGCTTCCGAACACGTTGTAGGAAAAGAAGGGGATGATGACACCCACGCTTACAAAGGCAAGCAGGGCGAACGACCAGTAGCGGAAGTGGATGAACAGGATGCCGAACACGATCAGCGCAACCATGCTCAGTCCCGACGCCAGTCCGTCGATTCCGTCGATCAGGTTGATGGCGTTGGTGATGAACACCACCAGCAGGATGGTGAGCGGGATGCCGATGGAAGGATCTATCTGATAGATGCCGAAAAGGCCGTAGAAGCTGTTGATATACAGTCCGGACAGCGGGAACATGGCAGCTGCGAGAATCTGCACGAGGAATTTCTTGCGGTAGCGCACGCCCACCAGGTCGTCGCCTATGCCCACGATGTAGAGCAGTGTAAGCCCCCCTATCATGAAGAGGAACTCGCAGGCGATTCTCCCGACCTCTCTTGCGTCGGGGTTAAGCCCGATCATGATGCGTATGGCCGTGAACACGGAGAGGGTGAAGAGGATGACCGGAAAGAATGTGACGCCGCCCAGCCGTGGCACCGGCCGCTTGTGGACCTTTCTTGAATCGGGTTCGTCGAACAGCCTTTTCCGCAAAGAGATGACGAGAATGTTGGGGATGATGGCCTGCCCCATCAGCACTGCGCATATGAATGCTCCGATAATGATATATAAGTTTTCCATTTCTGTATGTTTGGTTTTGGCTTTGCCTCAGTCAGGCATCCGGATTTCCGTTTCCTTTCCCGTGCAAAGTTTTTAGCTGCAAAATTAACTTTATTCCCCTAATCAGACAATACGGCAGACACGAAAAATAGGGTATCGGGCTGTTTTTCCTAAAGAAATTTAGGAAATGGCAGTCCCCGAAGTTTTCCGTAGAGCCGGAATGCAACGGGCTTTGAGCTTCGCCTCCTTTTCAGGCGGTTATTTGGGAGCCTTGCGGTACAGATAGATCGCGATGAAGAGGTACAGGATATTCGGGATCCATACGGCAAGGTTCGGAGGCGTATTGCCGTTGATGGCAAACGTAGACGAAATCGTCTGGAACAGGATGTACGAGAAGCTCAGGGCGATTCCGATGCCGAGGTGAAGCCCCATTCCTCCCTTGCGCTTCTGCGACGAGAGCGACAGTCCGATTACCGTCAGGATAAACGCGGCGAAGGATGTGGCGATGCGGCGGTAGTATTCCACCTCGAACACCTTGATGTTGGCGAATCCGCGCTGCTTCTGGTTGTCGATGTATTGCCGGAGCTGGCGGCTGGTCATCGTTTCCTGCTGTCCCCGCGTGATGAGGAAGTCCTGCGGCTCCATGTTGATGGTAGAGTCTAGACGTTCGCCGCGGGTGATGGTTTCGCGCATGCCCCTCATTTCACGTATCATGTAATCCTTGATGATCCAGCGGTGTACGCCCGTCGTGTCGTAGGTGATGCGCCGTGCGGTGAGATGCGACACCAGCTTGTGGTTTTCGAACTTGTCGAGCGAGAAGCGGTAGCCCGTCTTGTTGAAGTTCTCATACCGTTCCATATAGGCCACCACCCCGGTGTCCACCTCCAGCTGGATGTTGCGGGCATAGTCTGCCTGCCGCTTGTTCTTGTATACCTCCTCGAATTTCAGGCGCGTCACGCTTCCCGTGGGGATCACTTCGGTGCTGAGCACATACGTCACGAGTGCGATGATGGCCGCCGAGATCATATAGGGGACCATGAGCCGCTTGAAACTCATTCCGGTGGAGAACATGGCGATTATTTCGGAGTTCTCCGCCAGCTTGGAGGTGAAGAAGATGACGGCGATGAACACGAACAGCGGACTGAACAGGTTGGTGTAGTAGGGGATGAAGTTCAGGTAATAGTCGAACATGATCGCTTTCAGCGGCGCCTTGTTGTTGATGAAGTCGTCGATGTTCTCGTTGATGTCGAACACCACGGCAATCGAGATGATCAGGGCGATGGCAAAGAAGTAAGTCCCCAGGAACTTCACGATGATGTACCTGTCGAGCCTTTTCAGCCATTTTTTCTTGAAAGGATTCCCCTTGAGCTTCTTCAGTTCTTCTTTCAGCCGGGGCATTCCGGCCTTCATTTTTTCCTTTATGTTCTGTATCGCGTTTATCTTCTTCATGAGCCAGGGCAGTTTAAAGTCGGGTCGTTACCTGTTCCACTATCTTGGGCTTCCAGGTCGAGAAGTCGCCGGCGATGATATGCCTGCGCGCTTCGCCAGCCAGCCAGAGGTAGAAGGCAAGGTTGTGTATTGAGGCAATCTGCAGCGCCAGCAGCTCCTGGGCGTGGAAGAGGTGGCGCAGGTAAGCCTTGCTGTACATGGTGTCGACATACGACGCTCCGTCGGCCTCGATGGGCGAGTAGTCGTTTTCCCACTTCTTGTTGCGCATGTTCATGATTCCCTGCTTGGTGAAGAGCATGCCGTTCCGTCCGTTTCGTGTAGGCATTACGCAGTCGAACATGTCCACTCCGCGTTCGATGCCTTCGAGGATGTTTGCCGGCGTGCCCACGCCCATCAGGTATCGCGGTTTGTCGGCGGGAAGTATTTCGTTGACCACTTCGATCATCTCGTACATCTTTTCGGTAGGTTCGCCCACAGCGAGTCCGCCGATAGCGTTTCCGTCGGCGTTTTTCGAGGCGATGTATTCAGCCGAGCGGCGGCGCAGGTCGGGATAGACGCATCCCTGCACGATGGGGAAGAGCGACTGGCTGTAGCCGTACTTCGGTTCCGTTTCGTTGAAGCGCGCGATGCAGCGGTCGAGCCACCGGTGCGTAAGTTCCATCGACTTTTTTGCGTACTCGTAGTCGGACGTGCCCGGCGCGCATTCGTCGAAAGCCATCATGATGTCCGCTCCGATGGTCCGTTCGATATCCATCACCCTTTCCGGCGTGAAGAGATGCTTCGATCCGTCGATGTGCGAGCGGAACTCCACGCCTTCCTCCTTCATCTTGCGTATTCCGGCAAGCGAGAACACCTGGAACCCCCCGCTGTCGGTGAGCATGGGTCGGTCGAAGCCGTTGAACCTGTGCAGTCCGCCGGCCCCCTCGATGATGTCCAGTCCCGGGCGCAGGTAGAGGTGGTATGTATTTCCCAGGATGATTTGCGCCTTGATGTCTTCCTTGAGTTCGTGCAGATGCACTCCTTTCACGGTTCCTGCCGTTCCCACGGGCATGAAGATCGGCGTTTCGATCTGTCCGTGATCGGTTGTGATCAGTCCTGCACGCGCGTTTGATTTCGGATCAGTATATTGCAGTTCAAATTTCATTGCATTCGGTTGAAAATGATTAATTGCCGGCTTTCCCGTTTTCCTTGTGTTCGGCGGTAAAGTCGATCGGGTCTGCCACCTTTTCGTTTGTCAGGGCCAGCCTGAGCACCTCGCGTATATCCTTCACATAATGGAAGGCAACCCCCTCGAGATACATCGGCTGTATTTCCTCGATATCCTTGCGGTTGTCTTCGCAGAGGATGATGTCCTTGATTCCGGCGCGTTTTGCCGCCAGGATCTTTTCCTTGATACCCCCCACCGGCAGCACCTTTCCGCGGAGCGTGATTTCGCCCGTCATTGCCAGGTTCGCCTTCACCTTGCGCTGGGTGAGGGCAGAAGCCAGCGAGGTGACCATGGTGATGCCCGCCGACGGCCCGTCTTTTGGGATAGCCCCTTCGGGCACATGGATATGGATGTTCCAGTTGTCGAAGATTCCTTCCGGCAGGTCGAGGTATCCGCTGTGCGCCTTGAGGTATTCGAGCGCCAGCATGGCCGACTCCTTCATCACGTCCCCCAGGTTTCCGGTGAGCGTGAGCTGTCCCTTTCCCCGGCTCAGGCTGGTTTCGACGAAGAGGATCTCGCCCCCTACGGCCGTCCATGCCAGTCCCGTCACCACTCCGGCGTATTCGTTGCCCTGATACTTGTCGCGCGAGTACTCGGCAGGCCCGAGGTATTGCGGGATGTCCTTGGCCTTCAGCTCATGGGTTTCCGTAAAGTTTCCGCTGGCGATTTCGAGCGCGATTTTCCGCATCACCTTGCTGATTTTCTTCTCCAGTTCGCGCACGCCGCTCTCGCGGGTATAGTTTTCGATGATGTACTCGATGGCCCCTTTCGAGAATTTCACGTGCTCCTTCTTCAGTCCCGTGGCGTCCATTTCCTTCGGGATGAGGTGGCGGCGCGCTATCTCGATCTTCTCTTCCGTGATGTATCCGCTCACCTCGATCAGCTCCATGCGGTCGAGCAGCGGTCCCGGGATGGTGGCCAGGTTGTTTGCCGTGGCGATGAACATCACTTTCGAGAGGTCATAGTCGATGTCGATGTAGTTGTCGTGGAACGAGCTGTTCTGTTCCGGGTCGAGCACTTCGAGCATGGCCGACGACGGGTCGCCGTGGCTGTCGCTGCTCATCTTGTCGATTTCGTCGAGGATGATGACCGGGTTCGACGTTTCCGCCTTGATCAGGCTTTTGATGATGCGTCCCGGCATGGCTCCGATATACGTCTTGCGGTGTCCGCGTATCTCCGCCTCGTCGTGTACGCCTCCGAGCGACATGCGCACATACTTGCGTTTCAGCGCGGCCGCGATGGATCGTCCGAGCGAGGTTTTCCCCACACCCGGAGGGCCGTAGAGGCAGATGATGGGCGATTTGAGGTCGCCTTTCAGCTTCAGCACGGCGAGGTGTTCAAGGATGCGCTCCTTCACCTTTTCCAGTCCGTAGTGGTCCTTGTCGAGCACCTTCTTGGCGTTCGGTATGTCGATATAGTCGGTTGAGTAGACATCCCACGGCAGCGAGAGTATTGTCTGGAGGTAGGTATACTGCACGTTGTAGTCGGGCGACTGCGGGTTCACCCTTTCCAGTTTCGTCACTTCCCTTTCGAAGACGTCTGCCACCTCCTTCTTCCATTTCTTCTTCTCGGCCTTTGCGCGGAGCTCGTCGATTTCGTCGTCCTGTCCTGTGCCCAGTTCGTCCTGTATGTTCTTGATCTGCTGCTGGAGGAAATACTCCCTCTGCTGGCGGTCGAGGTCCTCGCGCGTGCGCATCTGGATGTTCTGCTTGAGGGTGGCGAGCTGCACTTCCCTGTTGAGCACCTGGATCAGGCGGTAAAGCCTTTCCTTGAGGCTGTTTATCTGGAGCAGTTCGTATTTGTCTGCGATGGAGAACGGGAAGTTGGCGCTGATGAAGTTGATCAGCATCTCGCTGTTGTCGATGTTCTTGATGGCGAACGAAGTGTCGGGCGCCATGTGTTCGGACAGCTCGATGAGCTTGGCGCTGAGTTCCTTGCACGTGTCGAGCAGCGCCTTGAACTCGTCGGTGTCCTCCTCTGTCATGTTTTCCTCGATGACGCTGACTTTCCCTTTCATGTAGGGCCTCATGGCCGTTACTTCTTCGAGCCTGACCTTCGGTCCTGTCGCCTGCAGGATGACGGTTGTGTTTCCCGTAGGCATTTCAAAAATACGGAGCACTTTTCCGATTACGGCAACCGGGTAGAGGTCCTTGAATTCCGGATTGTCTACTTCGCTGACTTTCTGCGTGGCGATGACGATGGAGCACTTGTTTTTCAGTGCCATGTTGACCAGCTTGAGCGTAGGCCGCCTGCCCACCGTGACCGGCATGACCACAGACGGCAGTATAATCATGTTTCGCAAGGTCATCACCGGCAGTTCATCATTCAGTTCTTCCAGGTTGTTTTCGACCGGGAGAGTTTCTATTTCGGTCAGCATTGAAATGTCTTCTCCTTCTTTTTCCGGGAGGAATGCTTCTTTTCTTGTTCTTCTTGCCATATTTTGGTTTCCGTAAACTTTATATTTGTTCAAAAACGGCACAAAGTTAATCATTCCGCTTTGAATTAAGAAGAACTGCGGCTTCAAATACATATAATAAAAATGAAATGTGTGGTTATTCGCCTCTTCCGGCGGGCAAATGCGTGTGCTTCCGCCGGCTTCCGCGCGAATGACGGCGGGCTGTTTGCGGCTGTGAAATTTATTTTCCGTAACTTTGCCGCAAAATGATACGTTATGCCGAACCCTTATTTCAAATTCAAGCAGTTTACGGTGTTTCATGACAGATGCGCCATGAAGGTAGGTACCGACGGCTCGCTTCTCGGAGCCTGGGCGGAGGTGGAACACGCACGGCAGGTGCTCGACATAGGTACGGGCACGGGGCTGATCGCACTGATGGCGGCGCAGCGCAGCCGAGCGCAGGTGACGGCCGTCGACATTGACGCGGACGCGGCGGAGCAGGCGCGCGAGAATGCCGCCCGTTCGCCCTGGAAAGAACGGATTGCCGTGGAGCGGATGGACGCGAGGCAGCTTCCCGCTTCGTGGGAAAAGAGGTTTGACGCGGTGGTGTCGAATCCGCCTTATTTCGTGGAAGACGTGAAATCGCCTTCTTCGGCGCGCAGCCTGGCGCGGCATTCCGGTTCGCTGGAGTTCGGCACGCTGCTGCGGGAGGCGGGCAGGGTGCTTGCCGGCGACGGCGTGTTCTCGGTGGTTCTTCCTGCAAGTGCGGGGCCGGATTTCACGGCGCTTGCGCTTCGTGAGCGGCTGTACCTGTCGCGCCAGACATGGGTGTTGCCGAAGCCCGGCACATCGCCCAAGCGGGTGCTGCTGGCCTTCACCCATACCCAGCCCGCCGCCACGCTGACAGACGAGCTGGTGATCGAAACGGCTCCGAGGGTGTATAGTCCGGAGTTTGTGCGGCTGCTGTCACCGTTCTACCTGGCTTTGTAGCTTGACGTACGTTTAGCCGCAGCTCCTGTTCTGCATCTTCCGCCTGCGGATCATTTCTTGGAAAGCCTTCTCAGGATCTGCTGGTTGAGCATGAGCAGCTGCTTGTGCTTGTCGGCGATGGTTGCGGTGATGGGGCGCCGCTCGATGAAGTCGGTGAAGTGCTGCAGGACGTTCAGGGGCGGCGGAGCGATGCGTTTCGGGCGTACCGGTGCTATCACGTTCAGCCCCTGGTGTACGATTTCCACCTTCAGGTCTTTCCCGCCCATCTGCGGATCTCCGTCGAAATGGAACACCCCCTCCTTCGTGCGGTGGATGATGATGCGCTTGTCCTTCATGGTCTTGATCCGGCTGTTCTGGTCGAGCATCCTGTTGAAGAGCTGGAAAGCCAGCGTCGGCACGTCGAGCACGGTGAACGGTTCGAGGACGGTGATGTCCATCATCCCGTCGGTAAGCGAAGCGTGCGGCGCGATGTAGGCGTTGTTGCCATACTGCGACGCGTTTGCGCAGGCGATGAGGAAGGCCTTGTAGTGGACGGTGCCGGCCGAGTTTTCGATTTCGTACGTTTCGGGCCGGTAGTTCAGCGATTCGTGGAGCGTATTTTCGAGGTACGTAAGCAGTCCCCTCCGTCCCGAGTCGGCGAACTTCAGGCTGACGAACGCGTCAAACCCCACGCCGCACGTGCAGAAAAACGGGTGTCCGTCGATTATTCCGTAGTCGATCGTCTTCCGGAGATCGTCGTTGAGCACATGGATGGCTCCTTTCGGGTCCATCGGGATGTGGAGGTGCCTTGCAAGCCCGTTTCCCGAGCCGCAGGGGATGATTCCCAGGCACGAAGACGTATGGATAAGCGAGCGGCCGATTTCGTTGATGGTTCCGTCGCCTCCGATGGCCACTACCGTGTCAACACCTTCCTCCGCTGCCCGGGCTGCTATTTCGGACGCATGTCCTGCATATTCCGTCTTCCTCACTTCATAGTCGAACTTGTTGTGGTCCAGCAATTCATCGATCAGCCGGAGGATGGCCTCCTTGTTGTGTGTCCCTGATATGGGGTTGACGATGAATGTCATTCGTTTTTTCTTATCCATAATCCAATCTTCGGCTTAGAGCCTGTCTGAATTTTCCGGTTGCGTCTTTTTATCCGCCCTTTTTGAGCTTGTTTCCGGTCTGTTTCCCGCTTTCACCCGTCAGACAGCCCGCCGTCATCCCCTTAAAAGCTGAAAAAACATCCCCGAAAGCAATTCTCAAGCCCAGAAATTTAAACAGGCTCTTGGTTTAAGTATACAAAATTAATGCAATATCGGATAAAATTGTTCGGAATTGTGGTTTATTTGTGCCGGAATTGAATTTTTTTGTGGGGCTTGCTTTGCTGAAACGAGAATTTATTATCTTTGCACATTCATTTGCGTTCGGGCCTTGCCGTTGCGGTGCCCGCAGGAAGAGAAGAGATTATTTAATTATATAATGTAAGCGGACCAGAATGCCGCTTATTCATGATTGGAATATGGGATTATTACAAGAAAAGCTAAGTAAATTCAGAGTGCCTCAGATGTATATGGAAAGAGGCGTTTACCCTTATTTCCGTGAAATAGACAGCGCACAGGACACGGAAGTGATGATGGACGGGAAGAAGGTGCTGATGTTCGGTTCCAACTCGTATATGGGGTTGACATACGACAAGCGGATCATTGAGGCGGCCATTGCCGCCACCCGCAAGTACGGTACGGGATGTGCCGGTTCGCGCCTGCTGAACGGAACGCTCGACATCCATGTGGAGCTTGAAAAGGAACTCGCGGAATTTGTGGGGAAAGACGAGGCGTTGTGTTTTTCTACCGGTTTCACGGTGAACGAAGGCGTGATTCCGCAACTGGTGGGACGGGGCGACTACATCATCTGCGACGACCGTGACCACGCTTCCATCGTCGACGGACGCCGTCTGTCGTTTGCCACACAGTTGAAGTACAAGCATAATGACATGGATGCCCTGGAGAAGGAGCTGCAGAAGTGCGACCCCGATGCCGTCAAGCTGATTGTCGTTGACAGCGTATTCTCCATGGAGGGCGACCTGGCCAATCTGCCGGAGATTGTCCGCCTGAAGAAGAAGTACAACGCTTCGGTATACGTGGACGAGGCTCATGGCCTGGGCGTGTTCGGACGCAACGGACGGGGAGTCTGCGATCATTTCGGCCTGACGGACGAGATCGACGTGATTATGGGCACGTTCAGCAAGTCGCTCGCTTCGATCGGAGGCTTTGTGGCCGCCGACAAGGACACCATCAACTGGCTGCGCCACAATGCGCGTTCCTACATCTTCCAGGCGAGCAACACGCCGGCGGCTACGGCTGCGGCAAGAGAGGCGCTGCACATCATCCGCACGGAGCCTGAACGCCAGGAGAACCTGTGGAAGATCACGAACTATGCGCTGAAGTGTTTCCGCGAGGCGGGATTTGAAATCGGCGATACCGAAAGCCCGATCATTCCGCTCTATGTGCGTGATACGGACAAGACCTTCGAGGTGACGAAGCTGGCCTTCGACGAAGGCGTGTTCATCAATCCGGTGATTCCGCCCGCATGTGCTCCGCAGGACACGCTGGTCCGTTTCGCCCTGATGGCTACGCATACGAAAGAGCAGATCGACTTCGCCATCGAAAAGCTGATAAAGTGTTTCAGGCAGCTTGACCTGCTGAAATAAGCGGAAGAAACCGCATACGGGAGGCGCAAAGATACAGAGCAGACAAACGTGGATGAGGCTGTGTCTTTGTGCCTTTTTTGTTTATATCCTATATTTTCTGTATTTGTACTATGATACTCAATGAAAAAGACAGCCGCCACGAGCAGGTGCTTCTGGTGGCGCAGGAGATGATGCTTGCGGCGCGCACGGCTCCGAAGGCGAAGGGGGTGGACATAATCGAAGTGGCCATGGTGACCGAGAGCAACATCCGTATCCTGTCGGATACGATGAAGCAGATGTATGAAGAAAACGGATTCAAGTTCTTTCTGCGCGATGCGGAGAATATCCTGAAGGCAGAGTGCATCGTGCTGATCGGCACGCATGAGCATCCGCACGGAATGAACTGCGGGCACTGCGGGTTTGCAACCTGCGGCGAGCGCAGCGAAGGCGTTCCCTGCGCGATCAATTCGGTGGATGTGGGAATCGCCGTCGGCTCGGCCTGCTCTGTGGCTGCCGACCACCGCGTCGACACGCGCGTGATGTTTTCGGCGGGACTTGCCGCCCAGCAGCTCGACTGGCTGGACGGCTGTTCGCAGGTGTATGCCATACCGGTGAGCGCGTCGTCGAAAAATCCTTTCTTCGACCGCAAGGCTCCGCAGTAGGCGCGGAGGGCGGTTATGACAGGATGAACTTCTCTACCGCATGCGCCACTCCGTCTTCTTCGTTGGAGAGGGTGATGAAGTCGGCGTTTTCCTTCACCACGTCCTGCGCGTTGGCCATTGCCACGCCCATTCCGGCGAATTTCACCATCGACAGGTCGTTGAATCCGTCGCCTGCCGCCATCAGCTCTTCGCGCTTCAGTCCGAGCTCGTCCAGCAGGACCGAGAGCGAGCGTGCCTTGTCGATTCCCTTCGGCACAAGCTCCAGGAAGTAAGGCTCCGAGCGGAACACTCCCATGCGGTCTTTCAGGTGCTCGCGCATCTCTTCCTCCAGCCGTGCCAGCCGTGCCGGCTCTCCCACGATGAGGCATTTGGCGATGGGGTGTTTCACGGCCTCAAGAAAGTTGTCTACCTTCTTGATTTTCATTACGTTGAGCAGGGCTTCCTTGAGCACGTACTCATCGTCGGGCTTTTCGGTCAGCACGTATTCGTTTTCGTAGGTTACGATGGCGAAGTCGTTCTTTTTCGCGCATTCGTAGAGATACGGAAGGACATCGTGGTCGAGCAGGTTCTTGTACATGATTTCGCGTGTGCGCCAGTCGATAATCTCCCCTCCGTTATAGGCGAGGATATACCCCCCGAACTTGTCCAGCCCGAGCGCGTTGGCGAGAGGAGCCACCCCGTATGTCGGCCGTCCGGATGCCAGGATGATTTTCACTCCCTTTTCCTGCTGCGCCCTGATGAGCGTTTCGCGCGTATGGGGAGTGATTTCCTTCTTCGAGTTGGTGAGCGTGCCGTCGAGGTCGAGTGCCAAAAGTTTGAATTCCATAGAATGTGTCATTTAAATTGATAAATTCTTTTCGTTGCGCAAAAATAGTGGAAAATCGGGACTTTTCCGTGCCGCCTCCGCCTTTTTCGTGCAGGATGACGGGAAACTTTCTTTTACTTGACGGGACATTTTACTTCGGATGACGGGACATTTTGCTTTGGATGACGGGACAAGTTTTTTTTCTTTCAGCATAAAATCCTAAAAACTTGTCAACTTGCAGTCTTTGTTCATCGAAAAAGATTATCTTTGCACTAATTTTAGCATAACAAAAAGAGAAAAGCTGCCCGGTCTGCGGCGGAATTTCTCCCGTAAAATGTATAACGATTCAGAATAATTATGAGGAAACAGCTCATCGGAATTACTTTTTTTCTGTTGTCATGCGGAATCGTCGGAGTGACCGCCCAAACCAGCAGCATGACAGACTCTCAGGTGATTGAATATGTGAAGCAGGGACTGCAGCAGGGGAAAGATCAGCAGACAATCGCTCTGGAACTGCTCAGCCAGGGAGCTACGCAGGAACAGCTGCTGCGCCTGAAGTCACAGTATTCTTCTTCAACTTCTGCTGCGGAAAGCAGCTCTTCGTCGGACGAGGGAGCGTCCGAATCCGAACTCGACACCGAACGCACGCGGAAAATCAACGAAGGGAAAACCGCCGCACTGACCGGCTCGAACGCATCGGACAAGAATCCGAACGACTTTCTGCTCTCTGACGAGATGAAGGGGACGATGGAGAGGCGCGCGGCGTTGAAAAAGGCAACGGTGTCGGAAAATGACGTGTTCGGACGGAATATCTTCAACATCGACAAGCTGACTTTCGAGCCGAACAACAACATGGCTACTCCTGCCAACTACTGCCTGGGACCGGGCGACGAGGTGATCATCGACATCTGGGGGGCGAGCCAGACTACAATCAAGAAGGAAATTTCGCCCGACGGCTACATCAACATACCCAACCTCGGCCCTGTCTACCTGAACAACATGACGGTTGACGAAGCGCGCCGCGTGCTCAAGGAAGAGCTGAAGAAAATCTATGCCGACTCGGCGAACAACATCCAGGTAACGTTGGGAAACATCCGCACGATTCAGGTGAACGTGATGGGCGAAGTGGTGGCTCCGGGATCGTATGTGCTCTCGTCGTTCTCCACCGTCTTCCATGCCCTTTATGTGTCGGGCGGAGTGAGCGACATCGGCAGCCTGCGCAACGTGAAGGTGTCGCGCGCCGGAAAGCAGGTGGCCACCCTCGACGTGTACGACTATATCATGCAGGGGCGCATTGAGGACGACATCCGCCTGCAGGACGGCGACGTGGTGATCGTGCCCGCCTACGACGAGCTGGTGAAGGTGAAGGGCCGCGTGAAACGCCCGATGTTCTACGAAATGAAGAAGGGCGAAACGGTGGCCACGCTGCTGAAATACGCCGGAGGCTTCTCGGCCGACGCATACAAGAAAACGGTGAGCGTGGTGCGGCAGAACGGACGCGAATACTCCGTGGCTACGGTGGACGAAACGGACTTCTCGGTGTTCAGGACTCAGGACGGCGACGTGGTGACCGTTGATTCGATACTCAACCGCTATGCCAACCGCCTGGAAGTGCGGGGAGCCGTCTACCATCCGGGAATCTACGAGCTGAGCGGGTCGCTCAACACCGTGCGCCAGCTGGTAGAAAAGGCCGACGGACTGCTTGGCGATGCCTTTGTGGGCCGGGCTGTCCTCTACCGCGAACGCGAGAACCTGACGAAGGAAGTGAAGTCGGTTGACATTCTGGGCATTCTGGAAGGCAGCTCGCCCGACATCCCTTTGCAGAAGAATGATATTCTCTATATACCGAGCATCCACGACCTTCAGGATCTGGGCAAGGTGAAGATTTTCGGCGAGGTGAACAAGCCGGGAGAATACACGTATGCCGACAACATGAGCCTGGAGGATCTGGTGATCACCGCCGGGGGACTGAAGGAGTCAGCTTCGCTGGTGCGTGTGGACGTGGCGCGCAGAATCCGCGATCCGCACAGCACGACCGAGTCGGAAACGATCGGGCAGAACTTCACTTTCCGCCTGAAGGACGGCTTTGTCGTCGACGGACAGGCAGGCTTTGTGCTCCAGCCTTACGACCAGGTGTTTGTGCGCCGCAGCCCGAGCTACAACGAGCAGCAGATCGTGACGGTGAAAGGAGAGGTGCTCTATGCCGGCGAATACAACCTGGACTCGAAAGACCAGCGTCTGAGCAGCATCATCAGCCGTGCGGGAGGCGTGAGCCAGTTTGCCTATGTGCGCGGAACGAAGTTGCTGCGTGTGGCTAACCAGGACGAGCTGGACCGCATGAAGGACGTGATCGAGATGATAAAGAAAGAAATTGGCGCAGGGATGGTTTCTACCCTCGGACTGAAGGTGGACAGCATCTTCTCGGTGGGAATCGACCTTGAAAAGGCTCTCGCCAATCCGGGAGGAGATGCCGACATCGTGCTTCGCGAAGGCGACATGATTGTGGTGCCCGAATACGTGAACACGGTGAAGGTGAACGGCGCGGTGATGATGCCGAACACGGTGTCTTTCATCAGCGGCGAGAACGTGAACTATTATCTGAGCCAGGCGGGCGGATACTCGAACAACGCGAAGAAGAAGCAGAAGTTCATTATCTATATGAACGGCCAGGTGGCCAAGGTGAAGGGCAGCGGAAAGAAGCAGATCGAGCCGGGATGCGAAATCGTGGTGCCGGGCAAGACACGCAGCTTCAACCTCGCCACAATGATGTCGAACGCCACTTCGTTTGCTTCGCTGGCTACGATGATCGCTTCGCTGGCGGTGATGTTCAAGAACTGATCCGCCGGATTGCATGACGGCGTATGCCGGCAGCTTTTGGTTTAACATTAAACAATAGATACGTGAAAACAAAAGTCAGACTGATTGTGATGAACTTCCTCCAGTTCGCTGTGTGGGGAGCTTATCTCACTTCGATGGGAACTTACCTTGCAAAAGTGGGCTTGGGAATCCACATCGGGTTGTTTTATGCGATGCAGGGTGTTGTGTCGCTGTTCATGCCCGCCATTCTGGGCATAGTGGCCGACCGCTGGGTGCCTGCCCAGCGGCTGTTGGGGCTGAGCCATCTGCTTTCGGCCCTGTTCATGGGCGGGGCTGGCTACTACGCCATGACGATGGGAGAGGATGTGGAGTTTACCACGCTGTTTGCCTTTTATTCGGTGGCGGTGGCTTTCTATATGCCTACGCTGGCTCTTTCAAATTCGGTGGCCTATACGGCTCTCGACAAGGCGGGGCTTGAAACGATCAAGGCGTTTCCTCCCATCCGCACGTTCGGGACGATCGGCTTCATCTGTTCCATGTGGATTGTCGACCTGCTGGGCTTCCAGCAGAACTACATGCAGTTTTTCGCCAGTGCGGCATGGAGCGTTGTGCTTGCGGTTTATGCGAATACGCTGCCCGAATGTCCGGTGAACCGCGGTTCGGACAAGCGCAAGTCGCTGGTCGACGCCCTCGGACTCCGCGCCTTCCTCCTGTTCAAGGACAGAAAGATGGCGATATTCTTCATCTTCTCGATGCTTCTGGGCGTTTCGCTCCAGATCACCAACGGATTCGCCAATCCGTTCATAACCAGCTTCAGCTCGATACCCGAGTATGCGGGCACGTTCGGCGTGCAGCACGCCAACCTGCTGATTTCGCTGTCGCAGATCAGCGAAACGTGCTGCATCCTGCTGATACCTTATTTCCTGAGCCGCTTCGGCATCAAGCGTGTGATGCTGATAGCGATGGTTGCATGGGTGCTGCGCTTCGGGCTTTTCGGGTTCGGCAATCCGGGAAACGGGGTCTGGATGTTCGTCTTGTCGATGATCGTCTACGGTGTGGCGTTTGATTTCTTCAATGTTTCGGGCTCGCTTTATGTGGACAAGGAAACCGATCTCTCTGTCCGCTCGAGCGCGCAGGGACTGTTTGTCATCATGACGAACGGAATCGGCGCCACGGTCGGCACGCTCAGCGCCCAGTGGGTTGTGAACCGCTTTGTCGACTTCTCTTCGTCCCTTCCTCAGGTAGACGGATGGAGCAAGGCCTGGTTTATTTTTGCCGCATATGCCCTGGTTGTGGCCGTGGCATTTTCGGCGGTATTCAGATATAAACACGAACGAAAATAAAATGGAGGTTTTTTATGAGTGAGATCATACTCAAAGTGCTGGACATATCAACGGTGCTCCGTCCGTCCAACGCCCATGCGCTGGTGCTGAAGGAGGACGGTCCTCGCGAGAGAAAGCTGGCATTGATTATCGGCGCGCATGAGGCGCAGTGCATCAAGCTGGCGAGGATGGATTATCAGACCCCTCGTCCGCTGACATACGAAATGATGGCCAATGTCTTGTCGGGAGGCGGCCTGCACATTGAGAAAGCTGTCATCTACGACATCCGGGAAGGGATCTATTCGTCGTGGCTGCATGTGGAGCGTCCGGACGGAAGCGTTTTTCTGGTCGACTCGCGCACCACGGACGCCATCTGCCTGTCGCTGCTCATGCACTTCCCGGTCTGCATCGACGAGGAGCTGCTGGAGCGCGAGCGTCTGCACGGCATCTCTGACGACGGAAGCTGCTACACGGTTTCGGTGAACAACGTCAGTCTGGACATGCTGAAGAAGGCGATGGACGATGCCGTGAGGGTTGAGGACTACGAGCGCGCATCGGAACTCAGGGATGAAATCCGGAGGAGAGAGAAAGGAAATGTTTGTTAGTTCGTGATATTTTGTAGGGATGCATTTGTTTTATACTCCAGATATACTCGCCAGTCCCGACCTTCCGGAAGAAGAGGCGGGGCATTGCCTCAGGGTGCTCCGTTTGGGTACGGGCGACGAAGTGACGCTCACCGACGGCAAGGGCTGCTTCTACCGGGCCGTCATCAGTGCGGCGACGGGAAAGCGTTGCCAGGTGAAAGTGTTGGAGAAGATGCCGCAGGAGCCCTTCTGGAAAGGGCATCTGCATCTGGCGATGGCTCCGACCAAGAATATGGACCGGGTGGAGTGGTTTGCAGAGAAGGCTACGGAAATCGGCTTCGATGAACTGAGCTTCCTGAACTGCCGCTTTTCGGAAAGAAAGGTGATCAAGACGGAAAGGGTAGACAAGATTGTCGTGTCGGCCATGAAACAGTCGCTCAAGGCGCGCAAGCCGGAAGTGAACGAAATGGCCGGTTTCGCGCAGTTTATGGAGCGGGACTTCCCGCGCCAGCGTTTCATCTGCCATTGCTATGACGGAGAGAAGCCTTTGCTGAAAGATGTGCTTGTGCCCGGCGGGGATGCCGTGGTGCTGGTAGGTCCGGAAGGCGACTTCAGCCGCGAGGAGGTGGAGCTGGCCGAATCGAAAGGTTTCCGCCCCGTGAGCCTGGGACGCTCGCGGCTGCGCACGGAAACGGCGGCGCTGGTGGCTGTCCATCTGATGAACTTGGCCAACAGCTGACCGGACCGGATTGGATGAACCAAAAGTTTTTTTGATTATGCGAAAATATCGTTTTTTACTTGGAGCCGTACTGTGCGCGCTTTGCTTCGTGTCGTGTACGGACAGCAGCAAATATGTAAACGCGCTGCCTGATGATGCGGCGGCTGTAGTGGCTGTGAACCTGGAGCAGATGGCAGCGAAGAGCGGGGTGGACGAGAAGACGGCCGCTTCGTTTGCCGAAGCGCTGAAAGGCGAAATTCAGGGTGCCGACGAGCTGGTCGACAGGATTGCGAAGGATCCGTCGGAAAGCGGGCTTGACCTGAAAGACAAGGTTTATCTGTTCGCTTCTCCTTCGGGAAGTCTGGCGGGACTGCTTGCACGGGTGTCTGACAGCGGAAAGGTCGGACGCATGCTGGAGCTTCTGAAACAGCAGCAGGTGTGTGAGGAGCCGGTTGAAAGTGACGGATGCACGTGGACGGTGGCAGGGGCTTCGCTGGTTGCCTACACGGACGCGGCGTTTCTGATTGTAGCCGAGCCGGGAAGATCTGACGCAAGGACGCTGCAGCACAGGGTGTCGATGTTGCTGCGGCAGGGAGATGGCGAAGGCTTTGCGGCAGGCGCGGATTTTGGCAGGCTGAAGGACGCCGCTGAGGATGTGGCGGCCCTGCTGTCGCTCGACCTGCTTCCGAGAACATACGTCGCTCCGCTGACGATGGGCGTGTCGGCCGAACTGAACCTGACGAATGTGAAGTGTCTGGCTACGCTGAACTTTGAGGAAGGGAAGGCGGTGCTGGAAGCCGAGCCTCTGATTGCCGACAAGCTGATGGCAGAGATGCTCGAAAAGCAGCGGAAGGCATCGGGCCGTGTGGAGGGAACTTATCTCGACCTGTTCCCAGCCAATACCTGCGTGTGGATGACGGGCAATATGGACGGAGGAAAGATATTCGACCTGCTGTGCGAGAATCCCACCGTCCGCCAGCAGTTTGAAAGCTCGATGATGCCGGTCGACTTCAAGCTGATTTTCAACTCGATAAAGGGAGATATGGCCCTTGCTGTTCCGAATCCGGCAGAAAGCGGGAGCTTCATCGCGTATGCGGATGTGACCAACCGCGATTTCTTGCAGACATTCGAGGACCTGAAGCCGCTGCTGGCGCTTACGGGCGGAACAATGACGCTGAAGAACAACGGCGCGGACGAATATGAGTTCCGCATGACGGACGGTTCCGCAATCAATCTGCCCCCCGGGAACGCTTCATTCTGGTTCGGCGTGAAGGACGGGCGTTTCTATCTGACGAACGACCGTTCGCTTGTAGGCCGCAGGGTGCCGGGACTGACCTTGCGCGACTGCGAGTGGGGCGGCCGGGTGAAGGGAAAGATGTTTTATCTGGCTGTCAGCGTGAAGGATCTGGCGGCGAAGACGGCCTCTGCTTCCGGAATGGCGCGTGTCGCTCCCGTGCTGCAGCTGTCGGATTATGTGACGGTGGAGTCGGCCGACGGCAAGAAGGTCCGGATGGAGTGGGTGATGAAGGACCGGAAAAAGAATGTACTAAGACAGTTCACGGCTTTTTGAGCCGGACGAGCAAGGCGGATTATGAATACAATCGAACTACAACAGACATTGCCCGAAGTGTTTGCGGGACGCGACGGAATCGTTTCGGACGTATGGCACAGGCAGGTAGCTTTCCAGAAAGGGCAGAAATACCTGATCGAGGCGGCTTCGGGCACAGGCAAGTCTTCGCTGTGCAGCTATATCTATGGTTACCGCAGCGATTACCAGGGAATCATCTCCTTCGACGGAGAAAACATAAGGAAGTTTCCGATGGCGCGGCGGGTGGAAATCCGCAGGCGTTCGCTCGGAATGCTTTTCCAGGAACTCCGGCTTTTTGACGAACTGACGGCGTGGGAGAATGTGCAGCTGAAGAACAGGCTGACGGGCTTCCGCGAAAAGAAGCAGGTGAAGCGGTGGTTTGAAGAGCTGGGAATCGCCGACAAGTGGGATCAGAAGGTCGGCAGGATGTCGTTCGGGCAGCAGCAGCGGGTGGCTTTCGTGAGGGCACTCTGCCAGCCGCTCGACTTTGTGCTGATGGACGAGCCGGTGAGCCATCTCGACGACGGCAATGCGCAGATCATGGCACGCATACTGACCGAGGAGGCGCAGAAGCTCGGCGCCGGCGTGATCGTGACTTCCATCGGGAAAAATCTTCCGCTGGCATACGACAGGGTGATGAAACTTTGAATAGTCCTTAATCTTTTAAATGTTAGCAACGTGATTTGGAAATTATTGCGGCAGCATGTCAGCGTGGCTCAGCTGGTGGGGTTCGCCCTGGCCAATCTGTGCGGAATGGTGATTGTGCTGGTGAGTGTGCAGTTTTACAAAGATGTGCTTCCTGTGTTTACGCAGGGGGACAGTTTCATGAAGAAGGATTACCTGATTGTGAGCAAGCGCGTGAGCACGCTCGGGTCGGTTGTAGGCAGAAGCAGCGCTTTCAGCAGCGCCGAACAGGCGGAACTGGAGGAGCAGCCGTTCACGAAGAGCGTGGGAGCTTTCACTCCTGCGCGTTTCCGGGTGTCGGCAGGTATGGGTATGCAGGGGATGCAGCTTTCCACCGCTTTGTTTTTTGAATCTGTCCCCGATGCCTACGTAGATACGGACCTGGAAGGATGGTCTTTCAGTCCCGGTCAGGAAGAAATTCCCATCGTGCTTCCGCGCAACTACCTGAACCTGTATAATTTCGGATTCGCCCAAAGCAGAAGCCTTCCGCAGCTGTCGGAGGGAGTGCTGGGGATGATGAAGCTGGATATCCGCATAAGCGGAAGGGGGCAGGTGAGGCAGATGAAAGGGCGCATCGCAGGCTTTTCCGACAGGCTGAACACGATTCTGGTGCCCGAAGCCTTCATGAATTGGGCGAACGCGGCTTACGGCGACCAGAAGGAGGCCGGATCTTCGCGGCTCATCGTGGAGGTGAAGAATCCGGCGGACGACCGTATCGCCAAATACCTGAAGGAGAAAGGGTATGAAACCGAAGGCGACAAGCTGGATGCCGGAAAGACTACCTGGTTCCTGAAAATGATCGTGGGCATCGTGATGGCAGTAGGGCTCGTGATCAGCGTGCTGTCGTTCTACATTCTGATGCTCAGCATTTACCTGCTGTTGCAGAAAAACACGAAGAAGCTGGAAACGCTGCTCCTCGTCGGCTACAGTCCGGCGCGTGTGGCGCGTCCGTACCAGCTGCTTACAGTGGCGCTGAATGCCGTTGTGCTGGCGTTGGGGCTGCTGGTCGTGTCGCTGGTGCGTTCCGCCTATCTGGATGTGCTGGGACGCATGTTCCCGCAGATGAAGGGCGGAAGCATGGCGGTTGCCGTAACGGTGGGGATTGTGCTCTTCCTCATTGTGTCGGCAATAAACATTGCGGCGGTCAGAAAGAAAATTAATTCGATAAGCAACTGACGACTTTTGACGCTATAAAAAGATGATAAAACAGATTGAATTTGCTTTGAGAGCCCGTGCGCGCGGATTTCATCTCATTACCGATGAGGTGGTGGCTCATCTCGGACAACTTCCCCGCACCGGACTGCTCAATCTCTTCATACAGCATACCAGTGCGGCGCTCTCCATCAACGAAAACTGCGATCCGGACGTGCGGAGCGACATGGGAAAGATATTCGACAACCTGGTGAAAGAACGGGAATCGTGGTACGACCACACCCTGGAAGGATGGGACGACATGCCTGCGCACGCAAAGGCGACGCTGGTTGGCCCGAGCCTGACCATCCCCATTACGGACGGAAGGCTGAATCTGGGAACCTGGCAGGGAATCTACCTCTGCGAGTTCCGCAACCACGGGGGAAGCAGAAGGATTGTCGCCACGATTCTCGGCGAGTGAAAGAGTCGGGATGCACCGGATATATGCGGGACAGCAGCAATCCGGGCGGATTGCCGGTGCCGGCCGGGCCATATCGTGCCAATCTTTTGGCGGTTATTTTCCCGTTTTGGCAGAGTAAACCGTCTTGTTCGTATATTTTGTTTGAAATGGCTATTTATCGGACATATCTTTATCCTGAAATTATAAAAAGGAAAAAGACATGAAAAAGAATCTGGTGATTATGGGGATGATTTCTGCATTGTTGTCATCTCCGTTCAGTAGCATTTTAGCTTGTGAAAATGAATCTGTTTGGAGTATGGCCGCTTCTGACAAGAAACCGGATCATAAGGGGCCGGGAGCTTCGATGCTGACGGATGAGCTCATAAAGGCGCTCTCTTTGTCTGACGAACAGGTCGAGAAGTGGAAAGAAATAGAATCTGGCTTGCAGGAAAAAATGGAAGCCATGCGTCCGGATAGAAATAGCGGCGAACGCCCGGATCCTGAGAAGATGAGAGAAAAGATGGATTCCATGATGCAAGCATATGATGCGGCTGTGAAGGAAATCCTTTCGGATGAGCAGTATGAACAGTTTCAGGCATATCGGGAGAAGAACAGGCCGAAAGGTCGTCCCGGGCACAGACCGGAAATGAATGAATCGGACAGTGAATTTGAAGACGAGATGTTTTGATTAAGTAGAAAAAGGTGTATCAAAATATAAGAGCCTGTCGTTTAAATTTTCCGATTCAGTATTTTTATCCGCCCCTTTTTGAGCTTGTTTCCGGCCTGTTTCCCCGCTTTCACTCGTCAGACAGCCCGCTGTATCTTCGTAAAAACAGAAAAACATCCTCGAAAAATTTCCAAACCGAGGCAGAGCAAAATTTAAACGACAGGCTCTCAGTCTGGGCTATACCAACGCCTCTTATGGCCGCAACGAAAAATCAGAAAGCGGACCTTGGAGCAATCTTTCCATCAGCTGGAATCTGCCCAAAGGCTGGCAGCTGAGTTTCAACGGACAGAATTTCTTGTTCCCGGCCATGAAACATAAAGTCTGGACGCAGCAGGAAAATTATTATTCATATACTGCTTCGCGCATGACGGACCGTACCCCCATGTTTGTCCTCGGCATCCGTTATTCCTTCAAGAACAAAGTGACTCAGAAGTGGAGGCAGAAGAAGCAGTTTTATGGTCGCGACAATACACTGCAGGGGATTACAGTGCAATAAAATGTGAAGGGGGAATTTTTTTCAAAAAACAGCCGCAGCCTTGCTTTATTTCTGATTTTTTTTATAAGTTTGTGTTTAAATTTAATACCAAATGTACAAAACACTTTCTTGTTAATGATACAAAGCTCTTTGATTGAATGTATCTTAAGAGAATGTGTCATGCTTTTGCATAGCGACTGACAATTGGAATACTTTTTTAACCTTTAGAATACTTTGTATGCTGCGTTGTATTTGTTTGCTAATTTCTTTATGGGGAGGCATCAGCTGGCTGGCTGCACAGAGTCGGTTGACCGGGCGTGTGACCGATAAGAAAGGTACTCCGCTGGAGGGTTGCTCGGTATGGTTCTTGCAGGCCGACACTTTGGCTGGCGGTTGTGTCACAGACAAGAAAGGCCGTTTCGAGCTGAAAGGGCTGCCGGGAGGCGATTACGTTTGCAGAGTGTCGATGCTGGGCTTCAAAAAGTCGGAGCGCACTTTCAGCTTGTCCGGCGACGTGAAGCTTCCGCTGTTTGTGCTGGAAGAAGACTCGACGCAGCTGGATGAAGTGACGGTGACGGGAGACAAGCGGGATATCGTGATAAGCAATGCCGGCTCTACGACGTATTTCCTTTCTGGACACGCCAGGCAGTCGCGGACATCCTATGAAGCCTTGGCAGAAGTGCCTAAACTGATGATCAATCCCATAGAACGTACTATTAGCCTGAATAATGGTGAATCCCCCTTGATACTTATAGATGGCGTGAAACGTCCCCAATACCTTGATGTCTTGAATCCGGAATGGATAGAATCCGTGGAGATAGTGGAAGTGCCGTCGGCCCGATATTTGGGCGACGAAAGCGTAACGTGCATTCTGAACATACATTTGAACCGTAAGAAAGTGACGCCGTATGTCAATGGGAATGCCTACGCGCAACATTCTGTTGCTTCCAAATTCGGAGTGATAGGCGCTTCCGTGGAAACCGGGAATGCCAAATCTTCCCTCTACCTGAATTTGCAGACCTTCTATTTTGCCGATGATGTGTCTGATAATTATACAGAAAGCGTTTCCGGTGACATTAAGCGGACAGATACTTCCAAACAGGTTTATAATTCGAACAGCTATTTTGCCGGATTGGGAGGAGACCATACCTTTTCGGACAAAAGTTATCTGGCGTTTTCCGCAAGGTATATAGCCCATCCGTCGGATGTGGAGAATAACGGGCAGGGCTATGCGGAGTATCTGTCGGACGGAAGACGCTCCGATCTGGTGGAAAATGCACAGACCGATGGGACCTATCATTTGGCCAGTGCCGACTTGTACTATCGGCACACTTTTGCCCCTCAACATACGCTGGAGATTGCCGGAAACTATTCATACAGTGCTTCCACGTCTATGGGAAAACGGAATGAGGTGAACGATTTTTTCCTGAACAACCATCTTATCGACACGGACAACAGCCGTAATTCCGGCAAACTGGACGTGGACTATACCAAAGTATTCGGAGGGAAATACACGTTGTCGGCCGGTTCCAATACGTCCTATTCCTCCACGCACATAGACGACCGGGTGGACGAACTGCCGGTATTTATTTATGACCGCTGGCAGGAGTATCTGTATGTGGGGTTCGACAACAACCGTTCAGATTTCAAATTCAAATATACTTTTTCATTGGGAATGGACATGATGTTCACCAAGGCTGACGGCGTAAAGAACCACTACATAGACGTGTTGCCTGCTGTGGCGCTGACCTATAACTTCAGTCAGGTACATGCGCTGACCCTCAGCTATAAGCGTCTGAGGTTCAGTCCCTCACTTTCCATGCTGAATCCCCGCAACATGTCGACCGACAGCCTTTATATACAGCAGGGTAATCCGTTTCTGAGACCCAGCTATCAGGACCGCGTGCGGCTGTCCTATCGGCTGAATTACAAGAAACTCTATTTGGAACCCTACGTCAACTATACCTATTCGTCCAAACTGATATCCGCCATCGGCTCGGTGACCGACAATATTTATACCAATACCTACAAGAACTTTCTGGAGGCTCATATTCTTACGGCAGGACTTTCGGCTAATTATAACCTGCCTTTTGGCAACTTGAGTGTGGGCACCTCCTTTGCCAAACGCTTTCAGGACGGCATGGTCTTTACAGGAGGTGGAGGCTGGAACTCGTATTTGTCGGGATATTTCTACTACAAGCAGCTCTCCTTGTCCCTGAATGCAGGTTATCTGAGTGCCTCTTTCGACCGTAATTCTAAATCGGAGGGCATCCCGTGGAGCAATGCCTCTCTCAGTTGGAATCTGCCAAAGGGATGGCAGCTCGGAGTCATGGCCGAAGGCTATATTTGCCCGAAGATGAAGAGCAAGAGTTGGGTGGTGCAGGATGGTTATCGTTCGTTCAGATCGTCCCGCATGACAGACCGTTCTCCGAGATTCCTGGTGCGGCTGGCCTATTCGTTCAAGAACAAGGTGGAACAGAAGCAACGTGTGAAAAAGAGATTCTTTGAACAAGACAATGCCTTGGAGGGTATTCAAGTCCAATAAACAAGGCTTTTATCTTGCGGCGCAGAATGTGATATAACACCTAAAATATCTGGCATATGAAACAACAATTGACTACTAACGGAATCCTGCCATTGGATGGCATGGAAGTGATGGAAGACGAACTGATGTTCGTCTTGGGCGGCGCCTCCGGACACGGCGAGAGCGACAGCGGCTGTTCGTGCGAGGCCGGCAAGGATTGTGGTTGCGACTGCTCGGGCGGAAAAGGCTGCGGTTGCGGCTGCGAAGACGGCAGCGGCTGCGGATGCGGCTGCACCAAGAAAAACGACTGACGCTGAAGGCAAGAAGTCAAGGGGGATATATCTTCCTGACTTCTTGCCTCCTTATCTATCCTAAGTTCCTAACCTTACTTGACTGATCATGAAAGCAAGTTTCTATAACATTTATACCAAGAATAAGAAAAACATCCTCTGCTATAACACAAAGAACGACGTATTCTGCCTGCTTACTCCGAAAGACTATGAACTGCTGCGCAACGCCCCGGCACAACTGGTGCAGGAGTCGCCCCGCGTGTACGCCAAGCTGCAGGAGCTGCGCTTCGTGGTGGAGGATGACGCGGACGAGTACAAGGAACTGTGTGACGAATACCGCGCAGCCATCGACAACCCGGCTGTCTGCTACCTGACCCTGCTGCCTTCGCTGGACTGCAACCTGCGGTGCTGGTATTGCTTCGAGAAGCATGTGAAGGGCAGTCACCTGACACCGGAAAACGCGCAGGCCATCCTGACCTACGTGCGGCGGCTGTGGGACGAGCATCCGGAACTGACCTTCCTCAACGTGGAGATGTTCGGCGGCGAACCGCTGCTGTATTTCCGGGAAGAACTCTATCCGCTGCTGGAACAAATCCAGCGGGAAGCGGAAGAACGCGGGCGGAAAGCTTCGTTCTTCTTTGTCACCAACGGGGTCTGCATCACACCGGACACGCTCCCGCTGTTCGACAAGCTGCACGCCTCGTTCCAGATATCCATTGACGGCTTCAAAGACCGGCACGACCAGGTGAAGTACCTGCCCGACACGCACGAAGGCACGTATGACGGGATGATAGCTACCATCCTCCGTCTGACCCGCGAGCTGGAAAACACGTACATCAACCTGCGCATCAACTATGACGACGAAACGCTGCCCCATATGAAAGACCTTATCCAGGACCTGCTGGAGGTGGACCGCCGCAAGATAGGCGTACACCTGGAGCGCGTGTGGCAGACGGGCAACTTCATCAACTACGACAACGAAGAGCTGAAGTCTGTCATCAACCTGTGGATGCTGAACGGCTTCAGGGTGTCCTACATGAACCTGGGACGGCGGAGCTTCTCGTGCAAGGCCTCTGCCCGGAACCAGGCGGTCATCTCATACGACGGGGCGGTGTATAAATGTTCAGGACGCGACTTCACTCCCGCACACCAGGAAGGCCGGCTCAGTGCCGACGGCTGCCTGCACTGGGAGGAGGAGAAGCTGGCCCGCCGGATGGGCATCGTGACGTATGACAACGACATGTGCCGCCGCTGCAAGCTGATGCCCCTGTGCTGGGGACCCTGCTGCCAGAAGCAGCTGGAAGCCGCGCCGGAAGAGTTCGGACGCTTCTGCCAGAAGCAGCACATGGAACTGAGCATGGCCGACTACATGCGCTACCGCTTCAACAACGCCTGCATCGAGGATTCCCTGCGGAAATCCTGAAAATTTTCTCCTGCAATCCATCAACTTCCCCGAAGAGCACACCAATGTTCAAACGTCGTTTTCCCTATCTCAAGCAGCCGGATTCCATGGAATGTGGAGCCACCTGTCTGCGCATGGTGGCGCGCTATTACGGCAAGCTGTACTCGGCGGAGGCCATGCGGCGGCTGTGCGTGCCGGGCCATAACGGGGTGTCCATGCAAAGCCTGAACGAGGCGGCGCAGAAGATAGGCTTCCGCACGGTGTGCGGGCGCATGACGGTGGATAAGCTGGTGGAGCGACACCCTTTCCCCTGCATCCTGCATTGGAACCAGGAACACTTCGTGGTGCTCTATGGGGTGAAGGAGTCCCGGCGGGGCACCCGTATCTTCCGCATTGCCGACCCGGGGCGTTACCTGCTGAACGTGGACGAGGAGGCTTTTTGCCGCGCCTGGGCGCCCGGTGGCGACGGACGGCAGGCCAAGGGCATCCTTATGGCTCTGCAGCCCACGGACGAATTCTACGCGCAGCAGGGCGAGGAGGGCATGGGCTATTCGGCCTCCTTCCTGTGGGGCTACCTGAAGAACTACAAGCAGCTGTTCGGGCAACTGCTCATCGGGCTGGTCATCGGCTGCGTGCTGCAGCTGGCTTTCCCCTTCCTGACGCAGGCTATTGTGGACAAGGGCATTGCAGGCAAGGACATGCGTCTGATTTACCTCATCCTGTTCGGCCAGCTGATGCTGGTGCTGGGGCGGACGTCGGTGGACTTCATCCGCCGCTGGTTGCTCTTGCACATCAGCATCCGGATCAACCTGGCCCTGCTGTCCGACTTCTTCATGAAACTGATGCGGCTGCCGATGCCCTTCTTCGACACGAAACTGAAGGAGGACCTGCTGCAGCGCATCAACGACCACCAGCGGGTGGAGCAGTTCATGGGGACGCAGACGCTGAACACGCTGTTCTCCACTTTCAGCTTCCTGGTGTTCGGCGGAGTGCTGCTCTACTACGACGCGCGGGTGTTCTTCCTCTTCGGGGCGGGGTGCCTGCTCTATGCGGGGTGGATATGCGCCTTCCTGCGGAAACGCAAGGCGATGGACTATGAGTTCTTCGATCTGTATGCGCGGCGGCAGAACAAGACAATGCAAATCATTGATGGCATGCAGGACATCAAGCTGCAAAACTGCGAGCAGCGCAAGCGGTGGGAGTGGGAGGATACGCAGGCCGACGTGTTCCGCACGCAGATGGCTTCCATCAAGCTTCAACAGACGCAGGAGGCGGGCAGCCTGTTCATCAACGAGGTGAAAAACATCGTCATCACCATCGTGACGGCGGCGGCCGTCATCGACGGGCAGCTGACGCTGGGCATGATGCTGTCCATCCAGTACATCATCGGGCAGTTGAACGTGCCCATCGAGCAGCTGATGCGCTTCATCTATGCCTGGCAGGACGTGCAGCTCAGCATCGAGCGCATCAACGAGGTGCATCGCAGGGAGGACGAGAACGCGCACCGGCAGGCAACCCCTCCGGAGGCCGCGCAGGGAGATGTAGTGCTGGAGCACGTGTCGTTCGCCTATCCCGGCACCCGCCATACCGTTCTGGAGGACATCAGTCTGCGGATTCCCCACGGGCGGGTGACAGCCATCGTGGGCGCCAGCGGCAGCGGCAAGACAACGCTGCTGAAGCTGTTGCTGGGCTTTTACGCTCCGCAGTCCGGACGGATTTGGATAGGCGGCCGTCCTCTGGAAGAAATCAACCTCCAGTATTGGCGGGGACTATGCGGAGTGGTGATGCAGGACGGCTATATCTTCTCCGAGTCCATCGCCCGCAACATCGCCCTGGACAACCACGACATAGACTATGCCCGCATGGAGCAGGCCGCACGGACTGCCAACATCGCCGAGATGGCCGAACGCCTGCCCTTGAAGTACGACACGGTCATCGGGTCCAACGGGCAGGGCATCAGCCAGGGACAGCGGCAGCGCATCCTGATAGCCCGTGCGGTGTACAAGAATCCGGCCTTCCTGTTCTTCGACGAGGCCACCAACTCCCTGGATGCCTGCAACGAGCGGCTCATCGTCAACAACCTGCAAGAGTTTTACCGCGGAAAGACGACGGTCATCGTGGCTCACCGCCTCAGCACAGTGAAGGATGCGGACCAGATTGTCGTGCTGGAACAGGGACGGATTCAAGAAACGGGCACACACGAGGAACTGGTGGCCTGCCGGGGTGCATACTATACGTTGGTAAAGAATCAATTGGAGTTAGGCAATGGATGACGGAAACAACCATAGCGAGAAGATGCGGCGCATTATGAGCCAGAAGCCGGCCTACCTGGTGCGGTGGGGCAATACGTGGCTGCTGGTGCTGCTGTTGTTGCTGGCGGCAGGGTGGCTGGTGTGGCAGGCGGTGTAAAGGTGTGTATAAGCTCACGGTGGGGGATGGGGCTTGTTGCACGGGAGAAGCCTTGTTGCATTTTTCTGTGTAAGAATTGAATTGATCTTTTCACCAATGCTATTTGAGCCTCACAGCAATCGCGTTGTGGGGCTTTTGCTTTACTTTTGCATCCGTAGCCAGAATCATAAACGGCTGACCAATATAAAAAAACAATTATAAGGATGGAAAACAGATTGATTACTTTCCGGAACGGACAGCAGGTCTGTCCGCTTGGGCAAGGCACATACCAGATGGGACGCAGGCGCAGCGAGGAGATACAGGCCCTGCGCCGGGGCATCGAGTTGGGCTTGACACTGATAGACACCGCCGAGATGTATGGTACGGAAGATCTTGTAGGCGAGGCCGTGCGCGGCTGCCGGCACAAGGCATTCATCGTCAGCAAGGTGTTGCCGGGCAATGCCAGCTATGAGGGGACAAAGCGTGCCTGCGAACGGAGTCTGAAACGGCTCGGAACGGATTACATCGACCTTTACCTGCTGCATTGGATCGGACGTTATCCTTTCGCCGAAACAGTACGCGCCCTGACGGAATTGCAGCAGGAAGGCAAAATCCGGCAATGGGGCATGAGCAACCTGGATGTGGATGACATGGAACGCATCCTTGCCTTGCCGCATGGCAGGGACTGTGCGGCCAATCAGGTGCTCTACAACGTGAAAGACCGGGGCATCGAGTACGATCTTATCCCTTGGAGCAGACAGCATGACATCCCTGTCATGGCTTATACGCCTCTTGGCGAAGGACGGCTGCGCAGCCACAAAACGCTGGCGGACATTGCCCGCAGGCATGGTGCCACTCCCACCCAAGTCCTGCTGGCGTGGGTGATGCGGGCACAGAATGTCATCGCCATACCCAAAGCGGGCAGCATCGCCCATGTGGAGGAGAATGCCCGAAGCCTCGGCATTTCTCTGACGGAAGAAGACCTGTGTGACATCGACCGGGCGTTTCCGGCTCCCACGCACAAAATACGTCTGGCCGGATGGTGACCGAAACATTCGTCGCTGAAGTTTTTCACATTTTCGGGCCGGCTGCATGTGCCGGAACCCGGTAAAAGGAAAGCTGGAAGCGGTTGTGTGCGTTTCCACACGCATTGCAGCCGTTTCCTGTGTAAATAAATGTTTACCGGAATGCCCCCACTGCAAATAAGTGTAAATCGAATTAGAATATATGTCCGCAAATGTATTTATTAACACTTCTTGGAGATAAAAAATGTTGTGCTGTAGAACAAGTATTGCGGATTATTGCATAAATTTGCGTGACAGAAAAACGTAGAGGCCTCCTCTGCGAATGTTTTTTCCATTTTGAAGCGGAGGCCATCGGTGATAAATTTTTTAATCTATAAACAATTGCTTATGTCAAAAATCGTTGGACACATTTCGCAGGTCATCGGTCCGGTGGTCGATGTGTACTTCAAACTGGATGAAGGGCAGGACGTGGAACAGTCACTGCCGAAAATCCACGACGCGCTGACTATCGCCCGTGGCGACGGCCGCACGCTGGTAATTGAAGTGCAGCAGCATATCGGTGAAGACACTGTACGCTGCGTTGCCATGGACAGTACGGACGGACTGAAGCGCGGAATGGAAGTCGTTCCTGCCGGCCGGCCGATATCCATGCCGGTAGGAAACCAGATTAAAGGACGTGTGATGAACGTGGTCGGTGATGCCATCGACGGAATGAGGGATCTGGACAGAAAAGACGGTTTCCCCATCCATCGCGAGCCGCCTAAGTTTGAAGACCTCGCCACATCGCAGGAAGTCCTGTTTACGGGTATCAAGGTGATTGACCTTCTGGAACCCTATCTGAAGGGAGGTAAAATCGGTTTGTTTGGTGGCGCCGGTGTAGGCAAGACCGTGCTCATCAAAGAGTTGATCAACAACATTGCAAAGAAGCACAACGGTTTCTCCGTGTTTGCCGGAGTGGGTGAGCGTACCCGTGAAGGCAATGACTTGCTGAGAGAGATGATCGAGTCGGGCGTAATACGCTATGGCGACGACTTCCTCAAGAGCATGGAGGAGGGCAATTGGGACTTGTCGAAAGTAGACTACAGCGAAGTGGAGAAATCGCAGGTCGCCATGGTGTTCGGACAGATGAACGAGCCTCCCGGCGCACGTCAGTCGGTGGCATTGTCGGGTCTGACACTTGCCGAATCGTTCCGCGACCGCGACAACGGCGACAACAGCCCGCGTGATATCCTGTTCTTTATCGACAACATATTCCGTTTCACCCAGGCTGGTTCTGAGGTGTCGGCTCTGTTGGGACGTATGCCTTCGGCCGTAGGTTATCAGCCGACGCTGGCCACTGAAATGGGACAGATGCAGGAACGGATCACTTCAACCAAGAACGGCTCCATCACTTCGGTGCAGGCGGTGTATGTGCCGGCCGATGACTTGACCGACCCGGCTCCTGCCACTACCTTCACTCACCTGGACGCAACGACGGTGCTGAGCCGTAAGATTACGGAGCTGGGCATTTATCCGGCAGTGGACCCGCTGGATTCAACGTCGCGTATCCTGGATCCGCTGATTGTGGGCAAGGAACACTACGAAACGGCCCAGCGCGTAAAGCAGATACTTCAGCGCAACAAGGAATTGCAGGACATCATCTCGATTCTGGGTATGGACGAACTTTCGGACGAAGACCGCCAGACGGTGAACCGCGCACGCCGTGTGCAGCGTTTCCTGTCGCAGCCGTTTGCCGTTGCCGAACAGTTTACCGGCGTGCCGGGCGTGATGGTTTCAATCGAAGACACGATCAAGGGATTCAAGATGATTCTGGACGGAGAGGTAGACTACCTGCCGGAACAGGCATTCCTGAATGTGGGCACGATTGAAGATGCGATCAAGAAAGGAGAAAAACTGCTTGCCGCAGCAAAAGGATAAGCATAAAAAACAGAACTGTTATGAAAGAACTTCATCTGGTTATCGCTTCACCCGAACGGACGGTTTTCGACGGGAAGGTAGACATGGCAGTGTTGCCGGGAGAAATGGGTGAATTCCAGGTCCTGGTAAACCACGCTCCCCTTATTTCGTCGCTGGCGGCCGGAGAAGTGAAATATGCGGCAGGAAACGAAACGCAGTCCCTGAAGATAAAGGGGGGATTCGTCGAAGTGAGAAACAATCAGATTTCCGTGTGTGCCGAGCTTTGAGCCGGGACGCGCGAGTCACCAAAAGGCCAGTAGCGCAATGACAATAGAAGCAGTGAAGAAGAAATTCATTATCGAGCTGACGGCAGGGACAGTGGTTCTGTCGGCGGTGGCGGCGGCGGTGTTCCGCTTCCTCATCCCCGGATGGTATTTCGCATGGTTCCCGCTGATTCCGGTGTTTTTCTTCCTTTTCGGTCTGCTCTACATCTATCTGTTCGCTTTCGGCTGTATGCTGGGGCCGGGCAAGATAGCGATGACCTACCTGGTAGGAAAGGTGCTGAAACTGGTTCTGAGCATTTTCGTGCTTCTGTTCTACGGATTTGTGATAGGAAAGGATGTGGTGTCTTTTGTGGCTGCCTTCATCGTGTTCTATTTCGCGTTTCTGTTTTTTGAAACCCGTTTTTTCCTTCGTTTCGAAGCGAAACTGAAACTAAGTAAACAAGCAAACAATGAAAAAATTACGGTACATAGCAATGACACTGCTGCTGTTGCTGGCGGTTCCGACGCTCACGCTGAAAGCGGAAACAGGCGGTGAAGAGGCTGAACTGGATGTGAACGAACTGATCTTCGGGCATATCGGCGACGCTTACGAGTGGCATATCGCCACGTTCGGTGACGTGCATCTCACCATTCCGCTTCCGGTCATCGTGAAAAGCAGTACGGGCTGGCACGTGTTCTCTTCGTCCAATCTGGAGGGAGGCAAGGAATACGAAGGCCTGTACATCGCCGAAGGGGGAGCCAACGACGGCAAGATAGTGGAACGGAATGCTGCCGGAGAAGAGGTGCGTCCGCTTGACATTTCCATTACCAAAGACGTGCTCGGACTGTTCATCAACAGCACGCTGCTTGTGTGCATCATGCTGGGCTGTGCCCGCTGGTACAGGAAGCACTCGCTGGAGCAGGGCGCGCCGAAGGGAGGCGTGGGAATGATTGAGGCCACGGTGATGACGATCTATGAGGATGTTATTCAGGGATGTGTGGGCCCCGACTACAAGCGTTACACGCCTTATCTGCTGACCGCGTTCTTCTTTGTGCTGGTGAACAACCTGATGGGACTGATTCCGATCTTCCCGGGCGGCGCGAACGTGACGGGCAACATCGCCATAACGCTGGTGCTTGCTCTCTGCACTTTTGTGCTGACCAACGTGTTCGGAACAAAGGCCTACTGGAAAGAAATCTTCTGGCCGGAGGTGCCCACGTGGTTGAAAGCCCCGATTCCTATGATGCCGTTGATAGAATTCTTCGGTATTTTCACCAAGCCGTTTGCCCTGATGATCCGACTTTTCGCGAACATCATGGCCGGTCATGCCGCTGTGCTGAGCCTGATTGCCATCATCTTCATCACAGTGAAGGCGGGAGCGGTGATCAACGGTTCGATGACTGTGGTCGCAGTAGCATTCGGCATTTTCATGAATGCGCTCGAAATTCTTGTCGCATTCATCCAGGCTTATGTGTTCACCATGCTTTCGGCTGTGTTTATCGGCCTGTCGAGAGTGAAAGAACACAACGAAAAATAAAATAGCAAACAAAAAGTATAACCAATTAAATTTTTAGCATTATGTTATTATCAGTTTTATTGCAGGCTGCTGCAGGTGTTGGCATTAGTAAATTGGGCGCTGCTATCGGCGCAGGTATCGCAGTTTTGGGTGCAGGTATCGGTATCGGTAAGATCGGTGGTTCGGCTATGGAAGCCATGGCACGCCAGCCGGAAGCATCAGGCGATCTGCGAATGAACATGATTATCGCCGCTGCCTTGGTCGAAGGTGTGGCGCTGATCGCTATCGTGGTTTGTTTGTTGACTTTGTTCTTGTAAAAAAAACAATAGCTTATGGGATTATTAACTCCGGATCCGGGGCTGCTGTTCTGGATGCTTGTGACATTCGGAGTCGTATTCTTCCTGCTGGCAAAATACGGCTTCCCGATAATCATCAAGGCAGTAGAGGACCGGAAAGCATATATCGACAATTCGCTCAAATCAGCGCGCGAGGCCAACGAACAGTTGGCCAACGTGAAGCAGGAGAGCGAAAAGATTCTGGCTCAGGCTCGTGAGGAGCAGAACCGCATCTTGAGCGAAGCGGCCGTAACGCGCGACCGCATCATCAAGGACGCTCAAGACCGCGCCACTGTCGAAGGCCAGCGGCTTATGGCGGAAGTGAAGAAACAGATTGAAACGGAAAAGGAAAGTGCAATCCGTGACATCCGCCGCCAGGTTGCCGTGCTGTCTGTAGGCATCGCGGAGAAAATCATGCGCGGGAAGCTTGCCGACGAGAAAGAGCAGAATGCTTTGATTGACCGTATGCTGGATGAAATGATTGAATCTTCTAAAAAATAACAGGCTATGAATACGGGAGTCATTTCCAGACGTTACGCGAAGGCTTTGTTCGCTTACGCCAAAGAGGCGGGCAAGGACGACAAAGTGTACGCTGAGGCACAAGTGCTTTCACAGCGATTTGTGGACGTGCCGGGGCTGCGTCATGCGATTGAGAATCCTGTATTGGATATCCGGACAAAACTGAAGCTGCTCCGTGAAGGGGCAGGAGGAAACGGGCTCAGCAAAGAGCTGGACCGTTTCTTCAGTCTGGTCCTGGAGGAAAGACGGGAGAAATTCTTGCTGTTCATGATGTGGTCGTACATTGACCTGTATCGCGAGGACAAAAACATTATCATCGGCAGACTGACTACTGCGGTTCCGGCTCCCAAGCTGGTCAAGAAGCTGGAGGAGGCTTCGTCCAAGCAGACCAAAGGGAATGTTGTCATCGAAACGAAAGTTGACCCTGCAATCTTGGGCGGATACATCTTCGAACTTGCGGGCCGGCGGATGGATGCCAGCGTGTCTAACCAACTGAAACGTGTGGAACAGCAGTTCATTGCGAAAAACAGAAGAATAGTTTAAAAAAGAAAAGTTTATGCCAGAAAACAATAACATAAAACCCAGTGAAGTTTCGGAAGTGTTGCTCCAGCAACTGAAGGGGATTGACACTTCGCTGAAATTCGACGAAGTGGGTACCGTGCTTCAGGTGAGCGACGGTGTGGCACGTATGTACGGACTGCGTAATGCGGAGGCCAACGAGCTGCTCGAATTTGAAAACGGAACCATGGGTGTCGTGATGAATCTGGAGGAGGACAACGTGGGAGCTGTGCTTCTGGGACCTACCGACCAGATCAAGGAGGGTATGGTGGTGAAACGCACCAACCGTATCGCTTCTATCAATGTGGGCGAAGGCATGCTGGGCCGTGTAATCGACCCGCTGGGAGTGCCTTTGGACGGGCGCGGCGAGATTGGCGGCGAAAAATGCGAAATGCCGCTTGAACGCAAGGCACCGGGAGTTATCTTCCGCCAGCCGGTAACCGAACCGCTCCAGACAGGTCTGAAGGCTATCGACGCCATGATTCCTATCGGACGCGGACAGCGTGAGCTGATTATCGGCGACCGTCAGACGGGTAAGACGGCCATCGCTATCGATACCATCATCAACCAGCGTCACAACTATGAAGCCGGCGACCCGGTATATTGTATTTATGTTGCCGTAGGACAGAAAGGTTCTACAGTGGCGAGCCTTGTGAATGCGTTGCGCGAAAAGGGTGCGATGGATTACACCATTGTGGTAGCGGCTACCGCTTCCGACCCTGCCGCCCTGCAGTATTTCGCTCCGTTTGCGGGTGCCGCCATCGGCGAGTATTTCCGTGATACCGGCCGCCATGCGCTTGTGGTTTACGACGACCTGTCGAAGCAGGCTGTGGCTTACCGTGAGGTGTCCCTGATTCTGCGCCGTCCGTCAGGACGTGAAGCATATCCGGGCGATATCTTCTACCTGCACTCCCGTCTGCTGGAGCGTGCGGCGAAGATTATCAGCCAGCAGGAAGTGGCAGAACAGATGAACGACCTCCCTGCAAGCCTGAAAGGCAAGGTGAAGGCGGGCGGCTCGCTCACTGCACTGCCGATTATCGAAACGCAGGCAGGCGACGTTTCTGCTTACATCCCGACCAACGTGATTTCAATCACCGACGGTCAGATCTTTCTGGAAACGGACCTGTTCAACCAGGGATTCCGTCCTGCCATCAACGTGGGTATCTCTGTTTCCCGTGTGGGCGGAAGCGCGCAGATCAAGAGTATGAAGAAAGTGGCCGGTACGCTGAAAATCGACCAGGCTCAGTATCGCGAACTGGAGTCGTTCTCTAAGTTCAGCAGCGATATGGATCCTGTTACGGCGATGGCTATCGACCGCGGACGCAAGAACAACCAGCTGCTGATACAGCCCCAGTACTCGCCGATGCCGGTGGGTGAACAGGTGGCTATCCTGTATTGCGGTACGCACGCGCTGATGCGTGACATACCTATTGACAAGGTGCGCGCTTTCCAGGACGCTTTCCTGACCAGCTTGCGGGCAAACCACAAGGAAGACGTCATTGATGTGCTTGCCGCAGGAAAGATCAGCGACGAAGTAACAGCGATTATCGAAAAAGTAGCTGCCGATACAGCCGGACAGTTCATCGTTAAAGAGTAAGCGCCATGGCATCACTGAAAGAAGTAAAAGGAAGAATCAACTCCATCAACAGTACGCTGAAGATCACTTCGGCCATGAAGATGGTGGCGTCGGCCAAGCTGCATAAGGCACAGGCTGCCATTGAAAGCATGCTTCCTTACGAACGCAGACTACACCGCATGCTTACCAATTTTTTGGGTGCGGGGCTGACAGTGGAGTCTTCTTTCATCGTGAATCATGAGGTGAAAAAGATTGCCATTGTAGTGTTTGCTTCGAACAGTAGCTTGTGCGGCGGCTTTAACGCGAATGTTATCCGTCATCTGAACGATCTGATCGACAAGTACAGCAAAGAGGTGGGGCGTGAGAACCTGCTCATCTATCCGGTGGGGCGCAAAGTGGCCGATGCCGTGAAGAAGATGAAGGGGGTTGTTCCGATGGGCGATTTCCAGCACATGAGCGGCAAGCCGAACTATAAGGAGGCTGCCGGACTGGCTGAGGAGCTGATGGAGCGTTTCCTGAACGGGGAAATCCAGCGTGTGGAACTGCTCTACAATCATTTCAAGTCGACTTCTACACAGGTTCTGACTCACGAAACCTATTTGCCTATCGACTTGTCGGGAGAGGCGAACGGCGCGAAAGCGGAGGGTGCGGATGAGGATGCCATGAATGCTGACTACATCATCGAGCCTTCGGCAGAGAAGATTGTGGAGAAGCTTCTTCCGAAAGTTCTCTGCATGAAGATCTACACCGTGCTGCTTGACAGTGCGGCTGCCGAACATGCGGCCCGCACGATGGCTATGCAGATTGCAACCGATAACGCGAACGATTTGATACAGGAACTTACATTGCTTTACAACAAGAGCCGTCAGCAGGCGATTACCAACGAGCTGTTGGATATCGTGGGCGGTACGATGGCCTGATTGTGAGAATGCGGATATTTTAGAGGCTGTGCCAAAACTGGAAATGACCTTCAAAAAACAATGAAAGTGATTTTCCGTTTGGCACAGCTTCTGTTTTTTTGTGAGCAAAAAATGCGTGAAAAGCTTGCACAATTGAAAGTAAATCTCTACCTTTGCATCGCTTTTGAGAAATGAAGCTTCGGGGTGTAGCGCAGTCCGGTTAGCGCACCTGCTTTGGGAGCAGGGGGTCGTGGGTTCGAATCCCGCTACCCCGACGAAGGAATCAAGGAGTTACGGTAAGACGTAGCTCCTTTTTTTATTGTCTGTTGTCCGGATGAGCCTGAATGGATATGCCGGCGAAGCTGTCACTAACGGAATCACTCCCCGCTCTTTTTCCAGAGATTGTTGCGGTATGCTGTCGGGTAAAGCCCGGTCTGCTTCTTCACATACCTGCTGAAATACGATACGGACGAGAAATGAAGCCGGTCGGCGATGTCAGTCAGCGTAAGTTCCTTTTGGCATAACAGGTTGGCGATTTCATGAAGCGTGAAGCGGTCTATCCAGTATGTGGCCGGCTTTCCGCTGGTTTTTCTGCATATTTCAGAAAGGTAGTGCGGCGTGACGCAAAGCCTGGATGCGTAATAAGGCACATCCCGATGTGTGATGTATTCGCCGCCGTACAGCATGTCCACAAACTGCTGCAAAAGCTTAGCCGTGCGTTCCGGCACCGGCCGGGGAGCCTGTCCCCGCGCATGTATGTCGTATAAGTCCAGGATATGCGCCATCAGCAGATAGCCCAGCATCTCTTCGCGGAAGAGGTGCGTCTTGTCTGCCAGCCTTTCGCGGAGCCGTTCCATGTCGCTGCTGCACTTCCGGAAGTCGGGCGGAGAGAGCTTCATCACCGGATTCTGCAGCAGGCTCAGGTGTCCGATGATGCCGTAATTGTTGCGTATGGCTATCGACAGGACAAACGGTTCGGACAGCCCCATCGTTATCCCTTCGTAGTCATCCGATTCGGAAAATCCGGAAGCCAGCGACATATTGGTCAGGATGACATAGTCGCCGGCCGCAATGTTGTAGTGTACATTCTGGAAGCGGAAGCTCATGCTGCCCCGCCTGCACAGGATATGAATCACGCAACAGGGATTGTCCGTGACATCATAGTCCTTGACTGATTTGATAAAGAATATCTTGTTCCATTCCTGCCTTTCCATACGCTGCCTGTCGTTGCCGGTTGTTGAAGCAAAATTAGGCAAAAACCACGAAAGGTGCATATTTCTCCACTCATTTTGCATCAAGATTCTTGCGTGCAGCCTCTAATTTTGTTGTGGAAATCAAAAAACGATGAGAAAAATGAAACAGGTAAGATTGAACAACGGAGTGATGATGCCGTCCGTAGGATTCGGCGTCTTCCAGATTCCCGTGGATGAAACGGAGCGCATTGTTTCCGATGCGCTGGAAGTGGGCTACCGGATGATAGACACGGCGGCTTCTTATTTCAACGAAGAGCAGGTGGGAAACGCTTTGCGTCACAGCGGACTGAAGCGCGAGGAGGTGTTTGTGACCACCAAACTGTGGGTGCAGGATTACGAGTACGACGATGCCTTGCGCGCTTTCGACCTTTCGATGAAGAAGCTCGGGCTGGATTATCTCGACCTCTACCTGCTGCATAAGCCTTATGGGAACTATTATGCCGCATGGCGTGCGGCGGAACGGCTCTACCGGGAGGGACGCATCCGTGCCATCGGCGTGACGAGCTTCAGCAGCGAACGTTTGCAGGATCTTTTTCTTCACAACGAGGTGAAGCCTGCCGTCAACCAGTTGGAAACGCATCCGTTCTTCCAGCAGCAGGCAGCCAACACCTTCCTCAGGCACGAAGGCATCCAGCACGAGGCGTGGGCGCCGTTTGCCGAGGGACAGAGCGGCATCTGGAACAACCCCACGCTGAAGGCCATCGCCGCCCGGCACGGCAAGACGGTGGGAAACGTTGTTCTGCGCTGGCTGAACCAGCGGAACATTGTCGTCATCCCCAAGACCGTGAGCCGCGAACGCATGGTGGAGAATCTCAGCATCTTCGACTTTGACCTTACGGACGAGGAAATGCTGGCCATCGCCGGACTGGACACCGGACGCAGCCCCATCTATGACGATATGGATTTGCAGACAGTGAAAGGAATAGGAACTTATAAAATACACGAATGACCATGAAGACCATTACATTGAACAACGGCGTGGAAATGCCGGCAGTGGGCTACGGCGTATGGCAGATAGCTCCGGAAGCATGCGAACGCTATGTGTCGGAGGCGCTTGCTGCGGGCTACCGTTCCATCGACACGGCACAGGCGTATTACAACGAAGAGGGGGTGGGGAACGCTCTCCGCAAGAGCGGCATTCCCCGCGAAAAGCTGTTCGTGACAACCAAGGTGTGGATCAGCAATGCCGGCGACGAAAAGGCGGCGCGCAGCATCGACGAATCGCTCCGCAGGCTTCAGACCGACTATATCGACCTGCTGCTTGTCCATCAGCCTTTCGGCGACTATTACGGTACCTACCGGGCAATGGAAAAGGCCTGCAAAGCGGGAAAAGTGAGGGCCATCGGACTGAGCAACTTCTATGACGCCCGTTTCGTCGACCTTGCCGAAAACATGGAGGTGAAGCCTGCCGTCGTGCAGCTTGAAACGCATGTGTTCTGCCAGCAGGCGAAGATGCGCGAACTGGTGAAGCCTTACGGCACCCGCATCATGGCGTGGAGTCCGCTGGCACGCGGCATGAACGGTCTGTTCGGCAACGGAACCTTGCAGACCGTCGCCGACCGGCACGGCAAGGACATTGCGCAGATCTGCCTGAAGTTTCTGACGGACGAAGGAATCGCCGTCATTCCCCAGTCCACACGGAAGGAGCGCATGGCAAGCAATCTCGCCATCGGCGATTTCGAGCTGACGGATGAGGAGCGCGGCATGATCCGCAGCATGGACGGGGGAAAGCCGCTGGCGGCCGATTTCAACGACCCTGCTCTGGCGAAATTCCTTTTGGACTACGACAGGCAGTTCAATCCCGGCAAATGAGCCGGATCCGGAGCGGCAGGCCTTGAACAGACGCTAAAATAAGCCGGCTCGGGCGGAATATTTCTGGAAATTCGTTATTTTTGCTGCAAACGCACCAATGATAAGTGGGTGCGTAAAATAATTGATGTTGTCAGAAACGCAGATTTTTGCAGATTAAAAGCAGGCAATCAGCGCAATTACCTGTGAAAATCCGCGTTAGTCTGCGTTTCTGGACAGGCATATTTGTATAAACTAATTCTCAACATCTATTTATATGTTAGCCTATACTTATATTGAACACGGAAAGTTCGGCCTTCTTGACAAGCCGAAACCTGTACTGGAAGATCCGCGCGACGCGATTGTGCGCGTCACGCTCGGAAGTGTCTGTACGAGCGACCTGCATATCAAGCACGGCAGTGTGCCGCGGGCTGTTCCCGGCATTACTGTCGGCCATGAGATGGTGGGAGTGGTTGAGGCTGTGGGAACGGAGGTCACGAACGTAAAGCCCGGCGATCGGGTCACGGTGAATGTGGAAACGTTTTGCGGAGAGTGCTTCTTCTGCCGCCGCGGATATGTGAACAACTGCACCGACCCCAACGGGGGATGGGCGCTGGGATGCCGTATCGACGGAGGGCAGGCGGAATACGTGCGGGTGCCTTATGCCGACCGCGGGCTGAACCGCATTCCCGATTCCGTGACCGACGAGCAGGCGTTGTTTGTGGGGGATATTCTGGCAACCGGCTTCTGGGCCGCACGCATATCGGAAATTGCGGAAGAAGATACGGTGCTCATCATCGGGGCCGGGCCTACGGGCATCTGCACCTTGCAGTGTGTGATGCTGAAGCGTCCCGAAAAAATCATCGTCTGTGAGCGGTCGGACGAAAGAATACGCTTTGTCCGTGCGCATTATCCCGGCGTGCTGGCGGTGAAGCCGGAAGAATGCAGGGACTTTGTCCGTGCCCAAAGCCGTCATGGAGGAGCGGATGTGGTGATCGAGGTGGCAGGCGCGGACGATACCTTCCGGCTGGCCTGGGAGTGCGCCCGTCCGAATGCGGTGGTTACGGTGGTGGCGCTTTACGACAAGCCTCAGGTGCTTCCTTTGCCGGACATGTACGGAAAGAACCTGACATTCAAGACCGGAGGCGTGGACGGATGCGACTGCGCCGAGATTCTCCGCCTGATAGAGGAAGGCAGGATTGACACCACGCCGCTCATCACTCACCGCTTTCCGCTGAGCCGGATAGAAGAGGCCTACCGGATATTCGAGAACAGGCTCGACGGAGTGATAAAGGTGGCGATAGTGGGATGAACGTCATTTGCGCAGCTCCCAGAAGGCAACGGCCGAGGCCGCGGCGACATTGAGCGAGTCCACTCCGTGCGCCATGGGGATGCGCACCACGTAGTCGGCCTGCGCTATCGTTTCGTGAGGCAGTCCGTCGCCTTCGGTTCCCAGCACGAGAGCCAGCCGCTGCTCCTGCTTCAGGACCGGACTGTCGAGCGGAATCGAGTTGTCGGTCAGCGCCATGGCTGCCGTGCGGAATCCCATCTGCCGGAGCTCGGACAGGGAGGGATCTGTCCATCCCCATGGAATCAGAAACACCGAACCCATCGACACGCGCACGGCCCGGCGGTTCAGCGGGTCGCATGAGTCGGGTGTCAGCAGCACGGCGTCAATGCCCAGTGCCGCCGCCGAGCGGAATATGGCTCCGATGTTGGTGGTGTCTGTAACTCCCTTTATCACGGCAACCCGCCGCGCGTTCCGGCATACCTGTGCCGTCGTCAGCTGGAGCGGACGGCGCATGGCGCAGAGCACGCCGCGCGTCAGCACATATCCCGTGAGCCGGGAGAGCAGTTCGCGGCTTCCGGTGTAGACCGGAATGCCTTCGCAGCGGGACAGAATGTCTGCCGCGTCGCCTTCGATGTGTTTCTTCTCGCAGAGGATGGACAGCGGCTCGTATCCGGCATCCAGTGCCACGCGGATCACTTTGGGGCTTTCGGCGATGAACACGCCTTTTTCCGGCTCCAGCCGTTGGCGCAGCTGGGCTTCGGTGAGGCTGCTGAACACTTCCGTTCCCGGTTCGTCCAGCGAGGTGATTTCGATTATGGGCATAACTTTTTTAGGGGCAAAGATACGCACTTATCCCGTAAAGGGGGCGTGTTTTGCCGGATTCTTTTTGCGGCGGAGCTTCTTTCGGGCACAGCGCTTCCGGCCCCGTTCTGAGGGCTTCGGGAAGCGTCTGAAAAATGACGGGTCATCTTGATTAAAATAACGGCTTGTTTTGTTGAAGATGACGGGTTATTTTTTTATTTTTACGCCAACAATTTTCAGACATGGATATGGCAGCTTTTGATCTGTTTCTGTGGGCGATGTCGGCTGTCGCTCTGGCCGTATTTGTCGCCCTGTATTTTGTGAAGGCCGGCTACGGAATCTTCCGTACCCCGTCGTGGGGAGTGTCCGTCGACAACCGGTGGGCATGGATGCTGATGGAGTGTCCGGTCTTTGCCGTGATGTTTGTTCTGTGGGCGAGGAGCGGCGTGGGCTTTGCCATGCCCCAGTTCCTTTTCTTCCTTCTTTTCCAGTTGCACTACTTCCAGCGTGCGTTCGTCTTTCCGTTTCTGCTGAAGGGCAGGAGCCGGATGCCGGTTGCCATCATGGTGATGGGGATGGTGTTCAATGTGCTCAACGGACTGATGCAGGGCGGCGGGCTGTTCTGGTTCGGCCGTGCGGCCTGGGAGGAAGGAGCCTCCTGCCTGCTTGCGCCCCATGCCATTGCCGGACTTGCGCTGTTTGCCGTGGGGATGGGCATCAACCTCCATTCCGACCATGTGATCCGCAACCTCCGCAAGCCGGGAGATACGAAGCATTATCTGCCGCAGAAAGGCATGTACCGCTATGTTACCTCGGCCAACTATTTCGGCGAACTGCTGGAGTGGACAGGCTTTGCCATACTTACGGCATCCCCCGCCGCATGGGTGTTCGTGTGGTGGACGGCTGCCAATCTGGTGCCGCGTGCCGACGCCATCCACCGCAGGTATTGCGAGGAGTTCGGGAGAGAGGCCGTCGGCAGAAGAAAGAGAATCATTCCGTTTGTTTATTGATTGCAGAAAAATGAAAGACTCGAAACTTTTTACACCGGTTACACTGGGACCGTTGACGTTGCGGAACCGAACCATCCGGTCGGCCGCCTTTGAGAGCATGTGTCCCGGAAACAAGCCTTCGCAGATGCTGCTCGACTACCATCGCTCGGTTGCCGCGGGAGGCGTGGGCATGACTACGGTTGCCTATGCTGCCGTCACCCGCAGCGGCCTGTCGTTCGACCGCCAGCTGTGGATGCGTCCCGAGATAGTGCCCGGCCTGCGCCGGCTGACCGATGCCGTCCATGCGGAGGGAGCGGCTGCAGCCATCCAGCTGGGGCATTGCGGCAACATGTCGCACAAGAGCATCTGCGGCTGTCTGCCCGTGGGAGCCAGCGGAGGCTTCAACCTTTATTCGCCTACCTTTGTGCGCGGACTCCGTGCCGGCGAGCTTCCCGAAATGGCAAAGGCTTATGGCAACGCCGTGAACCTTGCCCGCGAGTCGGGCTTCGATGCCGTGGAAATCCACGCCGGCCACGGTTACCTGATCAGCCAGTTTCTGTCGCCCGCCACGAACCGCCGCAAGGATGCATACGGCGGCTCGCTGCAGAACCGGATGCGTTTTATGGACATGGTGATGGACGAGGTGATGAAGGCGGCGGGAAACGATATGGCCGTGCTGGTGAAAATGAACATGCGCGACGGCTTCAAGGGAGGCATGGAGCTTGACGAAACGCTTCAGGTGGCCAGGCGGCTGGAGCAGTCGGGCGCGCACGCGCTGGTCCTCAGCGGAGGGTTTGTCAGCAAGGCTCCCATGTATGTGATGCGCGGAGAGATGCCGATTAGGAGCATGACCCACTACATGACGTGCTGGTGGCTGAAGTGCGGCGTCCGTCTGGCGGGGAAATGGATGATACCTTCCGTTCCGTTCAGGGAGGCTTATTTCCTGGAAGACGCGCTGAAGTTCAGAAAAGCAGTGCAGATGCCGCTGGTGTATGTGGGAGGGCTTGTGTCGCGCGAGAAGATAGACGAGGTGCTTGATTGCGGGTTCGAGGCGGTGCAGATGGCGCGTGCGCTGCTCAACGACCCCGGGTTCGTCAACCGCATGCGTGCGGACGAGAAGGCTCGCTGCAACTGCCGCCACAGCAACTATTGCATCGCGCGGATGTATACCCTTGAGATGGCGTGCCACCAGCATCTGGAGGAAGAACTTCCCCCGTGCCTGAAAAAAGAAATTGATGAAATCGAAAAACGGCAGGCTGCGGACTATGGAGAATAACGGAAAACTGGCGGTCATAACGGGGGCGGACGGAGGCATGGGCAGGGAAATAACCCGGGCGGTTGCCGGAGCGGGCTATCGGGTGATCATGGCCTGCCTGCGCAGACAGAAGGCCGAAGAAGTGCGCGCAAGGCTGCTCCAGGAACGGCCCGGCCTGCAGATCGAGATCCGTAGCCTTGATCTCGCTTCGCTTGCGTCGGTGGCGGAGTTTGCCGGACGGATGCTGGAAGAGGGCAGGCGGATCGGCCTGCTGATGAACAACGCCGGCACGATGGAAACGGGGCTTCACGTCACGGAAGACGGACTGGAGCGGACGGTGAGCGTAAATTACGTGGGACATTACCTCCTGTCGCGGAAGCTTCTGCCGCTGATGGGCGAGGGAAGCCGCATCGTCAATATGGTTTCGTGTACCTATGCCGTGGGGCGGCTGGACTTTCCCGACTTCTTTACCCGCGGACGGAAAGGTTCGTTCTGGCGCATCCCGGTATACAGCAACACGAAGCTTGCGCTGACGCTTTTTACTCTGGATCTCGCTTCGCGCGTGAAAGACAGAGGGATTGTTGTCAATGCGGCCGATCCCGGCATCGTGTCGACCGACATCATCACGATGCACATGTGGTTTGATCCGCTGACCGACATCTTCTTCCGCCCGTTCATACGCACGCCGTTGCAGGGGGCCGCTACGGCCATTCACCTCCTGCTGGACGAGGATGCCGGAAAGCGCACCGGGACATTGAACGCGAACAGTCACGCCAGGCCGCTTTCGGACAAGTATGTGCGCCATGTGCAGATGGGCGAGCTGTGGGAAAGGACAGAAGGGATTGTGGAAAAATGGTTGTAGTTTGAAAACAGTTGTTTTATGAAAGAAGAAAACGTGATACAGACGCAGCGTTACCATTCTCCGTGCGGAGAGCTGGTGCTCGGTTCGCTCGGCGGAAAGCTTTGCCTTTGCAACTGGACGGAGGAGAAGCATCCGGGCAGGGTGGAGCGGAGGCTGCGCAGGCTGCTGGCGGCGGAGTTTGAAGAATCTCCTTCGGAAGTGGTTGGAGAGGCCGCGAAACAGTTGGACGAATATTTCCGTGGCGGGCGGAGGGGCTTCACCGTGCCTTTGCTTTTTGCTGGCACGGATTTTCAGCAGAAAGTGTGGAGACTGCTGCAAGAAATCCCATACGGCAGTACGCTCACCTATGCCGGGCTGGCGGCCGGGCTGGGCATGCCTGGGGCTGTGCGTGCGGTGGCGAATGCGAACGGTGCGAACGCCCTTTCTCTGTTTGTGCCTTGTCACCGGGTGATCGGTGCAGACGGCTCGCTTACGGGATATGCCGGAGGAACGGACGCGAAAAAATTTCTCCTGGACCTGGAGCGCGGCTTTGGCGGTCAGCCTTGTTTCAGCTTTTCCACATAGCTGTCGATGAGCCTCATTTGCGATGGAATGGAAATTCACGTCAGACTGTCGGCAGAGGCTCAACAGCGGATGGCATACCGGCGGACAAATCAGCCTTTCGGAGAGAAGGCCACGAAGCCGATGCCCAGTTCTTCGAGCACGGGAAAAAGGGACTCGTTCCACCGTGCCATCATCGAATAGCGGTTTTGTATGGCTGTCACGGGAGTTATCGGCTTGAAATATGTATATTTGCAAGGAATACAGGAAAATGAGGATATGGCAGAAACGGAAAATATTATCATAAAGGGTACTCTGGACGGACTGGGCACGGACGCTTACAGCAATTACCTCGCCCATGCCCTTTGTCTGGCAGGCAGTTGCAGGCTGAAATACAACGGAGAGGAACGCGAGCTGCAGGCGGGCGACCTGATGATTGTACGCAAGGGCAAGCTGGTGGAACGCATTCGTCCGGCAGAAGATTTCCGGGTAAAGGTGATATACGTGACCTCTGAATTCATCGTGCTATCCACGCCGCTCAGCAACTATGGCATGAAGGGTCAGCTTGCCCTGTTCCTCAATCCCATCATGAAACTGAATGCCGAACAACGCGAGTTGTGCCGCAAGGATTTCGAGATGGTGGAAGCGCGGCTGGCACAGACCGGCCATCATTTCCGCCGCGACCTGCTGATAGCCTCCGTACAGATGCTGATTATTGATTTCTTCGATTTCCATTCCCATCTTTACGGAGTGGACAACATCCCGCAGCAAAGTGCCGCAATTATGAACGGATTTCTCAATATGCTGGAAAACGGGACGTACCGCGAACACCGCGAAGTGAACTGGTATGCCGACAAGCTGTGCGTTACGCCCAAATACCTGTCCGAAGTTTCCCGCAAGATAAGCGGTTACGCCGCCAACTACTGGATAAACCGCTACACCGTGCTCGACATCTCCCGCCTGCTCCGCGACAAGTCGCTGACTTTCGTGCGTATTTCCGACCTGTTCGGTTTCTCATCGCCTGCCTATTTCAGCCGTTACGTGCAGCAGCATCTGGGGGTAAGCCCGACGGAGTATAGGGGCTGATATGCTTGTTCTTGGTGAGAAAGTTGGGTGGGGTTGGAATAACTCTTTCTGCACCTGATGGAAGCGTTATGCACGAATTATATCGTCTTTTGTATCAATAAAACAGGTCTATTCATAGTCAGTACGATGCAAAACTAGATATTGACTCCTCTGATACTTGCTAAGTGGGGTAATAAAAGTAGTAAAACAATTCAGGTTAACGAATATAATTCCTTATATTTGCGCAATAAAATTGCATCTAAGAATAAAACTGAATAGGATAAAGGCAGTCTTGTCGAACATCTCAGACGTGGTTGGCTAAAAAACTGAATAAGAGCTTCAGTATGGTCAACGCCTATGCTTGCAACAGAAGCCAGCCTAACTTGGAGGCACTGCAACAGATTGCAGAGATTCTTCAGGTAGACTTAAAAGATTCTGATAACAGACAAGAATGAGCGGGAATGATGTTTTTGGGACATGTATTGCTTTTTAGTGTAGAACTTCTGATAATGCAGAAATATAGGAACAACTATGACACCGGAAGAAAAAGCTAGGCAAAAAATAGATCAGTGGTTTGCCGAGGCGGGTTGGAAAGTAATCAATAGGGAAGACTATGAACCAACCTGTACGGCTGTCGCTATAAGGGAAGGATTGCTGAAGGGTAATCTTGAAGCAGATTATTTCCTTTTCATTAATGGCAAGGCCGTTGGTGTGCTTGAAGCAAAAAGAGAAGATATAGATGCACTTTCCGATAAGGTATGTGATCAGGCGACATTATATGCCAAAAGCGTTCCTCCAATTTATCAGACATATCAGAACCCATTGCCTTTTATTTTTACCTCCAATGGGAAAGAACTGTATTTCTGTGATTTCCGCAAGCAGGAGCAAAGCTTCAAACAGATAATGGCTATCCCAACTCCCTATGAGTTGGTCAAGCAGTTAGGGATAAGTGATTCTTTTGCAGGACTTCCCACTCTACAGAAAAAAGGATTGCGGGATTGCCAGTATGAAGCCGTAACTGAGTTGGAAAAAAGTTTTCGTGCCGGGCAAAACCGAGCCTTGATGGTTTTGGCAACCGGCGCAGGCAAAACATATACAGCTTGTCTTGCTGCATATCGGTTGCTGTCCTATACTCCCATGAGAAGGATACTGTTTCTGGTGGACAGGAATAATCTTGGCAAACAAGCGGAAGGAGAGTTCGGGACTTTTCGATTGACTGAAAACGGGGATGCGTTCAATACCATATTTACGGTGAACAGGCTTCGTTCTTCATCCATACCATCAGACAGTAATGTGATTATTTCGACTATTCAGCGCCTCTTTTCCTTTTTAAAAGGAGATGCTATCGACGATGACGACGAAGATGAAGGTACTGAACCTGCCGAAGAAATCATTTTGCCGCCTAATCCAAACTTGTCGCATGATTATTTTGATTTGATTATCATAGACGAATGTCATCGCTCCATTTATGGGAACTGGCGGAAAGTATTGGAATACTTTGATACGGCAAGGCTTGTTGGACTGACAGCCACACCTGTTCCGGAAACCATGGCGTTCTTCAACAACAACCGCATAGTCAATTATACTTTGGAGAAAAGCATTGTTGACGGTGTAAATGTTGACTGCCGTGTATATAGAATCAGGACACAGGTAACGGAGAATGGCGGTGCCATATTGAAGGGTGAAAAGATAAAAGAAGAAACACGCTATACAGGGGATATAAAAACCATCTTCAACAAGGAGGCTAAAACTTATACCAGTAAGGAACTGAATCGAAGTGTCATCAATCCGGCACAGATCAAACTTGTCTTATCCACTTATCGCGATGTAGTCTATACCGAGCTGTTCAATGACCCTCAAAGGGAAGCCAACTTTGACTATCTGCCGAAGACATTGATATTTGCCCTCAACGAAACTCACGCTACTAATATCGTACAGATAGCGAAAAAGGTATTCGGACGTACCGATAACCGCTTTGTACAAAAGATCACATATTCTGCAGGTGACAGCAACGAACTGATACGCCAGTTCCGCAATGACAAGGATTTTCGTATTGCAGTTACCTGTACATTGGTTGCAACCGGAACGGACATAAAGCCGTTGGAGGTTGTGATGTTTATGCGCGATGTGGAATCGTTGCCTCTGTATATACAGATGAAAGGTCGCGGTGTGCGCACCATTGGAGACGAGCAACTGCGCAATGTTACCCCGAATGCGTTCAGTAAAGATTGCTTCTACTTGGTTGATGCCGTAGGTGTAACTGAACACGAAAAGACAATACCGACGGCTGCAGACGAGCCGACGACAAAGATTATTACTCTTAAAGAATTATTGGAGCGGATCAGTCATGGCTATCTCCCCGATGAATATCTGCAACGTCTTGCAGCAACGCTTTCCCGAATATATAACAAGGCGGATAATTCGCAGAGGAATGAGTTTGCCCGTTTGGCTCATGATGGCATGAAGGAACTTGCTTCTAGAATTTATGATGCCATTGATAATAACTCGCTCCCGCCATTTATCAATATAAACGAGCCCAATAACGAGCGGAAAGGATTGGTTGCCCCACTGGCCAATCATGCAGATGCAAGACGATACTTGCTTATTCTTGCCGCAGGGTTTGTCAATACGTTGATGCCGGGAGAAGATACGCTTATCTCTAAAGGGTTTTCTATTGAAGAAGCACAAAATACAACCGAGGCTTTCGAAGAGTTTTGCAGAGAACACACTGATGAAATTGAAGCATTGCGAATCATTTACAATAATGAAGGCGAGCCGATTACTTATTCAATGTTAAAAGATTTGGAGAACAAGCTCAAAATGGCAAACAATCATTTCACGTCCAAGCAACTTTGGAACTCGTATGCCATCCTGAATCCAAACAGTGTGCGACGCTCTACCACCAAAGAAGAAAGCGATGCACTTACAAATATCATTCAGCTTGTGCGCTATGCTTTCCGGCAAATCGAACGGTTGGATAGTGTAGTCACTACCTCCAAACAGTACTTCAATCTATGGTTAGGACAAAACCAGCGAGAAATAACAGATAAACAGCGCGAAGTGATAAGTCGCATAGTGGACTACATCGCCTCCAACGGTGCTTGTACTGTGAGGGATATTCGTGAAGACGATGCAACCCATGCAGCACAAATGATACGGGCGTTTGGTAATATGCAGAAAGCAGACGATGCACTTCGTTCTCTTTATACATTTGTAGTTTTAAGAAAAGCAGCATAATAAATAATGGCAACAAATAACACAACAGAGCAATCACTCACCAAAAAGGTATGGAATCTGGCTACCACTCTTGCCGGGCAAGGGATTGGATTTACCGATTACATAACTCAACTCACCTATCTTCTGTTCTTGAAGATGGATGCCGAGAATGTAGAAATGTTTGGAGAAGAATCCGCTATCCCAGCCGGCTATCAGTGGGCAGATCTGATTTCTCTTGACGGCTTAGATTTAGTCAGACAGTATGAAGAAACGCTTAAACTGCTTAGCGAACAGGATAATCTGATTGGTACTATCTATACAAAGGCACAAAACAAGATTGACAAGCCCGTTTATCTGAAAAAGGTCATTTCCATGATTGATGAGGAACAATGGCTCATCATGGACGGTGATGTGAAAGGTGCTATCTACGAAAGCATCCTCGAAAAGAACGGACAAGACAAGAAAAGCGGTGCGGGGCAATACTTCACTCCCCGTCCACTTATCAAAGCAATGGTGGATTGTATCGCTCCTCAAATAGGAGAAACGGTTTGCGACCCGGCTTGCGGAACAGCTGGTTTTCTGTTGACGGCTTACGATTACATGAAAGGCCAGTCAGCAAGTAAGGAAAAACGGGATTTCCTGCGTAACAATGCCTTACATGGTGTGGATAACACTCCATTGGTGGTAACACTTGCCTCAATGAATCTATATCTGCATGGCGTAGGCACAGACCGGAGTCCGATTGTCTGTGAAGATTCGCTGGAGAAAGAGCCGTCAACGCTTGTAGATGTGATACTCGCGAATCCTCCATTCGGAACGCGTCCGGCAGGTTCTGTCAATATCAACCGTCCGGATTTTTATGTGGAGACAAAGAACAATCAGCTGAACTTCCTGCAGCATATAATGCTGATGCTTAAGACAGGAGGTCGTGCAGCTGTAGTATTGCCGGACAATGTTCTTTTTGAAGGCGGTGCCGGTGAAACAATACGAAAGAAGTTGCTGACGGATTTTAATCTGCACACCATCCTCCGCTTGCCTACAGGCATATTTTATGCCCAAGGCGTAAAAGCCAATGTCTTGTTCTTTACGAAAGGACAGCCGACAAAAGAGATTTGGTTCTATGATTATCGTACAGATGTCAAGCATACTCTTGCCACCAACAAACTCGAACGCCATCATCTGGATGATTTTGTCTCTTGCTATAATAACCGGGTAGAAACCTTCGATGCGGAAAATAATCCGCAAGGACGATGGCGGAAATATCCGGTAGAGGACATTCTTGCCCGCGACAAAACAAGTCTTGACATCACATGGATAAAACAAGGTGAGGACGCTGATGATCGGTTGCTTTCCGAACTAATGGCCGATATAAAAGAGAAAAGCCAAAGAATAAGTACCGCTGTAGCCGAACTTGAAAAGTTACTGGCAAATATAAATGAGGATTGAGTGCATGGAAAACAATAAGATAGCCATATCAGTCGAACAACAGTTCGGAGAAGTCATAGACCTCATTCTCAAACATAAGAGTCGTGCTTCCAAAGCTGTCAATGAAGAACTGCTGCTTACGGCATGGTATGTGGGAGGTTATGTGTCAGCCAAACTGAAAAGCGAAGAATGGGGAAGCAAGGTCGTAACGCAACTATCGGAATATATCCGGTCACAGCGGCCTGATATTAAAGGATATAGCAGGAGAAGTATTTATAATATGGTGATGTTTTACGAGGAGTATTCATCGGAGACATTTGCTATGACCGTAGAAAAATATCTGAATAGAGAATTTGTGCAGACGGCATCTGCACAAATTGAAGCATCCCATTCAGAGCCATCCTCAGAACACGCAATAATAGTGCATCCAAAAGCTGCACAAATCGTCCAGCCAGGAATTGGACAAATGCCTAAGATATTGGGATTGACCACATTGTCTAATCATGTGGAGATACTTTGCAGATGCAAAAGTAATGAAGAACGTATATTTTATATCCTCTATGCCAATAAGGAGCATCTTTCTTATAAAGAAATGCAGCGTTGCATCTCCAATCAGACTTTTACAACCTTATTGGGTAGCAAGGACAATATGTCAAAAGGATTGCTTGAAACATATCCCGATGCTCCGGTCATGTTTAAAGACACTTTATTCGTTGATTTCCTTGATTTGCCGAAGAAGCATAGCGAATCTCGTTTAAGAAATGGTTTACTGGAACACATGAAACAGTTTATTCTTGAATTGGGCAAAGATTTTATATTCATGGAGCAGGAATACCGTCTCAATATCGGAGCGTCCACCTTCAAAGCTGATTTACTGTTCTTTCATCGTGGATTGCAAGCATTGGTCGCTGTGGAATTGAAAAAGACAAAGTTTCATCCTCGCGACCTCGGGCAGTTGGAATTTTATTTGGAAGCACTTGACCGGGATGTGAAACGTTCCAATGAGAATCCGTCCATAGGCATAATTCTCTGTCCTGAAGCAGACCGGGTAGTAGTGGAATATGCCATGAGCCGAAGCATGAGCCCGACAATGATAGCTGAATATAAACGCATCCTTATTCCACAGGAACGTATGCAGGAGAAATTGAATGAATTTTGCAACCTGTTTCTGAATAAAGACTGATTGCTATGGATACTAAGAAATTACGTCAAAAGATATTAGACCTTGCCATTCATGGCAAACTTGTGCCGCAAGACCCGAATGATGAACCTGCATCTGTCCTGCTTGAACACATTAAGGTAGAAAAAGAGCGGTTGATAAAAGAAGGGAAGATAAAGAAGAGTAAAAAGTCTGCAAAGACTTCTGATACGCCCCATTATCCCTACTTATTGCCGAAAGGGTGGGAATGGTGTAAGTTAGAGGATATTGTATGCGAATTGAAATACGGAACTTCTGAAAAGTCTTCAAGCGTGGGTAAGATAACTGTCTTGCGAATGGGTAATATTACTGATATTGGCACAATTGACTATTCTAATCTGGTATATTCTTCAAATGATGAAGATATTAAACAATACTCATTAAAAAAAGGCGATTTACTTTTTAATCGTACAAACAGTAGCGAATGGGTAGGGAAAACGGCAATTTATAAAGGAGAACAACCAGCAATATATGCAGGCTACCTCATCCGAGTTAGACCAATATTGATTTCTTCTGACTACCTTAATATTGTAATGAATAGTAGCTACTACCGTAATTGGTGCTATAATGTAAAAACGGATGCTGTTAATCAGTCTAATATCAATGCACAAAAGCTCTCAAAATTAATGGTACCTATTCCTCCATTAAAGGAACAAGAAAGAATTGTAGTGGAGATGGCTAAGTGGACTTCTTTAATTACTTCTATAAAGAATGACAAAGAGGATTTACAAGCAGCTATAAAACAAACTAAAAGTAAAATCCTTGACCTCGCCATTCACGGCAAACTCGTACCACAAGACCCGAATGACGAACCGGCTGCAGAGCTGTTAAAACGCATCAACCCGAAAACCGAAATCACTTGTGATAACGGGCATAGTAGGAAGTTACCCAAAGGGTGGATATGGACGATATTGGGAAGTGTTGGAATTTGGCAAGCTGGTGGTACTCCAAGCCGTTCAAACAAGTCCTATTTCGGAGGAAATATACCATGGCTTAAGACAGGAGATTTGAATGATGGTTATATTTCAGAAATACCAGAGAGTATTACAGAAAAAGCAGTTGCCAATTCTTCTGCTAAAATTAATCCTATCGGGAGCGTCCTTATTGCTATGTATGGTGCTACAATAGGAAAATTGGGAATTCTTACATTCCCTGCAAGTACAAACCAAGCCTGCTGTGCTTGCATTAAATATTTTGCAATTACTCAATCTTATTTATTCTATTTTCTATTATCCCATCGGGCGGTATTCATCGCAAAAGGTGGTGGTGGGGCACAGCCGAATATTTCCAAAGAAATAATTGTTAATACAGTTATTCCTTTACCTCCCCTTGCCGAGCAACAACGCATTGTAGCAAAAATCGAAGAACTGTTTTCTGTTCTCGATAACATTCAAAATGCCTTAGAAGCGTGATAAGATGCGCTTCTAAGGCTACGTTATCACCAATTTACCACTTTGTCAACAATCTTCTGCTGTTCGTTGGCGGTACGGCGCAGATAGATGCGAGTGGTTTCTATGCTTTCATGCCCCATAAGGTCAGCCAATAAAGCCAGGTCGTTGAAACGGTCAAGAAAATTCTTGGCGAAAAGATGGCGAAAAGAATGAGGATAAACAACATCACGGTTCAGTCCATACTTATCGGCAAAATGCTTTAGCTGTTGGGCTATGCCACGTGTAGTTATGCGCTGCCCAAAACGGTTTAGAAAGAGATAACCGCTCGTAACGCCTTTCATTTTCAACCATTGTAAAGCCTCATTTCGCAAGTTTTTAGGGATGTATAAACGGCGCACCTTACCGCCTTTGCTGTAAAGGTCGAGATAACCCACTTTCACGTGTTCAACCTTTATGTGAAGCAACTCACTTACTCGTGCGCCTGTCGCCGCCATAAACCATACTACAAAATACCAATCTTCGTAACCGTCAGCCTTTAACTGCGCTTTCAGAAACTTGTAGTCGGCATCGCTGATGACATTCTCCAAGAAGTTCTTTTGCTGCACTTTGACAAACTTCACTTTCAGTCTGTCGTGCTTGGTAAACTCCAAATACTTGTTGATACCTTGCAAACGGAGATTTACGGTCTGCGGTTTGAAGTTCTCCACCAAATAACCTTTGTATGCCAGCAGGTTTTTCTTGTTCACTTCCCCATAATGGCTGAGAAAATAGTTCACCGTCCACACATACGATGTCACGGTGTTCTTTGCCAAATTCGTTTTGGCAAGATAATCTTTGAATCTTGTTATCATATCATTTAATTTTTTGATGAATACGATAACAATATACCGCGTTGCGCAAGTAACAATCTTCTGCCCATCGTGCAAAAGGTACTGTTTTACTTCATAATAAGCCACCTTTTGTCGGCTCAAAAGGTACTCTTTTGCAGCCTAAAAGGACATCTCTTTGTAGATAACTGGAAACTAATCATTTAGCGCCTTTTGTTTTAACAGCATTTACTACCTAACGGGCATTATCCGCAGTTGCCGAGAGGATGGACGATTTGTCAGTTAGAACAAGTCGTAGAAATCTTAGATAACCTTCGAAAACCAATTAACACAAATGAGCGAAATGCACGCATTGCTAATAAACAAGAGCAGGAATTATACCCTTATTATGGTGCAACAGGACAAGTAGGAATGATAGATGATTTTATTATTGACGGTCATTACTTGTTGCTTGGTGAAGATGGTGCGCCATTTCTTGATAAATATGCAGTTAAAGCCTATGCTATAAATGGGAAATGTTGGGTAAATAACCATGCTCACATATTGGTACCTAAAATAGATTTTGAATATCTTACTTACTTTCTTAACTGTGTAGATTATTCGAAATATGTAAATGGAAGTACACGATTAAAACTTACTCAAACAGATATGCGGTCTATAGAAATCTTGTTACCACCATTACAAGAACAAAAACGTATAAAAAATTCTATTCAGAATATGTTTCATTCACTTGACACAATAATGGAGAGCTTATAAGTCTTCCATTATTGTGTCAATGTATTTAAAGATTGTGTCAACAGCATCAACTATTTTCTTTTGCTCATTATACGGAGGTATAGGAACCTGTATTGCCTTGAAAAGTTTTTTATTCAAGTGTGGAATGGCGGAGCCTACTTTGTTTTCTCGTAATGCCTTTCGATGCAAGTTTATAACAAGTAAAACATAATCAATAAGCATTTGTTTGTTGATGTATAATTGCTTAAAGGTACTTCCTTGATAGCCATCAATTGGCGTTCTAAATACTTCACCGGAGTTCTCGCCATCAACTAAAATCAACAAACTATTGACTTCTACATATCTGCCATTTGACAACGTCTTAAAGTCACGTTCACCTCTCAAATATTTTACATCAAGATTGGGTAGTTCTTTTCCGTTTATCTTTTCTCCATCAATAAGAGAACAAATAGTTTGCATAGAAGCAACCACCCAACTTTTTGGCAACTGCGTATAATGCCCGTTATCACAAGTGATTTCGGCCTTAGGATTGATACGTTTGAGCAGCTCCGATGCAGGCTCGTCATTCGGATCTTGCGGCACGAGCTTGCCGTGAATGGCGAGGTCGAGGATTTTGCTTTTAGTGTGTTTGATTATAGTTTGCAAGTCCGATTGGCTTTGCTCTATCTTGTCTATTAAGGCAAACCACTGTTTGATTTCTGCAATTATGCGTTGTTGTTCGGTAATGGAAGGCAATGGAATTAACATATCGCCAAGAACAGCTTGTGTAAATGTAGGGATAGCAGTGCCTAATACAAAGTTTCCATAACATATCCGAGCATAGCTACTTTGTAACACCCATGTCAAATATTGCTTCTCTATTTGGATATATTTAAGGACAACAAATTGAGGATTTATTGTAGCTTTTTGTGGCAAATTACTTACAAGCGCACATTTACCAAATGACGAGCCTGTCTTTACCAATAAAATATCACCATCTATCACTTTTATTTCTGGCGACTCTTCATACTTTGCCCAAGAAATGTAAGTGCATTTATCGTAATTCATTATATCTTCAACTATATTTGAAGGGCTCAAAGTAATTGCACCTTGTTTTTCAGGAACAAGGTCGTCTTTAGTATATCCTCTAAATCCTATTCGTCCAACTATGTGACAGCAGTCTTTTAACTTACACCACACCCAATTATCAGGCACTTCAAACGGCACATTCTCATAATGGGGCGTATGTATAGTAAGCGATGATTAAGATATAATGTGCTAAAGTTTTTCCGTAACATACTTTGAGTTAGTTTTTTCTTTTTCCTGCGGCTCAAATACGGCGTTGACAAATTCCTCGTCAGTAATCTGATCATTGAGATACTTTTGGGCCACATCATAGTCTATTGGGCATTTCGTGTTCTCAAAAAGTTCCTTGCCGCCCCGTGTCCAGATATGGAGTGACGGATTCCGGTAGTTAGACACGTTGATGCGGACAAGTTCGGCGCCGGATAACAGACTGTAACGCTAAGGGTTTGCCATCCGGTCGAGCCGGTCTATCAGTTTCCGCTGCTTGTCTATGACCGCATCTTTCTCTTTCTGATAGTCGTATCGCAGGCCCCTATTTCCACTTGCTCTTTGTGTGGGATATCTTGAAACAATGGATATTCAAATAACATAAGACAAGAATCTGTGGGTATGTAAAGCGCATCCGTTTTGTATAACAAACCGCAAAAATGTAGGTACTTGCAGTAATTAGTGTAATAGTCGGCACAAGAATTATGCTGAACTTTGCAGCCGTATAAGTAATGAAATGATGAGAAGAATGACCTACATTGCAATCATAATGGCTGCTATGATGACAGGACTATGGTCTTGTACGGAAAAAACAGAAATCCCTACTGATATGAATGGAAACGGAACAACCAATACTGACAGTTTTCAGATTCAGATGACCCATCCTGTTCCCAATCAATACTTTTCGGAGGCAACAGAGCAGGGGCAGGTAGTAAGAATCGAATATGAATCGAAAGATTATACCCGCGATGACCGTCCTGCCACGCGGAAGCCTGCCTATGTCTATCTGCCTTACGGATATGACGAGAGCCGGCAATATGATGTGGTCTACCTGATGCACGGATGGACGGGAACGGCAGAGGAAACATTTGAAACATTGGGCGGCGCACAGAAGAACATTTTGGACTGGATGATTCAGCAAGGAGATTGCAAGCCTGTCATCGTGGTGTCGCCCACGTGGGACAAAGACAACCGGGCAAAAGATTGGGGTGAATCGTGCGAGGAAATCGCTGTGTTCCATAGTGAATATGAGAATGACCTGATTCCTGCCGTTGAAAGCCGCTTCTCGACATACGCTGAAACGACTGACCGGGCAGGTATCGTGGCATCGCGTGACCACCGGGCTTTCGGCGGATTCTCGCTGGGCAGTGTGACGACATGGTATATCTTTGAACATTGTTTCGACTTGCAACGCTTTTTCCTGCCGATGAGTGGTGACAGTTGGCACGTTTCGATTTTTGGCGGACAGACGGTGCCGGAGCAGACGGCTCAGTTTCTTGCTTCGGTAGTTCAGGCATCGCCTTACGGAACGGATAACGGCTTTCACGTATGGCATGCCGTGGGGACACAGGATGCGCGATTCTATCAGACCCACAATCAGGCGATGGCTTGTATGCAGCTGACCGATGTGTTTACTCCCCATAACTTTTCTTACCACCAGCGAGAGGGAGGGCAACATGATTACAACTCCGTCGTGGAGTTTGTATATAATGCCCTGCCGTTTTTCTTTCCGCCTGAAACGGGGCAATCTTTCACCCGCACAAGCCGTATCAGTGATGTTATGAATGATCCGGCTTTCGGTAATTGGGGACGGCTGATTTTCCCCGTAGACGAGGGCTATTGGAGCGGCGAGACTTTGGAACAGTTGCGCTTGGTGTGGTATAACTACATAGACCCGGACAAGACCGTTGAAATCTGCAATTACCTGAAGGCACATGCCGGCAGCGTATTTCTCGACATTTATACGGAGGCCGAAAAGCAGGACGACCCGCAGAAGCGCAATACGGGACTGTTCTTTTTCCGGGGAAATCCGGGTGCGCCCTTTGCCGTCTGCAATGCCGGTGGTGCATTCGCGTATGTCGGAGCCATGCACGACAGCTTTCCCCATGCGCTCGAACTGTCCAAACTTGGGTATAATGCTTTTGCGCTTATTTACCGTCCGGACTATGCCTACGAAGACCTTGCCCGCGCCATCATTTATATTTATGACCATGCCGATGAACTGGGCGTAAGCGCTTCCGGCTATTCCCTTTGGGGCGGTTCGGCAGGAGCACGCATGGCGGCTGTGCTCGGCAATGAGGGGTATCTGCGAAAACTCACCGGACGCACGGATATTCCGCAAGCCTCGGCTGTCATCATGCAATATACGGGTTATGGCACGGTTAGTTCGCAAGACGCAGCGACATACGCCTGTGTCGGTACCAGCGACGGAATTGCTTCATGGCGCACCATGCAACGGCGGCTGCAAGGTCTTTCCTCCCTCGGCATCCCGACCGAATTTCATGCTTACGACGGGCTTCCTCACGGTTTCGGACTTGGCACGGGGACGGTGGCTGAAGGCTGGCTGACGGATGCTGTCCGTTTTTGGGAAGAAAACCGATAGCAGATAAAATATGTTATTATCTCGTACAAGGATAATCCGTAAAAAAGGTATGACTGTCTGTAATCTGTGTACAGACAGACGTGCCATTCCGTCGTATTTTTGTAAATATAGAAAACCGATTAAACGAAGATAATATGGAAACAATCAAACTGAGCAACGGCGTGGAAATGCCGCTATTGGGTTACGGAGTGTTTAAGGTAGCTCCGCAGGAATGTGAACAGTGCGTCAGCGATGCGCTGAATGTGGGTTATCGCCTGATTGACACGGCGCAGGCTTACTTCAACGAGGAAGGTGTAGGAAATGCCATAAGCAAGAGCGGTATTGTCCGGCAGGACATTTTTCTGGTGACGAAAGTATGGATTTCGAATGCCGGCGAGGAGAAAGCGGCGGCAAGCATCGACGAGAGCCTGCGCAAGTTGAAGACCGACTACATCGACCTGCTGCTCATCCATCAGGCATACGGCGACGTGTTCGGCTCGTGGAGGGCGATGGAGAAAGCCTACCGGGCAGGCAAGGTGCGTGCCATCGGTGTAAGCAATTTTCAGGCGGGACGTTTCTACGACTTCGCCCACTACGCGGATATCAAGCCGATGGTGAACCAGTTGCAATGCAATCCGCTCGTCCAGCAACAAGGTATCGAGCCGCTTCTCGCAGAACACGACACGAAGATGATGGCATGGGGGCCGCTTGGCGGTGAGGGTGCTGAAGATGTGGTAAAGAACGAACTGCTTGCTTCCATTGGTGAGGGCTACGGGAAGACGGCTGCACAGGTGGCACTGCGTTGGCTCACGCAGCGGGGCATCGTCGCCATCCCCAAGAGCACGCATGTGGAGCGTATGCGGCAGAATCTGGACATCTTCGACTTTACGCTGACCGATGGGGAAATGAAACGTATTGCCACACTCAACTGTCACGATGCGGGAACGGTGAATTTCGGCGACCCGCAGTTTGTGAAGTTCCTGATTGAGACATACGGGTAAAATAAGGTAGAGCTATACATTAAACAACGACGGGAAACATTGCAACAGCATGTTTCCCGTTGTTGTTTTAATCACTTGTCTTTTATACGCTTACCGTGTACCACGCAAGTATTTCAATGTAAATGGTAGAAGAAAATAAGAACGTCAGTTGAAACTTGTAAGTAGCGACGGCTGGGTAACGAAAGCGTCATGATTTACAGCCTTGCTCCCCACACCATCTTTTCCACATCTTCCAGTGTGGCGTTGAAGAAACGTTTCTCCTTGTTGAGCGAGCGCATCTGCTGCATCTCCTCGTCGGTCAGGGCGAAGTCGAAGATTTGGATGTTCTCCTTGATGTAGTCGGGATTCGATGCACCGGGGATGACGGAGAATCCTTCCTGGATGTGCCAGCGCAGGATGACTTGTGCCGGGGTCTTGCCGTGGGCTTCGGCTATCTTCTTTATTACGGGGTCTTTGAACAGGGCACCGCCCGACATGGCACCTCCCAACGGGAACCAGCATTCCATCTGTATCCCTTCTTTTGCGGCTTTCTTGCGCATCTCCAACCGCTGGGCATAAGGGTGGCACTCTATCTGGAGCACTTGGGGCTTGATAGTCGCTGCTTTCATAATCGTATTCCACACTTCCTCATTGGCGTCGAAGTTGCTGATGCCGAGGGCACGCACTTTGCCCATCTTCACCGCCTTCTCCATGTCTTTCCATGCGCCTACGAAGTCGCCCACGGGCTGGTGAACATAGAGCAGGTCGATGTAATCCAGTTGCATCCGCTTCAGCATCTCGTCGATGGCTTTCAGCGTCTTTCCCTCGCCGTATTCCGTGGGCCAGAGTTTGCTGGTAATCCAGATTTCCTCGCGAGGTATACCGCTTTCCTTGACGGCACGCCCCACGCCCGCTTCGTCCTGATAGGCATGGGCGGTGTCGATGTACCGATATCCGGCTTTCAAGGCAGTGAGGCACGACTGTTCGCACACTTCGTCACTGGGCTGGAGGAATGTGCCGATGCCGAAGCGGGGCATCTCCACGCCGTTGTTCAACTTGACCATCGGCACACCGGCCGTCGTTGTTTTCTCTTGTGCACAGGTAGCACATACGCCGCCACATAGTATCAAGGCGGCCAGCAGAAGTTTTTTTAGTGATTCCATACTCTTTTTTATAAACTGAATAATTGTCTGTTTGCAATAAGGCGGAGGTGGCAATGACACCGTTCACAACAGTGGCTTCCGTCAGTTTCAGCATACTGCATCGGCTGGTATTACTGCCGCTCTTTTTATTTCCCACTCTTGATGTCTTCTGTGGTTGATGCAAAGGTAAGTGATGCCCGTGTAAACGGACTTACATAAAATTCGGGAGGATATGCTGTTTTTGCGGTAAAAAGCTGTCGGAATAATAGCTTTATGTTAGAGGAGGCTCTTGGTGCAGATAAACTTCCATTCAAGGAACTATGTAGAAATCAGGTGTCGTTTGTCCAATTTGCCAGATGGCAGTTCCTTAAATTGTTGTGAAATATGCTCTTTCCCAAAGCAACAATGGTTCGTGTCAAAGAAATGAATTACTTTTGTCGAAAAGACTCGAAACCATGAAACAACCTGATGGCTTGCAAATAGGGCACTCTCTCGACAAGGAGAAAGATATCAAGATAGCGTGTGATGTCGTTCATCTGAAATTATTTTTGCAGGCGGAATCAGATGCGGCGATCCCGTAACCGATGGACATTATTGAAAGATGGTGGAAGTTCACCAGGAAATCCGTTTTGCATGGCGATGGTGTGGCAGGCTTGCGAAAACATATCAGGCCTTCAAGGATTTTCCAGAGGAAATAAACCGCAAACGCGCAGCTGCGCTTTGAGCCTCCTACAGAACTGTATGGACAATGATTTTGACGGGCAAGTTACGCAAAAGGAACAGAAATATCTTTTGCTAATCTGCCGGAATCCGGCGGTTTTTCCACAGAATTTTCTTAACTTTGTCAACCGATTCTAAAAGTTATCCAGTTATGAAGTTTATAGGAATAATTCCGGCAAGATATGCATCCACACGTTTTCCTGCAAAGCCTTTGGCTATGTTGGGAGGAAGGCCTGTGATTCAGAGAGTGTATGAACAGGTGGCAGGCGTTTTGGACGACGTCTGTGTGGCAACCGACGACGAACGGATTGAAAAGGCTGTAGAAGCTTTCGGCGGCAAGGTTGTCATGACATCGGTCAATCATAAAAGCGGAACCGACCGTTGCTATGAGGCCTATTGCAAGACAGGGAAAGGGTATGATGTGGTAGTGAACATCCAAGGCGATGAACCTTTCATTCAGCGCTCGCAGCTGGAGGCGGTGAAGGCTTGTTTTGATGATGAGGCGACTCAAATAGCTACGTTGGTGAAACCTTTCCGTCCGGAAGACGGATTCGATGCGCTTGAAAATGTAAATTCGCCGAAAGTGGTGGTGAACAGGCAGATGCAGGCACTTTATTTCAGCCGCTCCATCATTCCGTTCCAGCGCAGCCGCGACCGTAAGGATTGGTTGGCAAACCATGTGTATTACAAGCACATCGGACTTTACGCATACAGGGCTTCGGTCTTGAAGGAAATCACCGCACTGCCCCAGTCGCCGCTTGAACTGGCGGAGTCGCTTGAACAACTGCGCTGGCTTGAAAACGGCTATACCGTCAAGGTGGGCATCAGCGATGTGGAAACGATCGGCATCGATACGCCGCAGGATCTGGAGCGGGCAGAAGCATTTTTAAACCAACACCCGGAATTGAGATGAGTACGCTTGACAGAACCGTGGCTCCCGAAATCCGCCAGTTGGACGATTTTTCGATTGTCGGTCCGGAAAAGCGCGTGATGCGGAACGGCATGCCGCTCTTTACCATAGAAGCAGGAAGTGAAGATGTCGTGCGTTTTGACCTGGTGATTAAAAGCGGACAGCTCCAGCAGGAACAGCCCTTGCAGGCTGTGTTTACAAACCGGATGCTCAGGGAAGGGACACGCAACCTTTCGTCGGCTGAGATCGCTGAAACGCTGGACTATTATGGAGCGTGGCTTGATCTTTCAGTGTCGGTGGATTGCAGTTATGTGACACTCTATTCGCTGTCGCGCTATTTCAGCAAGACGCTTGAAGTGGTGGCCTCAATGGTTATGGAATCGGTGTTTCCGGAAAAAGAATTTGCTGTGATCCGTGATATCCACAAGCATCAGTTTATGGTGAACAACCAGCGGGTGGACGTGCTTTCGCGCAAGCAGCTCTGCCGTTCGCTCTTCGGAGAGAGGCATCCGTTAGGCAGGTATGCCGAACTGGATGACTATGACCGTATCGGCGTGGAAAGCCTGAAGGAATATTACCGCAGGTTCTATCGTTCGGGCAATTGTTCGGCTTATCTGTCCGGACGTGTTACTCCAGACACGGTCCGTTGCGTGGAAAGGCTGTTCGGGGATGCGGAGTGGGGCGAACGCTCGTCCGATTTTGTCCTTCCCCAGCCGGTTATAATTACGGATACCCGCAAGCGCGTGTTCGTGGAGAAAGAGGATGCGATGCAGAGTTCGGTGAAGATGGGCGGATTTACGCTCGACCGGAAGCATCCGGACTACCTGAAGCTGCGTGTACTGGTAACCCTCTTCGGCGGCTATTTTGGCAGCCGGCTTATGTCGAACATACGCGAAGACAAAGGTTATACCTACGGAATCGGAGCTGGGCTGGTCGTTTATCCGGGAACCGGACTGCTGATGATCAGCACGGAAACCGGAAACGAATACGTGGAGCAAGTGATAAAAGAGGTCTATCATGAAATGGACAGGCTGAGGGAGGAGCGCGTGTCTGACGAAGAACTGGACATGGTGCGCAACTATATGCTTGGTGATATATGCCGTTCATACGAAAGCCCCTTTTCACTTTCTGACGCATGGATCTTTATCGAAGCATCGGGACTGGATTATGACTTTTATGACCGCTCGCTTGCCGCCGTGCGCGACATTTCCTCCGAAGATATTCTGTCGCTTTCGCGGAAGTACTTCTGCAAAGAAAATTTAATAGAGGTGGTGGCTGGTAAAAAAGTATGAATCCGGAATCCGATTACTGACCAAAAAAATTAATTTTGAACTCTATAATTAACAAGAAGAATAATCTAATGAATAAATATAGCATTTTGTTGTTTGCCCTTCTGGCTGTGGGGACGAATTCCGTTTCGGCTCAGATGTCTTTGGGATATTATAAATTCAAGGATGGGGCCGAATATACCGGAGAACTGAAAGGGCGGCGGCCGAACGGAAAAGGGCGTACTGTGTTTAAGAACGGCGACGTGTATGAGGGTGAATATGTGAAGGGGAAACGCCAGGGGCAGGGTACCTATACTTTCAGCGACGGGGAGAAGTATGTGGGCGAATGGTATCAGGACCAGCAGCATGGAAAAGGAACTTTCTATTTTATGAACAATAACCGTTACGACGGGTTCTGGTTTCAGGACTTTCAGGAAGGGAAAGGCACCATGACTTATTATAACGGCGACTTCTATGACGGAACATGGCATCAGGACAAGCGTGACGGAAAGGGAACCTATATATGGAAGGGAGGAGCTACCTATAGCGGAGAGTGGAAAAATGACTTGAAGAACGGACAGGGTACCATGACGTGGGAAGACAATTCGAAATATGAAGGCGAATGGAAAGACGGAATGCGTGATGGAAAAGGCACTTTCTACTATACCAACGGTGACAAGTATGTAGGCGACTGGAAGAACGACGTGCAGGAAGGAAAGGGAATCTATTATTTTCAGAACGGAGAAAAATACGAAGGCGATTATGTCAACGGAGAACGCACGGGAGAGGGCATTTATACTTACCCCAACGGCGACAGGTATGTCGGACAGTTCTCCAACGGTTGGCAGAACGGCAAAGGCACGTTCACGTGGGCGAACGGAGCGGTTTATGAAGGCCAGTGGCTGAGAAACCAGCGTTCGGGAACGGGAACCTACAAGTGGGCGAACGGCGACGTGTACGAAGGGCAGTGGAAGAACAACATGGCTGAAGGCGAAGGCACATTGCGTACGGCCGACGGCTCTGTATATGCAGGCGGTTTCGTGAGAGGCAAGGAAGACGGCAAAGGCACACTCGTGAGCAAAGACGGAATCCGTTTTGAAGGCTTTTTCAAGCAGGGAAAGAAGGACGGGCCTTTTGTGGAAACCGATGCGGACGGCAAGGTGATCCGGAAAGGCACATTCAAGTATGGACGTTTGCTGGAGGAAAAGAAATGAAACTGAATTTACAGGAACTGACGGAGAAGGTGCGTGCGCTGGCTGTGGAAACAGGAAGCTTCATCCGTCAGGAAAGAAGCCGGTTCTCCCGCGAACGGGTGGAGAAGAAACATGCGCACGATTATGTTTCTTATGTAGACAAAGAGTCGGAAAGAAGAATTGTAGCCTGCTTGAGGGAGTTGCTTCCCGAGGCAGGTTTTATTGTTGAGGAGGGCAGTGCCGGATTTTCCGGAGAGCCTTATTGCTGGGTGGTCGACCCCTTGGACGGCACAACCAATTTTATCCACGACAATGCTCCTTACTGCGTCAGCATCGCTTTGCGTGACCGCGAGGAAATCCTGATAGGAGTTGTGTATGAAATTTGCAGGGATGAATGTTTCTGGACCTGCAAAGGCGATTCTTCGTACCGGAACGGCGAGCCGGTTCACGTTTCGGACGTGGATTGCGCGGACAATGCTTTTCTGGCTTTGGGCCTGCCGTACGATGCGGATGCCTACAGGCCGGTGTTCCGGAAGCTGGTGGACGGCGTTTACGGGAAGGTGGCGGGGACGAGAGTCGTAGGCGCTGCCGCAGCCGAAATGTGCTATGTGGCATGCGGGCGTTTTGATGCAAGGGTAGAGGCTCTTCTCGGTCCGTGGAACATTGCTGCCGGCATTCTGATTGTGCAGAATGCGGGAGGGCGTGTTACCGACTTCTGCGGAGGGGACAGTTATGAGCAAGGCAGCCAGGTCGTGGCGTCAAACGGGAAAATACATGATTTTCTGTTGAAAATCCTGGCAGGCTCTTAAAAAACGCCTTTTTTTTTCGGATTATCAGAATATATTTCGTAAGTTTGTGTAGCTCAAGCCGCACAGGTATGGGCTGAATCGGATTATTAATATTAAAACATTGCATTATGGTTATCGACAAATTAGAAAATCTGGAAAAGTACGTAGCTTTGAATCCTTTGTTCGTACAGGCTGTGGAGTTTCTGAAATCCACTGACCTGAATGCGCATGAAATAGGGAAGGTGGTCTTGAAGGAAGGCGAACTGACCGTCAATTTCTCGCAGACCCGCCCGAAAACGAAAGAAGAGGCCAGGATTGAAACGCATGACAATTTCATCGATATCCAGATTCCGCTGTCGGGAGTGGAGCTGATGGGCTATATGCCTCGCACAGATCTTCCGGAAGCTTCTTATAATCCGGAAAAGGATATAACTTTCTATGAAGGGCTGGCCACCGACTATCTGACTGTCAAGCCGGGGATGTTTGCCATATTCTTTCCTGAAGACGCTCATGCGCCGGGGGTAACTCCGGATGGAGTAAAGAAAGTGATTGTGAAAGTTCGCGCGAAATAATTGTCAAACAAAATAACTGATACTATGGATGAGGTTTTGAATATCATCAAAAATGATCCGTGGCTGGAGCCGTATGCTGATGCCATCAACGGACGTCACCAACACGCTGTTGCCAAGGAAAAAGAATTGACGGGGAAAAAGAAATTGTCGGACTTTGCCGACGGGCACCTTTATTTCGGACTGCATCACACCGACAAAGGATGGGTGTTCCGCGAATGGGCGCCGAATGCTACAGAGATTTATCTGATCGGTGATTTCAACGGGTGGAAAGAAATGCCGGCCTATAAGATGAAGCGTCTGCGCAACAGCGGCAACTGGGAAATCAAGCTTCCGGAGAAAGCGATGAAGCATGGCGACCTTTACAAGCTGAAAGTTCACTGGGAGGGAGGCTGCGGAGAGCGTATCCCGGCATGGGCAAGAAGAGTTGTGCAGGACGATGTTACAAAAATATTCAGCGCGCAGGTGTGGAATCCTGAAAAGCCGTACAAGTTCAAGAAAAAGGCCTTCACGCCAAACGTGGGCCCGCTCATGATTTATGAATGCCACGTAGGAATGGCGCAGGATGCCGAACGTGTGGGAACCTACAATGAGTTCCGCGAAAATGTGCTTCCGCGTGTGAAGGAGGACGGCTACAACTGCATCCAGATCATGGCCATTCAGGAGCATCCTTATTACGGCAGCTTCGGCTATCATGTTTCAAGTTTCTTTGCTCCTTCCTCACGCTTCGGAACGCCTGACGAACTGAAGCAGTTGATTGATGCGGCTCATCAGATGGGCATCGCCGTAATTATGGATATCGTGCATTCGCATGCGGTGAAGAACGAAGTGGAGGGACTGGGCAATTTTGCCGGCGATCCGTGCCAGTATTTCTATCAGGGCGACCGCCGGGAACATCCGGCTTGGGATTCCCTTTGCTTTGACTATGGCAAGAACGAGGTGCTGCATTTCCTCTTGTCAAACTGCAAGTACTGGCTTGAAGAGTTCCGCTTCGACGGATTCCGTTTTGATGGAGTGACTTCGATGCTCTATTACAGCCACGGTCTGGGCGAGGCTTTCTGCAACTACGGGGACTATTTCAACGGACATCAGGACGACAATGCAATCTGTTACCTGACCTTGGCCAACAAGCTGATTCATGAAGTCAATCCGAAGGCAATCACCATTGCAGAAGAGGTGTCGGGCATGCCGGGACTTGCCGCGCCGATAGAAGATGGCGGATACGGTTTTGACTACCGTATGGCGATGAATATCCCCGACTACTGGATCAAGATAATCAAGGAACGGCGTGATGAGGACTGGAAGCCGTCGAGCCTGTTCTGGGAAGTGACAAACAGGCGTAAGGATGAGAAGACCGTTTCCTACTGTGAAAGCCATGACCAGGCTTTGGTGGGCGACAAAACCATTATCTTCCGTCTGATTGACGCTGACATGTACTGGCACTTCAGGAAGGGTGATGAGAACGGCGTGGTGGAGAGAGGTATCGCTCTGCACAAGATGATCCGTCTGCTCACGGCCTCTACCATCAACGGCGGTTACCTGAACTTTATGGGAAACGAGTTCGGACATCCCGAATGGATCGACTTCCCGCGTGAGGGCAACGGATGGTCTTATAAATATGCCCGCCGCCAATGGCATCTGGTTGACGACAAGAGCCTGTGCTATCATTATCTGGGCGATTTTGACAAGGCGATGGTGCATCTGCTCACCGATGTGAAGAACATCCAGAAATCGGATGTGATCGAAGTCTGGCATAACGACGGAGATCAGATTCTTGCTTACCGCAGAAAAGATCTGGTATTTGTGTTCAACTTCAACCCGACCCGTTCATTCACCGACTATGGTTTCCTGGTTCCGCGCGGAGCATACGATGTGGTGCTGAATACGGACAACAAGGCTTTCGGCGGCTTCGGATTCTCTGACGATTCGCTCCGCCACTTTACTTGCGCTGACCCGCTCTATGCGAAGGACAAGAAAGAATGGCTGAAATTGTACGTACCTGCCCGTTCCGCCGTAGTCTTGAAACGGGTGAAAGCTTAGTTTTTGTTTATGAGTTATTATGCCAATTCATTTCATAAGAAGGCCGCACGCATCATGATCGTGGTTTGCGGTCTTCTTTTTTCTGTTTTCAGTTTTGTTTATCTGTATGTGTTCCAGCGCGAGATGCTTGAAGCTCTGCACTATTCGCTGGCGCATGGGAAGACGCATTTTGCTCCGGCGGTGAGTGCCATTGTCATCACGCTGATTCTGCTGCTGCTCAGATGGGGGGTGAACAGCCTGCTGGGGCTCAAGGGATATGTGCGCGCCTTGTCGTATGTCCCTTCCTTCCTGGTGCTGTGCGCTTTGACGGACGTTGGGCGCGATGTCTATACCTCGTCGTACCACTCATGCTGGGTGTGGCTTCTTCCGCTTCTGGTCATTGTCTTTATAGGCGTGACATACTGGTTGAGGGGAGTGTTCAGAATCCGTTTGAACCAGGAAGACAATACGATGGGGATTGTCAACGGCAATCTGTTCATCCTGCTTGTCTTGTGCGTAATGACTGTTCTTTGCGGCAATTCAGACAGGTCATTCCATCATGAATTGCAGGCCGAATATTATCTCCGCAACCGCGACTACGGACGGGCGATGCAGGTGGGCGAGAAGTCGCTCGAAGCCAGCCGGACATTCACTGCCTTGCGCGGCATGGCTATGGCGCGGACAGGTTCGATGGGCGACCGTTTGTTTGACTATCCGCAGTATTATCGTTCGGACGGGCTTTTCTTCCCCGATGATTCATTGCAGACGCTCCGGTATACAAACGATTCCATCTATTACCTTTTGGGGGCAAGGCCGTATAAGGGGGAGGACCGGAATGTCTTTCTCCGCAACATCTGTTATAAGGGAACCGGAAAATATACTTCGCTCGACTACTATCTGTCGGCGCTGCTTCTTGACAAGAATCTGGAGGAGTTTGCAACGGCGGTAAACGACTTCTTTGAACCCGAAGATACGCTGCCCCGCTTCTATCGTGAGGCGATGGTGCTCTACCATTCACAGCGTTCCGACTCCGTCGCTTTAGCGGCGAGGGATTCGTCGTGCGTGCGCCGGTTTATGGAGTATAAAGAGAAGGGAAAGGAGTATGTTTCGGCCAAGGAGCGCGAGAACTGGCTGCGCAGGCATTACGGAAATACTTACTGGTGGTATTTTGATTATCAGAACTGACAGAATCTGTTTTTTAATGAAAGTATTGGTTATCAACGGAAGTCCGCGGAAAAAGGGAAATGTGGCCCGGATGCTGGCTGCCGTCAGGGAAGAGGCGGAAGAAAGGGGGTTCGACGTGACCTGCCTTTCTGTGTCTGATCTGAAGGTGGCTCCATGCACGGGGTGTATGGTGTGCCGCAGCCGTCTGAGCTGTGTCTTGCCTGAGGATGACGCGCAGCGGGTGCTTGGGCTGATAGAGGCTTGCGATGTCCTTGTGGTTGGTGCTCCCTGTTATTGGGGAAATATGCCCGGGCAGTTGAAAGTGCTGTTCGACCGGATTGTCTATGGCATGATGGGAGAGAGCGCAAGCGGCATTCCGAAGCCGCTGCACAAAGGTAAGAAAGCGATTCTTGTGGCTGCCTGCACGACTCCCTTTCCGTTCAACATTCTGTTCGGCCAATCCCAGGGAGTGGTCAGGGCCTTGAAAGAGATTCTGAAGTGGAGCGGATTCAAGGTGGTGGCTGCAGTGCAGCAGGGCGGGACGAAGAAGCGTCCGGTCACCGAAAGGAAACTCCGTTCCTGCCGCAGAGCTTTAAGAAAAATATAGGGTGTTTCAGACTTATATGGAGTATGGAAGAGTCCGGATGCCGTATCTGCTGTGGCAGGGAAAGATTTCATACTGGCATATGGCCGCAGGCAAGGCACTCCGCCAATCCGGACAAGGAAAAATCTGTATCTCCAGCCTGAAGATATAAATCTCCAGGCTAAAGACATACATCTCCAGCTTGAAGATATGCATCTCCAGTCTGGAGATGAACTTTTCTGCCTCAGCCGTTGTCTGGACTAGCCTTTTTTCGTCTTTTTCCTGACTTCGTCAACGCGTACCCCAAAATTCATCAGCAAACAATGGAGCGATACGTTGATGCCGTTTCATAAGCATAGTCCTATTGATAGTCTGCTTGCTTTGAGGCAATGTAATCTGTATAGTCACTATAGTTTTAGCAAGTTCGAGCACCTTGTCCACACTCATATTTATGCCGGATAGTTTCAGCAGACGTTCCAATTCCTTGTAAACTTTCAAGGCCACGAAGCAGATACAGACATGGGCTTCTATCCTACGACGTGTGAAGTGAAACATTGGTCTTATCTCAATCTTTGATTTTGATATGCGGAAGGCTCTTTCAACATGCCATAGGTTATGGTAGGCGGCATATACGTCATTGACAGGTATATTCGTATTGGTAAGGTATCCTTTGAGACCATCCCATTTCGCATCTTTCTCCAGTTTCTCGTAATTGATGGTCACTTTCACATCTCCTTCCATTTTCAGGAACTTGTTGTATCCGCGCTTGTTGATATTGTCTTTAGTAAGCGTACCTCTTCGGTATGCCTTCTCCAGACGGCGTATCCCTTTCTCCCGGTTATAAGCATCCTTTCGGGCACGGTCTTCCGTATATCCGACCTATAACCTCTGTCCGTTGCCTTTATCGTATTCAACCATCTGGCAGTCTGTCTTAGGCTGCTCCAGTATCCATTCCTGTATCTTCCTGCTCTCGTTCCTGATTTCCTTGGAGAAACCCGTTTTGCGAAGCTCGTCCTCATAGTCCGCTTCAAAATAGAGTGTGGTGACATCATAAAACAGCACACCGATATGGCCGCCTAAAATCTTCTTTGTGTGAAGGACGCTTATGTCCTGAACTATCTTATGCTGGTTATCGCTCAGTTTGTCCAAATGACGATAGATCTTCGACAGGCTGACATCTTCATCAAAATGATTCTTCAGATACTTCACTGTGGCAGATTTGCTTGCAGGATAAGACAAGCGGGCTTTTACAAGTTGGCGGAACACCTCATCATCTATCCTGTTGAAGCCCACATTGTCAAGGACACGGTCAAGTATCAGGTCCGCTCCATTGATGGAGATGTTGGTTATGCACGAAAGCATCTGTTCGGCATTCAGAAGTTCTGCATCACACTTCTTACGTTCCTCACCGAAAAGATCCAGCCGTGGATGGCGGCGTTCCTGTTCCGCATCTATCCATTTACGACCTTTCATTATGAGAGAATCTATCTCTTCTTGAGTACGCGCTATACCTATAGTGGCAAGCTCATTCATCTTGCCGTTGACCTTTTCAACGACTATGACACCTACATTGCCTGATGGGTATTTCTTTTTACGTATAAACATTTTTTGTACCGTGTCATCCTAAAATGGGTGACACAAAATTACAAAATATTGTTTATCAGCCAATTATAATATTGAGGTTTTTTGAGTGACGAAGTCAGGAAAAAGAGTCGTTTGACAGATTCATCGTGTGTTTTCAAACTCCTGTCCAGGCCGTAAATCCTTGTGTGAAGAAACATAAACGTAATATCTTCGCAATATCTATGTTTTAACACACTTATATTTTTGCGGCGTTTTCGATAGCTATCTTATGAGTTTGGAAACGTTTCTTTGCATTTTTGTCAATCCGTTAACGGACAAAATCAGAAGAAGGACAACCTGTTTCCATAACACTAATTTTTATAGCCCTTTCTTTGGTTGTCCAAAAGGGAAAACGCAAAAAATACACTCGTTAAATGGAAAAACATGCTTACGGTTTCCGCTATCTGGCAGGATTGTTATGCGCGGCAGGTTTTCTGCAAGTTTCCCCGTTGGGGGCTTCCAATCCTGCCACTGAAACAGGATATGTGCAACAGCAAACCCGTAACTTGGTTACCGGAAAAGTAGTTGATGCAGCAGGAATGCCCATCATTGGTGTCAATGTAATAGAAAAAGGAAACGGCAGCAACGGTACGATCACCAATATCGATGGCGAATTTTCTGTCCGTGTAACCCGGGGAGCCACATTGGTCATTTCTTATATCGGTTATAAAACCCAAGAGGTAAAGGTGGAGTCAAGCCAGCCCTTGCACATTACACTGCAAGAAGACAGCGAACTGTTGGGCGAAGTGGTGGTTACGGCACTGGGTATCAAACGGGAAGAAAAAGCTTTGGGCTATTCTGTGCAGAAAGTATCGGGAGATGCGCTCAACACTGTGAAATCAGTGAATGTGGCTACCAGCCTTACCGGTAGGATTGCCGGACTGAATGTGCAGAACAGTACCGAATTTAACGAGGCTCCCACGCTGACCCTTCGAGGAGAAACCCCTCTGCTTGTGGTGGATGGAGTGCCTTACCAGAACTTGACATTAAGCGATATCGCTTCAGACGACATCGAGTCGGTAGACGTATTGAAAGGAGCGACAGCCTCAGCTCTTTACGGCTCGCGCGGAGGCAGCGGAGCCATCATGGTCACTACCAAAAAGGGCGGAGGCGAAGGATTGCAGATACAGATCAACAGCAGCACCATGTTTAATGCCGGATACCTGCGCCTGCCTGAAGTGCAGACTTCGTACAGTACCGGACAGGCTGGCAAATACCTTGCGGGAAGCTACGTATGGGGCGACAAGATGGACATCGGGCGGGAAGCCTTGCAGTATAATCCTTATACTTATGAGTGGGAAATGCGTCCGCTGGTGTCGGTGGGCAAAGACAACCTGAAGAACTTCCAGGAATTGAGCTTCGTTACCAACAACAACGTCAGCGTGACTCAAAAAGGCAAATTGGGAAGTTTCCGCACTTCGCTTACGCACGTGTACAACAAAGGACAATGGCCCAATGAAAAGCTCAACAAAATCACTTACAACGTTTCCGGTACCATGAATGTCGGGAAATTCAGCGCCGATGCCGGACTTTCCTACAACAAGCGTTTCTATCCGAACATGGGAGGAACAGGCTACGGAGGAAGCGGCTATCTGTATAACCTGCTCATCTGGAGTGGCGCCGACTTCGACATACGCGATTATAAGGATTATTGGATAAAAGGCCAAGAGGGACAGCAGTCCAACTGGATGGACCGCAGCTGGTATGAGAACCCTTACCTCATAGCCAATGAAGTAACCACGTCCAATGACTACAACCTTGTAAACGGATACATCAACGCTTCTTATCAGCTTGCTCCCTGGCTGAAAGCAACCCTGCGCTCGGGCGTTGACTTTTACAGCAGCAAGACGGAATGGAAGACGCCCATAGGTTCCACGGCGGGATGGGGCTCGAAGAAAGGTTATTACGGCATCCGGAACAACACCGGTTTCAGTACCAACAACGACTTGTTGCTGATGGCAGAGAAACAATGGGGAGATTTTTCGGTAGACGGATTCATCGGAGGCTCTATCTATTACTACAATACCAGCAGCCTGACGGGAGAAACACAGAACGGAATCATTTTGCCCGGCTACTATTCGCTGGCGGCTTCCGTCGAACCTTCTATTTCCAGCAAGAGTGTCACAGGCAAGCAGGTAAACTCTGTCTACGGAAAAGCAGCCGCTTCGTGGCGCAGCACCGTCTTTCTGGAGGTGACCGGACGTAACGACTGGTCGTCTACCTTGCCCGAAGAAACACGTTCTTATTTCTATCCTTCTGTGGCAGGAAGCGTGGTGCTTTCCGAATTCGTTCCCCTGCCTTCCTGGACCAACTTCTGGAAAGTGCGCGGTTCGTGGACAAAGACCAAAGACGACACAGGCGTATACGACATCAACCGCGTATATTCCGTAAGCACCAATGTCTGGGATAATATGACAGCCGCCTATAACCCGCGTACCATCCGCAGCGCCACGCTTAAGCCTTCGGAATCGCGCACTTATGAAATTGGTATGGCACTCAGCTTCCTGGGAAACCGGCTCCGGGTGGATTATGCTTATTACAACAAAGAAAACTATAACAACATCCGCAGCGTTTCACTCAGTCCCACCACAGGTTATACAAGTGCTCTTGTAAACTATGGCGAAACGCAAGTGCGAAAAGGACATGAAATCACCGTTTCGGGGGATATCATCAAGCGTGAAGATCTGATGTGGACAGCTACTTTCAACTGGGCGCGCGACCGCTACTATTACGGAGATGTCGACCCCGTATATTCTACCCAGAAGCCGTGGGTAGCCAAGGGAGAACGATGGGACTGGATCTCGGCATACGATTACCAGCGCGACTCGGAAGGGAATATCATCCACAACAGCGAAGGACTGCCGCTTATTAATCCTTATGAAAGCATACAGGGATATACCTCGCCCGACTGGATCTGGGGCCTTTCCACTACCTTGAGATGGAAGAACTTCACTTTCGACATAGCTGTAGACGGCCGTGTGGGAGGTTTGGCGCACGCGCAGACCGAACAGGCATTATGGAACTCTGGCGCACATATCGACAGTGACAACCAGTACCGTTATGAAGAAGTGGTGAACGGCAACATTACATTTGTGGGCGATGGCGTGAAGCTGGTTTCGGGAAGTGCCGAATGGGATTCTTACGGAAATGTGTTATATGATGACCGCGTATTCGCACCGAATGATATCCCCGTGTCTTACGAATCATATATGACCACTATGAATCCCTACATCGGTACCGTACGCACGCAAAACTTGCTTGACCAGACATTCATCAAACTGCGCAACGTGGCGATCAGCTATACCCTGCCCGCAAGCCTTTGCCAGAAGATGAAGCTGAAAGGCCTTACTGTGGGGGTCATCGGCCAGAACCTGCTGATGTGGACCAAGGAATTCCGTTTCTCTGACCCTGACAAAGGCTCGGACGATATCAACACGCCTTCTACCCGTCTGGTAGGCTTCAACATTAAACTTGACATTTAAATACAGAATAATCTATCCGTATGAAACATATCAAAACCATAGCTGCAGGCATTGTTTGCACCCTGCTGGCAGGATGTTCCAATTTTGAAGACATCAATACCAATCCGGACACTCCCACCAACGTAAACTCCTCCTTGTTGGCGACAGGTGCTATTCATGGGATACTGGCACCGTCGAGTTCGGGAAAGACATTCGTTACCCATATGTTCATCACCAAATACCTGGGATGGGGCGAGGGAGCCGTAGACGGCCAGTACAATGATTTCGGGCGCGCCAGTTTCAGCGACTATGCCTACCTGCAAGACTACAAGAACATGGCAGAGCTGGCTCCGGAGAGCAACAAGTCGGCCTACGAAGGACTGGCGGCCTTGTTGAAAGCCTATGTGCTTTTCAACCACACGCTGGAAGTGGGAGATATCCCTTACAGCCAGATTCTGCAAGGAGAAGAAGGCTTGCTTACACCCGTTTATGACACGCAGAAGGATGTATGCTTGGGTGTCCTTGAGGATTTGCAGGAAGCATACAGCAAACTCTCGGCCGCACAGGATTTCAGCGGTGACATTGTTTTCGGCGGCAGTGCCAGACAATGGGCGAAGGTGGCGACTGCCTTGCAGCTGCGCGTGCTTATCAACCTCTCTAAAAGAGAAGACGATGCCGACTTGAATGTAGCCCAACGTTTCCGGGAGGCTTACCAGAACGGGCTGCTCATGGAAAGCAACGAAGACAACCTGCAACTTGCTTTCTCTGACAAAGCCGGGCAATACTATCCATACAACTCGTCTACCAACCGTCACTGGGCTTATGCCATGCTGTCTGACTTCCTGGTAAAACTGCTGAAAGACAATCAGGACTACCGCCTCTTCTATTACGGACGGCCGGCACAGACCCAGCTTGACGCGGGCGTAGCCGCCGCTTCGTGGGACGCTTTTGTGGGTGTAGACCCTACTGCTCCTATCTCGGAAGTAAAAGACCACTATGCGGCAGGCGACTGCAGCGGGCTTAATCCCCGGTACGTGGATTATATTTCCGGCGAACCTTACATTCAGTTGGGCTATGCCGAACAGTGCTTCATCCTGGCGGAAGCTGCGCTGCGCGGCTGGATTTCGGCCGATGCCAGCCAGCTGTATAAGCAAGGCATACGCGCCAGCATGGAATTTATCTATGACCATACGCCCGACAGCGAAACTTATCACTACGGCCATCCGCTGACTGACACTTACATCGACAGTTTTCTTGAACAGTCTTCCGTGCAGCTCTCCGGCAGTTTCGATGAGCAGTTGCGCAAAATCATGGAGCAGAAGTACATTGCCGCTTTCATGCAGCTGCCTTATCAGCCTTATTACGACTATCGCCGCACCGGTTATCCCGTGCTGCCTGTCAATCCGGAAACCAGCCAGAACTTCAACGCGCCGGACAAATTGCCCATGCGCTGGCAGTATCCCGACGTAGAGATTTCTTATAATACCGAAAATGTGGAAACAGCCATCCAGCGCCAATACGGTTCGGACGAAGTCAATGGAGTGATGTGGATATTACAGTGAAAAGGGTAACTTTGCATACATGATGAAACAACTGCTTCTATTTTTGTTTTGCCTGCTGCCGGCAGGGCTTCGGGCAAATGCGGATACCGGCAAGCAACTGAAAGTGTTGCAGCTTAATGTCTGGCAAGACGCTACGCAAGTAGACGGTGCTTTCGAGGCAATCGCAGACGAAGTCGCGGCCCATCGTCCCGATATAGTCACGCTGTGTGAAGTGAGGGATTATCATGGCGTACACTTTACTGACAGCCTGTGCCGCAGCCTGCGCGGAAAAGGTTTGCTGTATTATACATGTCCCAGTAAAGACGGAGGCATCCTCAGCCGTTATCCCATTGTGGAAAGCGGAGCGTTGGATTCGGTCAGCATCAACCGTGCCGTCATCGATGTGGAAGGACGGCAGATGGCCGTTTATGCCGTTCATCTGGACTACACGCATTATGCCTGCTACTTGCCTCGCGGCTATGACGGAGTGACATGGAAAGAATGTCCTCTTCCTGCGGCGGTGGAAGAGGTGCTGGCGCAGAATGATGCTTCACAGCGTCCGCGCCAGATCAGGATAATGATGCGCCATGCCGAGAAAGACATTGAAAAGGGAATGCCTGTCGTTGTTGGGGGGGACTTCAATGAGCCTTCATGGATGGACTGGCAGGCGGATACAAAGGACCTGTACGACCATCACGGGTTCATTGTGCCGTGGACTACCACACGGCTGCTGCACGAAGCCGGCTACCACGACGCTTACCGCACGGTCTATCCCAGCGCGGTGACACACCCCGGCTTTACTTGGGTGGCTTCTAATGAAGATGCGGAGATCGGCAAGCTGGCCTGGGCACCCAAAGCGGATGAACGGGACCGCATCGACTTTATTTTCTACAAGGGCACCGGTGTCCGGCCTGTGAAAGCCGCCGTTCTTGGTCCGAAAGCTTCCGTCATTCGCGGAAAGCGGGCTGATGAAACTTCTCAGGATCCCATCATCGAACCGCAAGGCACGTGGCCCAGCGACCACAAGGGCGTGCTGGTAACTCTGGAGTGGCAATAAAAACCTCTTTGCCGTCGGCCGGACAGCAAAGCGGAGGTTGCTGCGGAAAATCTGTATCTTTAGCCTGGAGATATAAATCTCCAGCTTGAAGATGCATATCTCCAGACTGAAGATATATAGCTTCCGACTGAAGACAAACTTTGATGCGTGAAGCTTCGGATTTCCGGACCCGCGCGGGAAGGAAAGAAAAAGGGAAGAAAGAGAATAAAAAAAGGAAAGCGACTGCTGGGGAACTGCAGTCGCTTTCGTCTTTAGGAACAAACGCTTTTGTCCCTACAGTTGATACTTTCACAAGCACCAGACTGTATAAATACTATGAAAAACACTAGTATAACCGCGAACTCGCGATAAAAGTTTTTGCATATCCGTAAAAACTTCTGTTTATTAACATTCTTTTGCTATTTGGCTACTTTTTGCATAACTTTTTGAAGTCGCAATACTGACAATTGTCCTCCACTTCCGTTTGGGTGAATGCGATGTCAGCGCAGAAAATAGCTTCGAGCAGGCTTTGCAGACGTTCTCTGAACTCGCCCTCGTAAATGCTGAAATCCGAAACCTCCACTTGCGGCTTGCCTAGCTTTATCACAGGCGAGTAGGCGGCCGAGGCTGCGCGGTGGATATAAAGCAGGGCTGGAGCCACGGTTCTGCCGCTGTTTTCGTCGCGCATCTTTCTGTTCATGATCGCCGCATACAGAAATGTCTGGAATGCGTAATGGGGGCGTTTCCTGGCCGGCAGGAAGAGCGACTCCACGCTTTCCGGAGCTTCCGGTTCGCCTCCCGTCTTGTAGTCAACGATCCGGAGCATGTTGTCCTTGCAGTCTGTCCGGTCGATTGTGCCTCCTATGCACGACCTGATTTCTCCTTGCGGCGTTTTGACTGTGATGTCTTCTCTGACCTTTACTTCCGAGTCGAGGAAGGTGAAAGGCGTATATTCCTTGTCCAGCCGGAGCAGTTGCCTTATGTAGCGGTAGATAACCTCCGAGTTGATCAGTTGCGTTCCGTTGTATTCGGGAAGCTGCGGAGCCTGTGGCGATTTGTTGGCTTCGGGGTTGAAGAACAGTTCCCTGAATCCGTTGTCCACATACCTTCTCAGCCGGACAGGGTCTTTCAGCAGCCTCTCGATCGTTTCCCTGTCCACCGTCTTCTGCCTTTCGCTCATGTCCTTGTAGATATGTTCGGCTGCATAGTGGAAGATGCTTCCGAACTTGGCCGGATCGATGTCTGCGCTCACATCATCGGGAGCCGTCAGGCGGGCTACATATTTATAGTAAAACTTGAGCGGGCAGTCCAGATAGGTGTTGAGTGCCGTCGGTGACATGAGCGCATGCTTGTTGCGCCTTGTGTCGAAGACATCCGCCATTCTCTCCATGATTTCCGGGGTTTTTTCTATGACGGTCGGGCACGCCGCCGCCGGTATCTGTTCTGCCGCCAGCTGCTTCCTGCCGATCGGGTGCCTCCATTCTATCAGCAGCTGCCTCATGAAGCGCGACATCTCTCCGCGGTTGATTCCGTCGGCAGCGGTGTTGTACATCAGCGTGACCTTATCCGCCCGTTGGATCATGCGGTAGAAATAATAGGCATATACGGCAATCTTGTGGTCGACGGTTGTCAGGCCGAACGCTTTGCGCAGGTTGTAGGGGATAAACGAAGACTCCCCTCCGCTTTTGGGAAGCTGCCCTTCGTTGACCGACAGCAGTATCAGGTGGCGGAAATCCAGGTTTCGGGTTTCGAGAACTCCCATAACCTGCATTCCGATGGCCGGTTCTCCGTGAAAGGGTATGGATGCCGCCGACATGACACGGACCAGCAGGCGTCTGAACGTTTCGGTCTTGACGTCAAGTTCCTTGTCTTCAACGAGCGAGCGGAAGCGGTTGGTCATGGTGTATGCCTTGAACAGCGCTTCCTGATAGAGCTGGTCGTATGCGTCGCCTGTCTTTTCCCCCTTGTGGAGCGTTGCGATCTGTTTCAGTAGCGAAGACAGTCTTTCGCACAGTGACAGGTTGCCGGCGCATGGCGAGAACGCCTCTTCAAGCACACCGTCCTTCGACAGTTCCGAGGGCAGTGGATAGAAGCGGTTGCCTTTTACCAGTTCGCTTTCCACATTGGCGGTATGGGGTGAGATCTTCTGCATGTAAGGGTGTTTCAGCAGAGATACGACCGGCGCGAAGAGGAAATGCCCCGCTTTGGCATCATACCCTTCGGTGTGCAGTTCGACAAACGCTTTCACGAAACTGTATGCCGGAGTCTGCGAGAGCGGAAATCCCATGGTAATGTTGATGTGCCTTATGTTTTCGGGGAGCGAATGGAGGACAGGCTGCAGCAGCGATTCGTTGCACAACACCACGGCTGTTTCTTTTTCCGGTTCCGTAAGGTTCTCCCTGATCCATTGCGGCAGGTAGCGCGCCTGTCCGTTTTCCGTAGGCGACTCGATGAATTCGATCTGCTTGTCACGGTTCAGCCAGTCGAAGCAGGAAGGCGGAAGTTCCGAGGGAAAATCTCTCAGGTTCCGGCTGATGAACTCGCCGGCTTCGTGCGGCTTCTTGAGGTAGAACACATCGTAGTCCCAATAGAACATGGCCTTGCCTGCATCGTGCAGTTTGCTGAACAGGCGGTGTTCCACCTTGTTCAGTACGTTGAATCCGACGAATACATATCTTTCATACGGCAGCTCTTCCACACTGAGCGAGTCTGCCACTTCGCGGTAGAGCATCCCCTCGTAGGCGATTCCTTGCGTTTTCAGACGCTCCTTGTATTGCCGGTAGATTTTGCCCAGCGAGTTCCACATCAGGGTAAACCGGCTCTTCAGAGCGGTATCGTTCTTGATGGAGAAGTTGTGGAAGAACTGGCTGATTGCCTCTTTCTGTTCATCCTCCATGAAGTCGAAGCCCTCGGACATGTCGTTGAGGTCTTTCAGGTTGCTGAAAAGCGCATCGGTATCTGCCATATTCTTGTCGGCGTCGTCGAAGTCGCTTATCATCATTTCGCCCCAGAAATAGAAGTTGTCAAGCGGCTCGTCGCTGCCTGTGACCTCAATGTACGTTCTGTAGAGGTCGCACACCAGCTTCACCGGATCGCCGATGAGAAGGCCCGACGACTGTCTGAACAGTTCGCTGATGCTCAAGTAGGCAGGCGACCAGAGTGGCCGCTCCGATTCTTTGGCGAGGTATTCGTTGAAAAACAGTCCGGCGCGTTTGTTCGGGAAGATTACTGCCGTGCGGCTCAATTCGCCTCCGGCCTTTTCAAACAGGTCGTGCGCCACTGATTTTAGAAATGTTTCCATAATGATTTAGCTTACGTGTTGTTCGTCACAATTGATTCTTTCCAGTTCGTCGGCAAACACATACCACAGATAACCCTCCACATGCTTGTGTCCCATTCTCGTCAGGAGTTCCATGTATTCGCGCACCTGCTGCCTGTATGCGTCATGTTTTTTCCCGAATTTGAAGTCGACCACAACGACGCGGCCGTCTTTCTTCATCACGCGGTCGGGCCTCCGGGTCTGCAATCCGCCTTCCTCGTCCCTGAAAATGATGCTGCATTCATTGTACAGCTCCCATCCGCCGTCGAACCAGTCGGCAACGACCGGGTTTTCCAGTGCTTTTTCCGCTATTTCCCTGGTTCTGCGTTCCTGCTCTTCCGTTTCAAAGATACCGTTGAAGCGGAGGTTGCCGATGGCCTGTTCCAGGTCGCTTTTCCGCCTGATGGAGGCAAAAACGCTGTGGAGCAGCTGTCCCTGCTGGATATAGTGCGCCTTGTCGTCTTCGTCCCCCCGGATGAACTCTGCCGATTTGTTTGATTGCTTGAATTCGATTTCCGGTGTAAGGCTCTCTACCCGCATGGAGATGGTTTCCGGTTTGGCTTTCAGCCGGTTTGCCGACTGCTTTCTGCCTTCCTGCTCAGTGCAGAGAGAACCGAACTCATATGTTTCGCATGTGTCGCCTTCTTCCGGACATTCACCGGAAGGGTCGGGCTCCGGTGTCTGCATGAAATCCAGCCTTTCTACCGCTTCACGCAGCAGTTCGGACACCGAGTTGGCCTGCTTCTGCTTGCCGAGCACGATCAGGTTCTTGCAGGCACGTGTGAATGCCACGTAGAGCAAGTTCAGGTTGTCGACCCATAACTGCAGGTGCTCTGTCTGGTAACAGTCGTGGTAAACCGACTGGGCCATGTCTTTTGAATAGTTGATGGGAGCCAGATCCAGTTCGTTGAAAGGCGCGAAGTCAGGGTTGTCCACATCGAGCGAGCACCATACCAGGTGGCTGTTCGTTTCATTTTCCATTTTCCAGTCGCAGAAAGGAATCAGCACGGTATGGTATTCCAGCCCTTTCGACTTGTGGATCGACAGGATGCGGATGCCGTCAATTTCTCCGGAAGGGATGGTCTTTTCGTGCAGCACCTCTTCCCAGTAGGCAATGAAAGCAGCTATGTCCGATGAATTGTCCTGGACATACAGCGTCACCGCATCGTAAAATGCGCAGAGATAAGCGTCCTGTCCTTTGATTTCGCGGATATTGAAGATCGATGCCAGCGTTTCGAGCAGTTCATAAAGCGGCATGAACATAAGTGTGTCTTTCCGCAGGAGGAGTTCTGCTGGAAGGTATTTTTCCGCCCCTTCAAGCAGTATCGTGTTCAGGGCGGTGTCCTTGTGCAGGATTTCCTGCTGGTACGTTGCGGCCAGGCGTGCAAGCGATATGGAGTCGTCGGGAAAAGCAAAGAGCCGAAGCCCGTCGACCAGCATGTTTGCGGCCGGCGAAGCGTCCAGCCTGAAAGCTTCGTCAGACACGATCCGGTGGGACGTGTGCTGCTCGAAGTAGCCGGCTATTTCGGGGATCGCCTTGTTCTTCCGGACCAGGATGGCGATGTCGCTGGCGGCTATGCCTTGTCCGACCAGACGTTCCACCTCGGCGGCCAGCTGTTCAAGCATTGATTCCGCATACGGATGCTCCTTGCTGTTGGGCAGGAAAGCAAGCTTCACGTATCCTCTGTTGTCCTTCTTCGGCGTTTTCTGTTCCACATCCGCGTAGGCTTCGGTCAGATCCGTGCAGTGGTTTCCGGTTTCTTCGCGGTACCTTTCGTCAAGGACGAGCGATGCGGCCTTGAAAATTCCGTTGTTGAACCGGATGATGTTGGTTTCGCTTCTCCAGTTTGTGTCCAGCGTGCATTCCCTTGTCCTGAAGGCAGGGTCTTTCTTTATGTTGGCGAGAATCCTCCAGTCGCCGTTCCGCCAGCGGTAAATGCTCTGTTTGATGTCGCCTACAATCAGGCTGCCTTCTTTCTGTGCGAGGCTTTCTTCGAGCAGGAGGTGGAAATTCTCCCACTGCATGCGCGAAGTGTCCTGAAACTCGTCAATCATAACGGTATCAACGGTTGTGCCGATTTTCTCGTAAATGAACGAAGCGTCGCCTTTAGCCATCAGATTATGGAGCAGGGCGTTGGTTTCCGAGAGCAGGAAACGGTTGTGTTCCCGGTTCAGCAGGTTGATTTCGTCGTAGATGTTTGCCAGCAGCCTCAGGTTGTTGAGATATCTCAGCGAGAGCTTGCACGAATTGAGAATCATGTTGTTTTTCGGACGCACTTTCTCGGCTTCCTGCAAGAGCGGGAGAAGGGAGGATGCAGCCAGTTGGCGGATGATGTCACGCTTGGGAGATGTCTTCGAAGCCCAGTTGCCTGCATCCTCCAGACAGTTTCTTACTGTCGCGTTGCAAATGTCGTCGCCCAGCTTTCCGTCGCCCAGCTTCCGGAAATAGCCGCTTATTCCGCTGCTTTTCTTTATCAGGTCGGCCGGGTCAAGCCCGTTCGCGCTGAGGGCTGAAAGATACTTTTCGCTGAAGTCTTTCATCTGCTTCAGTATCTTTGCCTGGATATTTTCAAGCTCTTTCTTGTAGTTCGGGAGGAAGTGGGGATCGGCAAGCTTCTCCCTCAGTTTCTCTCCCTTTTCGATATAGCTTTCGTCAAAGATGTTCCAGCCGAAACTTTTTATTTCTTCCGAAACGTTCCAGCGTTTGTCGTTTTCTATTTTTTCTTCGATGTATTCGATCAGCCAGTACAGTACGGGAGAGTTCCGGTCCAGCTTTTCAATCAGGATGTCTACGGCATCGCTCAGCACCTCCTTGTTGTTCAGTTCGATCGAAAGCCCTGCGCCCAGATTGAGTTCGCGGGCGAGGTTTCTCAGAACGGACTGGAAGAACGAGTCGATGGTTTCGATCCGGAAACGGCTGTAGTCGTGGATGATGTTGGTCAGTGCCTTGCCTGCCGACCGGCGTATCTCGTTTTCCGCCTTGCCTGTACGTTTCTGTATTTCCTTCAGGTATCCGTCCGAGTCCGGACAACGTTCGGCGATTCCGTCAAGCTGTTCCAGGATTCGCTCCTTCATTTCGGCTGTAGCCTTGTTCGTGAACGTTACGGCAAGAATCCTCCGGTAGGCAGTGGGGTCTTCAATCAGTTGGCAGATGTAATTGACTGCCAGCGTGAAGGTCTTTCCCGAACCGGCGGAAGCCTTATAGACCAGAAGTTCCGGGTTAGAATGTGACATAGGTTAAGGTTTAAGCCCCGTCAGTCCTCCCCCGGAGGGAAGGCTTTTGAGGGGGAGTATGACATTTATGTGAGGTTGCGGGTATGTCAAAAAAAGAGTCAGCTTCCGTTCTTGTCATCTGAAGGACAACCGCAGGAAGGAAGACACAACGTTCGGCGAAGTCTGTCCCGCATCCGCGCGGATGCCTTCGAAATCTTTCGCTAACGCTCGGGGCGGCATCGTTTCTGGCAGCCAGATTCTGTTTTGACACGTCCGCGCTTATTGATACAGGAAGCGTTTGATGCTCTTCTTCGCTGTCTTTTCAAATTCTTCGGGATAGAGTTTGACATGTGCGATCTGCGAGTAGGCAGGAAGCAGCTTGTTGAGCTCGACACGGTTCTGCTCGATGGCATCTTCCAGTTGCTTTTTGGTCAGGTTCTGGGCGAAAGCCTCCTCATTGTCCGGATATACGAGTGCCACGAGCTTGTTGTCTTTCAGTATTACCAGCGATTCGTTTACGAAAGGCATGTTGTTGAGCCTTGCCTCTATCTCTTCCGGATAGATATTCTGTCCGGAGGCTGTGAGCAGCATATTCTTGCAGCGTCCTTTGATGAATATGTTTCCGTCCGCATCCTTTACGGCCATGTCCCCGGTGTGGAGCCATCCGTCCTTGTCGATGGTCTGTCCGGTCGCCTCCTGGTTCTTGTAGTATCCCAGCATGACATTCATGCCCCGGCACAGCAGTTCGCCCGGAATGTTTTCCGGATCGGGCGAGTCGACTTTCGTTTCCATGTTTGAAACGGTTTTTCCGCATGACATATAAAGGATTTCGTCCCAGCGGCTGTGGCAGATAAGCGGAGCGCATTCCGTCATTCCGTAGGCGATGGTGTACGGGAAGTTTATTTTCCTCAGAAAGGCTTCCACCTCAGCGTTGAACGGAGCTCCTCCGATGACGATCTCGATGAAGTTTCCTCCAAATACCTCCATGGCCTGTTTGCGTATCTGGTCCTTGATTTTGTCGCTCACGATCGGGATGTGCAGCAGAAGCTTGCCCAGCTTGCTGTCGACCTGCGGAAGAATGTTTTTCTTGAAGATTTTTTCAACGATGAGGGGCACGCAGGCGATGACGCGGGGACGGATGACGGCAAACGATTCGGCGATGATTTTCGGGCTTGGCATGCGTGTAAGAAACCACAGGTGAGCTCCGACGGTAATGCCGTAAAGGAAGTCGAATACCAGTCCGAAAATATGTCCCAGCGGAAGCATCGATACGATCCGGTCGCCCGGCTTCAGCCCGACTTTCGAGTCGATGTGCACGATGTTTGAAATGATGCTGCGGTAGGGGAGCATTACTCCCTTTGAATACCCCGTGGTTCCCGATGTGTAATTGATTACGGCCAGTTCCTCAGGGTCTTCGCGGCGGTAGGCAACCTGTTCCGCACGGAACCGGCAGGGATATTTCTTTCCGAACTCTTCGTTCAGGTGCTCTCTTGCATAGGTGAGTTTTTTTGAGCGCGAAACCACCAGGTCGTAGTTTTTCAGCTCGATGATGCCTTCCAGGTTCGGCATGGCACGCTCGTTGAAGTTTTCCCACACCTGGTCGCCCACAAACAGCATCCGTGCTTCCGAATGGTTGACGATGTGGTGCACGTTGTCTGCCTTGAATTCATGCAGGATAGGCACAGCCACAGCTCCGTATGTGACGATTCCCAGGAATGCGGCTGTCCAGTTTGCGCTGTTCCGTCCGCACAAGGCAATCTTGTCGCCCTTCTTTATTCCGGCATGTTCGAAAAGGATATGCATCTTTTCTATCTTTCTGGCAACGTCGCGGTATTGCAGCGTTGCTCCTTTGTAATCTGTCAAAGCGTCCAAATTCCAGTTCTTGCGGATGCTTTCTTCTACCAATTGTATAAAGCTGTTTTGAATCTCCATTTTGCAAATTGCACATTTGTTCTTACAATGTGCGCAAAAATAATAAAACTTTGCTTAAGGAAGCCCTGCTTTTAGCGTTTTTAATGATTACAGGCTACATTTTGGACACTTCTGCAAAAAAGCACGTTGCGGAACTGCGTTGCTTGTCTGCTTTGGAGGACTTCTGAACCGGTGTGCCGGCGACGATGCTTCTGCCGTGAGTTGTCCGTCCGTCAGCCACCGCATTCTTCTTCGTTTTCACATGCGGCGTAATGGCTGCAAAACGAAGAATAGGCCTCTGTATATGCTGCAAAAATAAAGAAAAATCCCTGCCGGTTTTCAAGAAATTATTTACCTTTGTACATATACGCACATTAAAAAACTTCTGTTTATGAAAAAACTGTTTCATCTTGCCTTTGCCATCGGCTTTGCCGGCATGTGTTTCACCGCGTGTGCAGGCTACAGCGCCCAAGACTATGTGAACGACATGAAAAGCCTGACCGAAAAAACGCTCAAGAATGCATCTTCCTATACGGAAGAAGACTGGAAGCGGGTGGGTGAGGAATACCGCAGCATCAATGAAAAAGGCAAAAAGGTATTGGAGGATATGACCGAAGACCAGCGGAAGGAACTGGAAAAGTTCTCGGAAGAAGTGTCGGAAAAAGCCGCCGAGTTCAATCATGAGGAACTGAAGCAGCAGTTTGATGACCTGATGCAGCAGGCGGACGGTTTCATCAATGATATGTTAGAGGAAATCAAAGACAAAGAATAGGCAAAAGACGTATCGTAATCGGTATGCAGCGCATCGGATTTTTTTCGGTTGCTGATTGTCGTTGCGCAAATCTGCATTTCTTCTGCGTTTTCTCACATATTTTGCTTATGTTTGCAGAAAGATTGAATCAAAAGAAACGGAATTATGCTGGTTTACAACACGACTTATCATGTAGAAATGGATGACGCGCGCAATTTTGTCATCTGGCTGAACGAATGTTATATTCCTGAAGCGGAGAAGAGCGGTATTCTGAAGAATCCGCGCATACTCCGCATACTGAGCCACAAGGAACAGGACAGCGAATGCTTTTCGTTGCAGTGGGAGGCGGAGGATTCGGCCGCACTGCACAAGTGGCTGGTGAACGGAGGAGAACATCTGAACGGGGAAATCAAAAAGATATTCAAGGATAAAGTGGTCGGGTTTCCGACATTGATGGAGGTCATCAGGTGATACAGCCCGTCAAAGAGAAGATCATACTGGGCATAGATCCGGGAACGAATGTCATGGGATACGGCGTGCTGAAGATTGCGGGAGTCAAGCCGCATGTGATGGCGCTTGGAGTGATCGACCTCCGCAAATGCGCGGATCCTTATCTGAAGCTGAAGCATATTTACGAGCGGGTGCAGGGAATCATCACTTCGTATCTGCCCGACGAGCTTGCCATTGAGGCTCCTTTCTTCGGGAAAAACGTGCAGTCGATGCTGAAGCTCGGACGTGCGCAGGGGGTGGCTATCGTGGCTGCGCTGTGCCGCGACATACCTGTCACTGAATATGCCCCGCTGAAGATCAAAATGGCAATCACGGGGAACGGACAGGCAAGCAAGGAGCAGGTGGCGGACATGCTGAAACGCATGCTCCATATTCCGGAGTCGGAGATGGGGCCTTTTCTTGATGCGACCGACGCGCTCGGGGCTGCCTATTGCCATTATCTTCAGATGGGAAATCCGGTCTTGCCCAAAGCTTATTCAAACTGGAAGGATTTCATAGCGAAAAATCCGAACCGAATAAAAAAATAATTTGTAAAATGAAACTGAAACACGTAATTCTGATGTCTGTCATTACGGCTGCCGGATGCAGCCAGTCGCAGAAAGACGGTTTTTCTTCGTATGAGGATTATCCCGTCTACAAGGGAGAATGGGAAGAAATGGTTTACTCTCCGTCGTCGACACACTTTGCGCTGTGGGCTCCTACTGCGCAGGAGGTGCGGGTGATGCTCTATGAACAAGGCCTCGGAGGATCGGCCTACCAGATGCTTCCCATGGAAGAGGAAACTGACGGTATGTGGAAGGTAAAGGCCGACGGGGATCTGAACGGAAAGTTCTATACTTTTAATGTGAAGGTAAACGATACCTGGCTGGGCGATACGCCGGGAGTGATGGCGAAAGCGGTTGGAGTGAACGGCGACCGTGCCGCTATTATCGACCTCGACACCACGGACCCGCAGGGATGGGATGCCGACAAGCGTCCGCCGATGAAGAGCTTCTCTGACATGATTATTTATGAAATGCACCATCGGGACTTCTCTGTGGATACGGTTTCCGGCATCAAGAACCGCGGAAAGTTTCTGGCTCTGACGGAGAAGGGAACTTCTACTTATCTGGGCGAAAAGACTGGCATCGACCACCTGAAGGAGCTGGGGGTTACGCATGTGCAGATCCTTCCTTCGTTCGACTTCGCGACGGTCGACGAAACGCGGCTCGACAAACCTCAGTATAACTGGGGATATGATCCGAAGAACTACAACGTGCCGGAAGGTTCTTATTCTACTGATCCTTACAAGCCCGACGTGCGCATCCGTGAGTTCAAGCAGATGGTCATGGCTTTGCATCAGGCGGGCATCCGTGTGATCATGGATGTGGTTTATAACCATACGGCCGTGGCGGAAGGCAGCAACTTTGAACGTACGGTTCCGGGGTATTTCTACCGCCATACGGAAGACGGGAAGTTTGCCGACGCTTCCGGCTGCGGAAACGAAACGGCCAGCGAGCGTGCCATGATGCGCCGCTTTATGGTTGAGTCGGTATGCTATTGGGTGAACGAATATCACATCGACGGATTCCGCTTCGATCTGATGGCTATCCATGACATTGAAACGATGAAAGAGATCCGGGCTGCGCTTGACAAGATCGATCCTACCATTTATATAGGTGGCGAAGGCTGGGCTGCCAAGGCTCCGCAACTGCCGGAAGACCAGATTGCCTTGAAAAAGAACATTGCCCGTATGCCTGGAATAGCGGCGTTCAGCGATGAGTTCCGCGACAGCCTGCGCGGTGCCTGGGGGGATGATTCCAAAGGTGCTTTCCTGATCGGCAAACGGGGATTTTCTGAAGGTGTGAAGTTCGGACTGGCAGGAGGTGTCGTGCATCCGCAGGTGCAGACGGATTCGGTGAACGGACCGCTGAGAAACTGGGCCGGAGAGCCTGCTCAGATGATCAGTTACATGAGCTGCCATGACGATATGTGCATCACCGACCGTATCCGTGCCACAATGCCCGGTGCGTCGGTTCAGGAACAGGACGCTTTGCTGAAACTGGGAATGACGGCTGTCATGACTTCGCAGGGCATTCCTTTCATCTTTGCCGGCGATGAAGTGATGCGGAGCAAGTTCGGTGTCGCAAATTCATACGCAAGCCCTGACAGCATCAATGCCATCGACTGGAGGAACAAGACGGCTCACCGTGACTTGTTTGACTATACATGTGGACTGATTGCCGTCAGAAAGGCGCATCCGGCTTTCCATCTGGGTTCTGCTTCCCTTGTGGGCAAGTGCCTGGAGTATTTGGAAACTCCGTCAGATAATGTGGTGGCTTTCCGCATCAACGGAAAACCGGAAGGTGATACGTGGCTGAATACGACCGTTGTGCTGAATGCGGATACAGCTCCGGCCGAAATCGCCGTTCCGGAAGGGAAGTACTGGATAGTATGCCGTGACGGTAAAATCGACCCAGTGATGGGACTGGGAGTGCTGAACGGAAACAAGCTTGTTGTGGCTCCGCGGACCGCCATGATTGTCCACCAGTAACGGAAATTTGTATGGAAAAAAGGAAAAAGGAAGGTACGGCAAGCTGTGTCAGAGGAAGAGCTTCGTGCCTTCCTTTTTTTTGAGAGACAAGTAATTTATTGATACGTGACTAAAAAAAACAGAAGAACGGAATGCAAGATATAATATCAATAACGGACGGAGTGGCGCGCAATCCGGTTTATCGGATGAAAAAGCCGATAAATCTGCACATCGGAAAAGGAGAGCATATAGCCATAGTCGGACCAAACGGAGGCGGGAAAAGTCTTTTGGTAGATACCATCACGGGGCGTTATCCGCTGTTGATGAATGAAGTGGCTTATGACTTTTCTCCTTCGGAGTCGGAAATGGTGTGTGACAATGTCAAATACATCACTTTCCGTGATTCATACGGCGACTCGGATGCCACCTACTATTACCAGCAGCGCTGGAATACGCATGATATTGACGAAACTCCCATTGTCCGCGATCTTCTTCCGGCGTGCGCGGACGGCGAACTGAAGGATGCGCTGTATGACCTGTTCGGGGTGGAGGCCATGCTGGACAAACATATTATTCTGCTGTCGAGCGGAGAACTGCGGAAGTTCCAGCTGACCAGGACGCTGTTGAGCGGTCCGAGGGTGCTTATCATGGACAATCCCTTTATCGGACTTGATGCGAAGACCCGTGACTTGCTTCATGTGCTGCTGCGCAGGCTGACGGAGATGACGCGCCTTCAGGTTATACTGGTTCTTTCAAAGACAGATGATATTCCGGAATTCATCACGCATGTGATTCCTGTGGAGGACCGTACTTGCGGTGATAAGATTTCCTTGCAGGAGTATCTGCATCAGCGTCGGGAGGTTCCGGCGCATGTTCTTCCGGAAGAAAAGCGGGAACGGATTCTGAATCTGCCTTATGGCGAGAATCTGTATCATGCGGAACACATTGTGGACTTGAACAAGGTGAGCATCCGCTATGGTGACAGGACGATACTGAAAGATCTGGACTGGACCGTCCGTTGCGGAGAGAAGTGGGCGCTGAGCGGAGATAACGGCTCGGGAAAGTCTACTCTGCTGAGTCTGGTGTGCGCTGACAATCCCCAAAGCTATGCCTGTGACATCGCTCTGTTCGGCCGTAAAAGAGGGAGCGGGGAGAGTATCTGGGAGATAAAGAAGCACATCGGTTATGTGAGTCCGGAGATGCACCGCGCTTACCTGAAAAATCTGCCTGCAATTGATATCGTGGCAAGCGGACTGCATGACTCGATCGGACTGTACAGGAAAATGCAGGAGAAAGACCGTGCCGTGTGCGAATGGTGGATGGATATTTTCGGGATAGCTGACCTGAAAGACCGGAATTTCCTCCAATTGTCGAGCGGAGAGCAGCGCATGGTTCTGCTTGCGCGTGCCTTTGTGAAGGATCCGGAACTGCTGATTCTTGATGAGCCTCTCCATGGGCTGGATATGTGGAATCGCAGGCTGGTAAAAGATGTCATCGAGGCTTTCTGTGAAAGAAAGGACAAGACTATGATTATGGTGACGCATTACCGGGAGGAGCTTCCGGCTGTCATTACAAACGCGCTTTATCTGAAAAGAAACTGAAAGCGGTCTGTGCGATGCGGTCCAATATGGAACATTGCTGTCCACAAAAAATGGGCAGGCTGTTGAATGTCGGATGTCAGCTGACGATATGGCAAGCATTCGCTCAGCTTGTGAACTTGCAAAGAATGTTATGTTCATTTTAAAGTACATTCTAGTGAGGGGGCTGGTGTGAATATTGATAAATGAAAAAAATAATCTAAACATATTTTGTTATGGAACAGAATGAAATCAAATTCATTGTAGATTATGAGGCTGAAGAGGTAAAAGTATCAGGATTTTCAGAGTTAGAAGGTCGTGGTGGATTATATGTAGGTGATGGCATGGCTATGTTTTGGGGTGAAGGATGGCGTAATCATGAGCTGTTTATAGCCAATACGCAGACTGGCAAAATCCGGAAACTTTCGACTGAAGGCGGTACCATGCTTGTGGACGATAGTGAGATTGATTTTAAATCAATAGAAAAGAAGTGCCGTTATGGATATAAAAATGCCAGAAACAAGGATATAAGATATGCAGCTGTCAACAGATATGATTGTTTTAAAAAAGGTATTTGTGCCATTTCGTGGATGATATATCCGGATGGAAGATATTTTGAGGATTCAGACGGTTTTGGTGGAGAAGATAACGATGTGGAATTTGTATATGCAATAATAAATACAAACCTTGATATAATAGAGCCTTTTCGTCCTGTAGATGATATAAAAAAATATTTGGAAGAGCTCAGATCAGAGATAGGGTGATTATTTTATCTCTGCAAAGAAGGAATATCAGATATATTGATTCCAGTAATTTATATCCGATTTCATTCGTGTCCCGTTAAAATGGGACGGGTTAAACAATTAGTCAAATAGCCCCGGAATCAGGGGATCATTTAGATCTTTGGCTTCATTGAAATAAGTCTTGTCGAACAGGTCACGCAAGTGGTTTTTGTCAGTAAAGAGTTTGATGTAAAATATTATAATATTGAATCATCCTCTAATTCAGGTCCGAAATGGCAAATTGTACACCTGCTATATTAATGATTCCCACACTGATAATTGGTTTGTTGTATATCTACATATTAATATATGAAACAGGATTCTGATTTTTACCAATCAAATGGGATATGTTCATGTTTAGAAAGGGAGAGTTCTCAACTTCTTCACCTTCAAATTCCCAGCGTCCTGGGTATTCTTTTGAACTAGTCAAAAACCAACGTGTTGGTCTAAATACTCCTATGATATATCCCGAACATATAGCAAAAGCAAAATCTGCATTTTGTGCTCGTTTGCCACATAATCGCCAATACTTTCTTGTACATTCATATAAATTGGGTCTTTCGCATTGAAGATAAGTCCTGCTTACATTAAAGCAGATTATTCTATCATTGTTCTTATTCTCAAAAGAGCCATAATCACGAAATACATTTTCCATCGTCCCTATTTTTTTTACAAAAATAAAAATTATATTTGGTTTATCCTGTAAAAGGACTGCTTTTGCATCAAATAAGAGTTGTTTGACAGAAACACACCTCATATAGCAGAAATCGCAACTGTTTCCAAGTCATTACCTCGTTCTTTGAGAAATGCTCATAAGTAGCTTATTTCTAACATATTCCTATTTGCATATCGTTTTTTTCGACAAAATCCGCATTGTTCAGAAAGTTTTCAGATTCTGTCCGCATCT
>OGEZ01000083.1_pt1 | contig 103977 bp, 94 predicted proteins | sample 1570831 | NCBI WGS metagenome assembly OGEZ01 (sample SAMEA2582059, study PRJEB24529) | metagenome | biome: Human gut stool | place: China | collected 2011 | reverse complement strand
CAGATCCATTTGATTTAATGGGAGCAGTAGTATTCTTAGCAAGTAAAGCATCAGATTATGTAAATGGACACATCTTAGCAGTAGATGGTGGATGGTTAGTAAGATAATAATTACCAATTATAGAATAGAGAAGATATTAGGAGGAAATATAAATGAAATTAGATGTAAGATATGCAAATCACCCAGAGGATTCAAAACGTTATACAACTGAGGAGTTAAGAAAACATTATTTTATAGGAACAATATTTGAAGCTGATGAAGCAGCACTAACTTACTCTCATGTAGATAGAATAATAGCAGGAGGAATAATGCCTGTAACTAAAGAGGTAAGATTAGAGGGAAGTAAAGAGTTAGGATCTGAGTACTTCTTAGAGAGAAGAGAATTAGGAGTAATCAACATAGGTGGAGCAGGAAAAATAATAGTAGATGGAGTAGAGTATAAAATGAATCCAAAAGATGGATTATATGTAGGAATGGGTTCAAAAGAGTTAGTATTTATCTCTGAAGATGCTAATAATCCAGCAAAATTCTATGTAAACTCAGCACCAGCACACATGATATATCCAATAGTAAAAATAGATATTGAGAAAGCTAACCCAGTAAAATTAGGAAGCTTAGCAACATCAAATGAGAGAACAATATATCAATATGTACACCCAGCAGTATGTAAATCTTGTCAATTACTAATGGGAATGACAGTATTAGAGCCAAATAACATGTGGAATACAATGCCTTGTCATACACATGAGAGAAGAATGGAAGTATACTTCTACTTCAACATGCAACCAGAAACAAGAGTATTCCATTTAATGGGAGAGCCACAAGAGACAAGACACATAGTAGTAGGAAATGAGCAAGGAGTAATATCACCATCTTGGTCAATTCACTCGGGAGTAGGAACAAGTAACTACACATTTATCTGGGGAATGGTAGGAGAGAACCAAACATTTACAGATATGGACCATGTAGCAATGGAAGATTTAAGATAATAAAATAGTTAATTACTAAGAAGGAGGGAACCTATTTTCACCCATACACCACTCTCTTCCCTCCTTTTTATTAATTTTTATTTTTTAATGAATACTTAATGTTTTAAGTATTTATTAAAGGGTAAAAGATTGATATTTGATAAAAAAGTTGGAGGAAAATAATGGCAGAAGTAATATTAAAAAAAGTAGAAAAACAATATCCTAATGGGTTTAAAGCTGTACATGGGATAGATTTAGATATTAAAGACGGGGAGTTTATGGTTTTTGTTGGTCCATCTGGTTGTGCTAAATCTACTACTCTTAGAATGATAGCTGGTCTTGAAGAGATTACTGGTGGAGAGATTTGGATTGGAGATAAGTTAGTTAATGATTTACCACCAAAAGATAGAGGAATTGCAATGGTATTCCAAAACTATGCTCTGTATCCTCATATGACTGTATATGATAATATGGCATTTGGACTTAAGATGGCTAAAGTACCAAAAGATGAGATAGATAGAAGAGTTAGAGAAGCAGCAGAAAAATTAGAGATAACTCAATTATTAGATAGAAAACCAAAGGAGATGTCTGGAGGACAAAGACAAAGGGTAGCAGTTGGAAGAGCTATTGTAAGAAAACCAGATGTATTCCTATTTGATGAACCACTATCTAACCTAGATGCAAAATTAAGAGTATCAATGAGGGTTAAAATAACTCAACTACATAAACAATTAAAAGCTGAGGGACAAACAGCTACAATGATATATGTAACACATGACCAAGTAGAAGCAATGACAATGGGAGATAGAATCTGTGTATTAAACTATGGAAAGATAATGCAAGTAGATACACCATTAAATCTATATCATAAACCAGCAAATAAATTTGTTGCAGGATTTATAGGTTCACCAGCGATGAACTTTGTAGAGGGAGCAATAGAGGAAAATGAAGATGGAGTAATTTTTATGTTTGGACAGGGAAGATATGTAGTACTACCAGAGGATATGGGAGAAAAGGTAAAATCATATATAGGAAAAAAAGTAGTACTAGGAATAAGACCAGAAAATATAGGAAATAAAATAACACACCCAGAGGGAGAGAAGATAAACTTCCTAAAAGGAAATGTAAGTATAGTAGAGCATATGGGAAATGAAGAGTATATCTACTTCAATATAGATGGAAATGAATTTACATCAAGAATAGAAGCAAGAAAGAGTGAAAATGTAAAATATGGAGAAGTAGGAGAGTTTTACTTCAACATAAAGAGAGCTCATATATTTGATATAGAAACTGAAGAGAATATCACTTTATAACTGGAGGTAGTATGAAAGTAAAATTTAATAGAGATCAAAAAATGTTATATTTAATATTACTACCATTTATAATATGGTATGCAGTGTTTATGTTTAAGCCTATGTATGGAATGGTAATAGCCTTTAAAGATTATAGTTTGTTTAGAGGAATATCTGGAAGTGAGTGGGTAGGACTTAAGAATTTTAAAGATTTTTTAACAAGCCCAGAATTCTATGTTACTTTAAAAAATACATTGATGTTAAATGTATATAGCTTACTATTAGAATTTCCTTTTGCTATTTTATTAGCTTTAATGTTAAACGAGGTAAAGAACAAATATTTTAAAACAATAGTTCAAACAGCTTCGTTTATTCCTTACTTTATAGCAATAGTTGTAGCAACAGGGATAACAATTAATATTTTATCTCCAAGTACAGGAGTGGTTAATGTTTTTTTAGAAAAATTAGGATTTGAAAGAGTATATTTTTTAGCTAAACCAGAATTTTTTAGAGGGATATTTACAGGACTTAATATGTGGAAGACAGCTGGATTTAATGCTGTAATATATTTAGCGGCACTAACTGCTGTAGACGAACAACTTTATGAAGCAGCAAAAATTGATGGAGCAAATAAATTTCAACAATTAAGACATATAACAATACCAGCAATAATTCCTACAATAGTTGTAATGTTAGTATTAAAAGTAGGAAGTATGCTAAATGTAGCTTTTGAAACAGTGTTATTACTTTATCAACCAGCAACATATGAAACAGCAGATGTAATTAGTACTTATGTATATAGAACAGGAATGTTGATGCAAGACTTTGGACTTGCAACAGCAGTTGGGTTATTCAATGCAGTAGTAGGGTTTATTTTAGTATATAGTGCAAATAGATGGAGTAAAAAAGTTACTCAATCGAGTTTATGGTAGGAGGAAAAAAGATGAAAATAAAAATGGGAACAGATGAAAAAATCTTTTATACAGTAAATTATATACTTCTTACTATATTCGCAATAATGTTTTTATATCCAATAGTTTATGTATTTTCAGCAGCAGTAAGCAATCCATATCTTGTAGAGACAGGATCAGTGGTACTTTTTCCAAAAGGATTTAATTTAAATTCTTTTAAAAGTGCTATGGAGTTAACAGGGATGTGGAGAGCTTATGGAAACTCAATATTTATAACAGCAGTGGGAACAGTAGTGAGCATGGTATTTACTATAAGTGGAGCCTATGTTTTATCAAAACCAGAGCTGAAATTTAGAAAGTTTTGGACATTTATGGTAATAGTAACTATGTGGTTTGATCCAGGAATGATACCTAAATATTTAAACTTTAGAGATTTAGGATTGATAGATAGTTACACAGGAGTAATTTTAGGATTTGCAATAAATACATTTAATGTTATAATTTTAAAGTCATTCTTTGAAGCAGTGCCAAAATCATTAGAAGAAGCAGCAAGAATAGATGGAGCTTCACAATTTCAAATAATGACAAAGATATATCTACCTCTATCAGTATCAGCATTGACAACAGTTTCTTTATTCTATGCTGTTTCAAGATGGAATGGATATTTCTGGACAATGGTACTTTTAATAGATGATAAGAAAGCACCATTACAAGTTTTCTTAAAAAAATTAATAGTAGAAAAGAACATGGCTGGAGAAGCAAGTCAAATGATAACAGCACAAAGTTTGACATCTCCACAGACAATCATATATGCTGTGATAGCTCTATCATTAATACCTATATTTATAGTATATCCATTTATACAAAAATTCTTTAGAAAAGGGGTTACATTAGGAGCGGTAAAAGAATAAGTTTAGGGAAAGAGTAGGAGGAACTATGTTAAAAAAAATATTATTAGGGGTAGTTGCAATATTAGCTCTTATAGGATGTGGAGAAGAAAAAGAGGAGAAAGTAACAGGACCAGTTAAAAAATTAGAAGGGTCAGTTATTACAGAAAAACATAAAGAATTTACAGTATTTGCAATATTTCAAGGAAAGGCTTTTGATTCTGAATTGCCAGTATTTAAAAAAGCTGAAGATATGACAAATGTAAAAATGGTAGGAGTAGCATCAAAAAATCAAAGTGATGAAGTACAAGCCTTTAACTTGATGTTATCATCAGGAAATTTACCAGATGTAATAGCTTATGAATTGACACCAGATTTAGAAAAATTAGGAATAGATGGAGGATTAATTCCGTTAGAAGATCTGATAAAGGAACATGCTCCAAATATTACAAAATTTTGGGAAGAGAATCCTCAATATAAAAAGGATGCTGTAGCAGTAGATGGACATATCTATATGATACCTAACTATAATGATGTTAAAAATTTAAGTTTGACTCAACAATACTATATAAGAAAAGACTGGTTAGCAAAATTAGGATTAGAAGAACCTAAAACAGTTGATGAACTATATAATGTATTAGTAACATTTAGAGATAAAGACCCAAATGGAAATGGAAAAAAAGATGAAGTTCCTATTTTTATTAGAGGAAATGTAGTAAGAAAGATATTACTACCATTAACAGATATATTTAAGGCACAAGCAGTGTGGTATGCAGATAATGGAACACCAAAATTTGGACCTGCAGAACCAGAATGGAAAGATGCTATGATAAATTTAGCAAAATGGTATAGAGAGGGATTAATAGACCAAGAGGTATTTACAAGAGGAATGACTTCAAGAGATTATATGCTAAGTAATGACTTAGGTGGATTTACTAATGACTGGCCAAGTGCTGGAACATATAATGAAAGCTTATCAAAAACAATACCTAATTTTGACTTTTCAGTAATGTTACCACCTGAGCATAAAGGAAATAATAAAACATTCTTTGCAAGACCTAACTATATGGGAGCTTGGGGAATTACAATAGCTGCTAAAGACCCTGTAACAATAGTTAAATACTTTGACTTCTGGTATTCAGAAGAGGGAAGAAGATTATGGAACTTTGGAATTGAGGGAGAAGATTATACAATGGTTGATGGAAAACCTCAATTTACTGATAAAATTTTAAAAGATCCTAGTGGTAAAAATCCAGTAGCAGCAATTAGAGAAACTGGAGCTCAATATAGATTGGGAATGTTCCAAGATGCAGAAGCTGAAAAGCAAACTTCTGGAGAAGCTGCATTAAAAGCAGTAGATCTATATGTAAAAAATAATGTAGTTGATCTACCAATGCCACAGTTAAAATATACAAAAGATGAACTGAAAGAGTTCTTAAAAATAGAAGCTCAACTTCGTTCTGTGTCAGAAGAGATGGGACAAAAATGGATATTAGGTGTATCAGATGTAGAAAAAGATTGGGATAGCTATATAGAGAGATTAAATTCTTTAGGATTAAAGAGAGCTCAAGAAATTCAAAAAAATGCATATGATAGATTTATGAAAAATTAAAATTGTTAACCAATACCTCTTAATATAAAAGGATTACTGTATCTTAATGATATGGTAGTCCTTTTTGGTTTGTATCAAAAAGTTAAATAAAAATGTTGACTAACATTTTAAAATATGTTACAATCATCACATAATAAAAAAACAACTGAATAGAAATTCCATTTAAAATACTAGACGCAGGACGGGAAACCTGATTTGCTTTATGCCGGATAGTATTTTTTTATTTAATAAAACTAAATAAGTAAAAATGGAGGAAAAATGAAACAAACAGTAGAAAACTTAAAAAAATTAATTAGAGCAGGGAGAGGAATTGTTCCAGCTACAATGGTTATCAAAGGAGGAAATCTTGTAAATGTTATGTCAAGTGAGGTTTATCCTGCAGATGTGGCAATTTATGAAGATACTGTAGTGGCTATTGGAAATGTAGAGGATTATATAGGAGAAAACACTCAAATAATAGATGCTACAGGGAAATATATAACACCTGGATTAATCGATGGACATATTCATAGTGAGTGTAGTAAATTAAGTATTACAAGTTATGCTAAAGCAGTAGTACCTTGTGGAACAACAAGTATGATTTCTGGATTAGATGAGTATATTTCAGTTGCTGGATTAGAAGGATTAAAAGAAATTTTTGAAGAGATAAAAGCTAGTCCATTGAAAGTATTCTGGGGAGCACCTCATCAAACACCATATACAATACCTCAATCTACAATCTCTTATAATTTTACAAAGGATACTCATGCAGAGGTACAAAAATGGGATGAGTGCTTTGGAGTTTGGGAAACTGTTAGAGAATTTATTCAAGAGGAAGATGAAAATACTTTAGGAGCAATAGTTGAAGCAAGTAAAAATCGTTTACCAGTATTTGGATGTGCTCCTATGGCAAGAGGAAAAGAGCTAAATGGATATCTTTGTGCAGGAGTTCGTTTAGACCATGAAAGTTATGACCATGAAGAAGTTGTTGAAAAGATGAGAAATGGAATGCATATGTTAATTCGTGAATCGTCAGTAACACATTTCTTGAAAGAAAATATTAGAGCCGTTACTGAGGTAAATCCAGCATTTGCAAGACGTGTAAGCTTCTGTACAGATGATGTTACAGCAACAGATGTATTAGAAAAAGGGCACTTAGATAATGTAGTAAGATTAGCGATTCAAGCTGGAGTAGAGCCAATGGTTGCTATACAAATGGCAACTATCAACTCAGCTGAAGCATATAGAATAGACCATTTAATAGGTTCTGTTACTCCAGGAAAAATAGCAGATATCTTATTAGTTGAAGACTTAGAAAACTTTAAAGTTCAAACAGTTATTACAAATGGTAAAGTAGTTGCAGAAAATAAAAAACTAACTTATGAGTTAAAAGCACCAAAAAGAAGTGAGCTTCTAACAAGTAAATTAAAATGTGATAAGGTTACTGCAGATGATTTTATGTTCAAGGTAGAGCAAAAAAATGGAAAGGTAAAAGTTCTTTCAATGAATGTAATAGGACCATTTGTAAGAAAAAGAAGAGATGCTATTTTAAATGTAGAAAATCATAGAGTTCAACCAGATACAGAAAATGACGTATTAATGGTATCAGTAATAGAGAGATTTGGAAAAAATGGAAATAAATCATTAGGATTCTGTTCTGGATGGAAATTGAAAAAAGGAGCTATGGCTTCATCAGCAGCTCCTGATGATAATAATATAGTTGTAATGGGAGCAAATGCTGAAGATATGGCTTTAGCAGTAAATCATCTAATTGAAAATGGTGGTGGACAAGTTGTAGTTTGTGATGGAAAAATATTAGAGTTTTTACCACTTCCTGTAGGAGGAATTTGTAGTGATGATGAGCCAGAAGAGATAGCAAGAATAGAAAAACTATTATCACTAGCAGCAAATGAATTAGGTTGTGATTTACCAGAGCCATTAATGTATATGTTCTTCTTACCAATTACAGCAATACCTGATTATGCTATAACAGATGTAGGACCAGTAGATTGTATAGCATTAAAAACATTTAATCCTATTTTAGAAGAAAATATAAAATAGTTTGGGAGGGAAAAATGACTAAAGAATCTCTAAAAAAACTAATAGATGTAGCAGCTGGAAGAGTTCTTGCTGATACTGTTATAAAAAATTGTAAAGTAGTAGATGTTTATTCAGGAAAAATAATAGAAGGAGATATTGCTATTTCTGAAAATATGATAGCTGGAATTGGAAGTTATGAAGGTATTAATATAATAGATGCCAATGGGAAATATGCCACACCTGGATTTATAGATAGTCATATCCATATTGAATCTTCTTATGTGTCTCCAGAAGAATTAGGAAAATTAATTGTTCCTCATGGTGGGACTTGTATAATAGCAGACCCACATGAGATTGTAAATGTATGTGGAATAGCTGGATTGGATTATATGATGGAAGCTGCTAAAAACACAGCATTAGATATTCAATTTATGATACCGTCATGTGTTCCGTGTACTCCTTTTGAGAATGCAGGTGCTATAATTGATGCTTCTAAAATGAGAGAACCTATAACTAGGGATAATGTTTTAGGATTAGGAGAGTTAATGAACTTTCCAGGAGTGGTAGCTGCTGATAGTGAGGTATTAGATAAAGTACTAGTGGCTAAAGAATATGGAAAACTTATAGATGGACATAGTCCAGGAATAGCTAAGAATCTTTTAAATGCTTATGTATCAGTGGGAATAAGAACTGACCATGAGTGCTCAACAGTAGAGGATATGCATGAAAGAATAGCAAGAGGTGTATATGTTTTATTAAGAGAGGGTTCTGCTTGTCATGATTTAAGAAACTTATTAAAAGGCGTTACCAAAGAAAATAGTAGACGTTGTTTACTTTGTTCTGATGATAGACAACCTAAGACAATGTTGGAGTTAGGACATTTAAATAATCATTTACAAATCTGTGTAGAGGAAGGAATAGATGCTATCACAGCAATACAAATGGCTACAATAAATGCAGCTGAATGTTTTGGTTTGAAAGATAGAGGTGCTATTGCTCCTGGACTACGTGCTGATATAGTTTTAATGGAAGATTTAGAGAAGTTTAAAGTTACAAATGTATTGATAGAGGGAAAAGAAGTAGCTAGAGATGGAAAATATCTTTTAGAAACTAAAAAGCATAGTATTGCTTCAGTAAGAGGAAGTATGCATGTAAAAGATTTCTCTGTGGAAAAATTAAAAACAAGATTAAAATCAAATAAAGTACACATAATAGATATAATTCCAGGTGGGGTAGTTACTAAGAAAAGTGTAGATACAGTAAAAATAGATAACAATGGAGAATTCATTTTTGAAGAAGAGAAAGATATAGTAAAGGTAGCTGTAATAGAGAGACATAAAAATACTGGAAATGTAGCAGTAGGATTTTTGAGAGGTTATGGATTAAAAACTGGAGCAATAGCTCTATCAGTGGCACATGACTCTCACAACATTATAGCAGTAGGAGTAAATGATGAAGAGATAGCCTTTGCTGTAGAAAAACTTATAGAGCAAGAAGGTGGAGTTGTATTGGTAAAAAATGGTATAGTAATAGAAAGTATGCCTATGCCAATAGCTGGACTTATTAGTGATAAAGATGGGGAATGGGTTGATAAAAAACTTGTATCTCTTCATGAAATAGCTCATCAAGAGATGGGAATACATAGAAATGTAGAACCTGTAATGACACTATGTTTTATGTCTTTAATAGTAATTCCTGAGATAAAATTAACAGACAGAGGACTTTTTGATGTTACAAAATTTGACTTTATAAGTTTAGAGGCAGAGTAAGAGATAATGAGTGGGGGAGACTTATTATTTTTAAATGAGGAGAGAGAGATGAATTCAAATTATAAGATACCATTCTTTAAAAAGGGAGATGTTGGAGCACTTACTTATATTGTAACTAATAATGTTATAAACTATTTAATTATAATAGCTACACTTTCTGGTGTATTAGGTTGGCCAAATGATTTAGTTTATGGAGAGGTAATTCCAGGAATGTCAATAGGATTGGCACTAAGTTGTTTTTACTATGTTCATATGGCAAAGAAGTTAGCTAAGAAAGAGGGAAGAAATGATGTTACAGCTCTTCCATCTGGAATATCTACACCAGCAATGTTCGTTATACTTTATGGAGTTGTAATGCCATTACATTATGCATTACAAGATCCACATTTGACTTGGTCAGCAGCAGTTGCAGCTTGTTTTATAGGTGGAGCTGTTGAATTTTCAGGAGGATTTATAGGTCCATGGATGAAAAATAATATTCCTAGAGCAGCTTTATTAGGAACAGTAGCAGGAATAGGATTTATTTGGATGGCAACACAAGGATTGTTTGATATATATAGTGATCCTATAATAGGATTCCCTATATTTGTGGTAGCAATAGTTGGACTTTTTGGAGGGTATCTATTCCCTAAAAAGATTCCTCCTTTAGTAGTAGCAGTTGTAGGTGGAGTAATCTATGCTTTTGCTTTAGGAAGAACACAGATAGATTTTACAGGTATAGGTTTTTATTTCCCAAATCCTATGAACACTTTTCAAGTATTAATGAATGGATTTACAATAGTAGCTCCATATCTTACAATAATTATTCCTATTGAGATATATAATTTTGTTGAAACAATGGATAATGTTGAGGCAGCTAATGCAGCTGGAGACAATTATAGTGTAAGAGAGGCTCAATTTGCTGATGGAATTTGTACAATGTTAGCAGCTTGTTTTGGAGGAATAGTTCCTAATACTGTATGGTTAGGACATGCAGGTCTAAAAAAAGCTGATGCTGGAATAGGTTATTCAATAGTGGCAGGAATTTTATTAGGTTCAGCAGGAGTATTTGGACTATTTACTTTTTTAAGTGAATTAGTACCACCAGCAATTTGTGGAATAACTTATCTATGGTGTGCTGTTATAATGGTTGCTCAAGCTTTTAGAGTGTGTGAAGGTAAATATTTCGCCGCAATAACAGTTTCAATGATACCACCAGTAGCAGATTTTTTATTTACACAAGTTACAGGTTCGGTAGGACTTGGAAATATTTGGACAGAAGTAACTGCTTCAGGAGTTATGGGGTATAATCCAGAAGTAACTAATATGATAAAAAGTGCTGGAGTAATGTGGAATGGTATTCCAGAGGTAAAAGCTGGAGCTATAATTATAGGAATAATAGCTGGAGCTGTTACAGCATTTGTTATTGATAAGAGATTGGATAAAGCTGCTATTGCTATGATATTTGCAACAGTGTTAAGTCTATTTGGATTTATTCATAGTGCTTCACTAGGATTTTATCCTCAATCTCAATTTGTTTATGCATATTTAGGAACAGGGGTATTATTATTTATTCTTCATTTAGGAAGTAAAACTTGGTTAGAATCTCAAGAAGATTTTGATTATGTATAAGATTTAGAATATAATAGAGTATAATAATAGAAAATCAAGAATAACTAAAATTGAAAAAAGTTATTCTTGATTTTTTGTTTTTATAAAACTTATAAGAATCATTTGTATAATTTTTTGAAAAATAAAAGTTAAAACTATAGTGAACACACTTGAACATCACTGGAGAAAACAAGTGTTTTATAATATAATTTTATCTAAGTAGAAGTTAGTAATAGTAAGTTTTAGCTACTGGAATATTAAAAAGAAATATGCTATTTTATAAAAAAAGAGGAGGACAGTATGGAAAAGCCAACATATTATGGAATTTTACCAGCAAAAATAAGATATGATGAGAGATTAAAACCAATGGAAAAGATAATGTATGCGGAATTAACTGTTCTAACCTATATGAAAGGGTACTGTTATGCTAGCAATTCATACTTTGCTAAACTTTATAAAGTTCATAAAAATACAGTGAGTCTGTGGTTAAAAAATTTAGAAAGATATGGATATATAGATATAAAATATATAATGAAAGATAAGCAAGTAGAGGAGAGAAGGATAACTATTGTTTCAAGAGATGAGAGAAAAATATCTCAAGAGGAGAAAAAGTTTATTATTGAAAGTAAGAGTAGTGAAGAAAATAAAGAGAATAATACAGAAAGGGATATATTTTTTAATGAAAGTTTAGATGAAGATATAGATAATAAAGAAGTAAATGATATGGAAGATTTTGATAAAAATTTAGTAGAGGAGCTATTTGGCAAGAAAGAAACAAGTTTAAGCCAAGATGAAACTAGTAATCTTGAATCAAAAGATACTGAAAAGATAGAAGAAAATATTGGGAATAAAAAAATAGAAATAAAAAGAGAAGAAACACCAGAAGAGTTAGAAGCGAGAAGAAAAAAACTTTTGAAGGATTTATTTGGAAAAAAATTTGAAGAAAAATCAAAAAAAGAAATAGAAGAAAATGAAACCATAGAAGAAGAAAAGTGTGATATATCTATCAATAAAAATTGTGAGGGGGTATCACAAAAATCTGTGATGGATAATCAAAAAATGGTGGGGGTATCATTAGAAAGAGAGAGAGAGGGTACCAAGAAAAAAATAATTTACCTATCAATAAAAAGACGAAGTATAATAATACAAGATTATTATTACAAGAAGAATAAATATATTATACCCACATATATACAAGCTGAAAAAAGTTTTAAAGGAGTGGAATATTTAACCTCTTATGGTTAAAAAATAGATAGAAAATTGAATATAGAAAGATAGAAAAATAATAATACTGTTAAAAAATAAAAAAATAATTTATTTTAAAATTATTATAAAAATAAACATAACAAAATACTTTATAATATTCTCTCTTGATAAAAGAAAATGGAATATAGAATCATAATGATTTATTTTGTGAAGAAATTATGATAACATAAGAATGAAAAACAACATTCAGCTCTAAAATAATACATAATAATTAGAGATGAGATATGAGTTAGGGAGGGAATATGCAGAAAAAAAAATTATTATTATTATCAGCAATAGTTTTATTGATGGGAACAAATAGTTATGGACAGACTTTTGAGCCTATTGCTGGCTCTAATGAAGAGCAAATAGTTTCAGAGAATATAACTGTAACAAGTGGGAGTGGGCACCAATTAAATCCAGGTAAAGCTGACCAAGTAACTACAGTTAGAAATACTGGAAAAATAATAGTTAACGGTGGAGTAGGAGTAAATTTATATTATGATAGTAATTCAAATTGGAGAAAAGGGAAAACTCATTTTATAAATGCTGGAGAGATATCAGTAAATGGTTTAGGTAATAAAGGAATACAAATTGGAATAAAGGGTAAGACAGAAAATAACGGAAGAATAGAAGCAAGAAAAGGTGGAGTAGGAGTAGTAGTAAATGCTTCAGATTCTATTTTTGTAAATAATGAAAACGGGAAAATAATAGTAAATGGAGAGAGTGTAAAAAATTCTGAGAATAAAGAGGTAGCTACAACTGGAATTTTAGTAACAAATGGAAGTAAAAATGTTGAGAACAATGGTTATATAGAAGTTAATCAAATTTCTGGTGAGGGAGCAGTTGGAATTCAAGTAAATGATGGAAAAGCTACTAATAATGAAGATATATTAGTAAATGCAGGAAAATATACTTCAGGAATGAAGGCTGCTGGAAAAAATGCGTTAGCAGAGAATAATGGAAATTTAACTATTAATGGAGATAAAAAAAATACTTCTAATGGAATGCTTGCTCAAAATGGTGGAAAAGTAGTTAATGGAAAAGATGGAGTAGTAAAAGCTAGTGGGAAAACAACTTCAGCAATGTCAGCTAGTGGAAAAGGTTCAAAAGCAGAAAATATTGGAAAAACAGAATTATTTGATAATGCTATTGGAATGAAAATAGAAAAAGAAGGGATAGGAACTAATAGTGGAACTATAAAAGGAAGTGGAACAGGGATAAATCTAATTGGTGGTATTTTTGTAAATAGTGGAGAGATTAGCACAGGAGATATTGCTATTCAATCTTCAACTACTAGCAAAAAAGAGAATAATCAAACTGTAATTGTGCCAACTAATAATACTGTTTATTTAAAAAATGGAAGTAAAGTAAATGGAAAAATAGTTGGAAATATAGGTGTAGATGTACTTGCTTTAGAAGGAAAAGGTGGAGAATATAGTAATCTTGATGTTTCAAAATATGAAGCTATAACTGTTAGAAATGGAGATGCTACAATTTCAGATTCTACAATAGCATTAGAATATAACAAAGGAACAAAAGATTATTTAAATACTAGTAATAATGAATTGGATAAATTAGAAAATTCTTCTACTGCAAAGATAGATAGTACAGGAAATTTAACTATGAAAAATAGTAATTTAATTATAGATTTTAAAGATTCGTTGACAAACCCAAATGCAACAGAAAATCCAATAATAGATACTGGAAGTTTAAGCTTTGAAGGAAAGACAAGTTTTGTTTTTAATTCAAGTGATGGAAGAACAGAGTTTAACTTAAATGAAGCTTTAGGTTTAGAAGGAAAAGATAAGATAAATTTAAAAGAGGCAAAATTAGAAACAACAGCAGTATGGGATTATCAAGTTGACGAAAATGGAGATCTTATTGCTAAAAAAGAAACTTATGATAATGTAATTACAGATAATAGATTAGATGGTTTTGCTAAAGTATTTGAAGAGAATAGAAGTAGTATGTCAGGAGATTTTTTTGAGAAAGTTGTAGCAGAATTAGATACATTAGAAACTAGAGAAGAGTTTAACGATGCTATGGCACAAATGTCAGGTGGAATACATGGATATACTGTGGATATAGCAGCAATCAACTCAAGAACATTAGTAAATACTATGAAAAATAGAGCAATGTCAAGAGAGTATTTAACTACTAGACCAGTAAATACATGGGCTCAAGATGTTATATATTTAGATGGAAATCATAGAATGGATGGACTTATGTCTGCTTCATATAATGAAAATGGAATATTAGGAGTTACAGAAAAGCAAGTATACCCTAATGCAAGATTAGGATTTATTTATGGTGGAAGTAATGGAAAAGCAAAATTTAATGGTGGAAATAGTGGAGATATATCAACTACAAATACATATATAGGTGGATATTACAACTATGATTTTAATAATAATCTGTCATTAAATACTAATTTTGCTTTTGTATATGGACATAATAGAGTAAATAGAAAAGTAAATATAGGAAACTTCAGTGAGGAATTAAAATCTCATTATCCTACATATGCTATGGGAGTAGGAACAAGTGCTATCTATACTGTTAAAGATGATATGAAAAATAAAGCTTCATTCTATGCTGGAATAGATGTGAATAGAATAATGCAAGGAAATATAAATGAGAAAGAGGAAATAAAAATTGGCTCAAATGATAATTTAATGGTAAAAAATGGTGGAGCAAATGAATTTTCTTACTATTCAATAACTCCAAGTGTTGGATTTATGGTTCAAAATACAGGATATGTTTTTGATAAAAAATATTTAGTCGGAGCAGATTTAGCTTGGGAAACAGAGCTAGGAAATATTAAAGATGGAAAAAGATTAAAGATGCAAGGTATAGCAGATCAATACAAAGTAGGAACTATGGAGAGAGAAAATATATTTTCTACAAGTATCTTTGGTCAAATAGATTTAACAGAGTCTTTAGCTTTAAATGGTAGATATTCAGCATCAATCTCTGATAATTATAATTCAGATTTAGTAACTTTAGGAATGACATATAAAATGGATACATTTGCTGATAACTTTGTTGTAGGACCATTTTTAAGTGGATTAGAAAATAATAAGTTTACTTCAGACAGATGGAGTGGAACTTTTGCATTTATGTTTGAAAATGAAGATGACTCAGATAGAGTATATTATTCACAAATAGATGATTCATTAAGTAGCGGAGATTATGCTACATCAACAAAAGTGAAACCTAAGTTTACTTTAAGTTTAAGAGATAAAAAATCAAAATGGTCATACTATTTTGAAGGATACTATATGGCAAATGATTTCTTAAAGGATACTAAAGCAGGAGAAGCAGACCAAAAAGCTACAAGAATTCATGGTGAAGCTAGATGGAATGATTCATATTCTAAAGGAAGATATGGATTTAATGTAGGATATAGAAATGAAACTTCAGATAAACCAGTGGCACATCAATATACAGAGGGAGAAAGAACAACAAGAGGGGTACATCAATTAAGATTAACGCCAAACTTCTCATATAACTTAGGCAGTGGATTTAGATTAGATATGAAAACTACGGGAGTTTTTGAGTATAACTATACTGGTGTAAGAGATGGACAAATGGATTTCTTAATGGAAAATGAGCACTATTTAGTATATACAGGATTTATGCCAAGATGGCAATTAAGAATGGGATATTATAGAGAAGATAGATGGATGGATAATGATAGTAATAAGCTTGGATGGGATAGTACTTTAAAAGCTGTTACTGAACAAGTAGGACCAGGAAGATATCAAGCAAATCAATTAAGACCATCAGCAACTTACTACTTTGGAAATGGAGATAGTATGACATTTGCTCTAAGAGTACCATTAGGTAATGGAGCTTGGTACAATGAGTTAGGAACAGATAAGAAAGCTTCTGAAAGCTATGAAACAAGATATACAGTAAACTATAACCATGTGGTGGTACCTGGATTCAATATCTTTGGAGAACTTACATTCTTAGATTTAAAAACTAAAGTAACGAAAGAAAATGATAGAAAAGTTACAAGAGCATACTCATTTAGACCAACAGTAGGATTTAGTTATAGTTTCTAATAGGAGGAAGGAGAAAAGATGAAAAAGAAAATAATATTAATATGTGCAATACTAGCTTTAACAACTACTTCTTTCTCTCAAGAGGTAGAAAAAATAGAGAATACAAAAAAACATGAGATTTCTCAACAGGAGATAAGAGATTATAAAAAGATAAGAGATGGTTGGGTAGAATTTTTAACTGGCTTACCACAAGATGATAGAATTTTAGAGATGTCAAAAGCTGACATCTCTAGAATAGTAGCTATGAATGAAGGAGTAGCAGATAAAGTTTATGAGAATATGAACTTTGATAAAAATAGAACATCTATTTTTAAAGGTGCTGAAAATATGAAAAATGGAGTTCATGTTATGAGACAATATGAGAACTTAGTAAAAATAGCTAAGGCATATGCAACTCCAGGAACTAAATACTATAAAAATGAAAAAACTAAACAAGATATAATAGATAGTTTAGATTGGTTGTATGATAATGCTTATCATGAAGGATTACCAGAACTAGGAAACTGGTGGCAATGGGAGTTAGGAATTCCTAAAAATCTAAATGATTTACTAACTTTAGTGTATGATGATGTACCAGCAGAAAAAAGAATGAAATACCTAAAAGCTTCTCAATATTTCCAACCTTATGCAGAGTGGTCAGGTGTAAGTCCATCGGCTTCTTACTCTTCATCTCCAGATAAGAGAATTTCTACTGGGGGAAATAGAATGGATACATCGATAATCTCATTTTTAAGAGGTGTATTGATGGAGGATAAGGTACAAGTATTAGATGGATTAAATGCAGTGGCTGATGTTGGAGAGTATGTAACTTCAGGGGATGGCTTCTATAGAGATGGTTCATTTATTCAACATGACAATGTAGCATATAATGGAACATACGCAGCAGTACTTTTTAATGGATTAGGTTCTATTTTATGGTTAATTAATGGAACAGAGTTTAAAATAGAAGACCCAAGAATAGATAATATTTATGAGTCTATTTTAAATGGATATAGTTATCTTATGATAAATGGAGGAGTGAATGACTCTGTAAATGGAAGATCTATTTCAAGAGATAAGTCTAATGATGTTGAGAAAGGAAGAGCGTTAGTTAGTTCTTTTGCAATGTTATCAGAGGGAGCTAGTCCAGAGTATAAAGAAAAGTTACAATCGTTAATAAAGAAATTAATTCAAGATAATAATTCTTATTATACAATAGACAAAGTAAGTAATCAAACTATAAAAAATATCTTAATAGATATAATGAATAATAAAAGTATAAAACCTTTAGAAGTAAATGGGACAAAAGTTTTTGGTGCCATGGATAGAGCTGTATATTTCAATGGAAAAGATGGAAAAGTAGTAGTGTCAATGCACTCATCAAGAGTAGCTAACTTTGAGACAATGAATGGAGAAAATATAAAAGGTTGGTATACTGGAGATGGAATGACATATATCTATGGTAAGGATTCAAGTGCATTTACAGAATTTTGGCCAACAGTAGATGACTATCATCTACCAGGAGTAACTAATAGTTTAAATCCTAGAGGAGATAAATCAGGAGAGAGAAGAATGAAGCCATTTTTATCTCCAAGAACTTTTGTAGGCGGAGCTGAAACTGGAAAAGAAGCATTTGTAGGAATGGATATGATATCTTGGAATAAACAAACTGAGATGAAAAAATCTTGGTTTATGATAGATGGAGTTATTTTAGCAATAGCTTCAAATATAGATAGTAGAGATGGAATAATTCATACTACAATAGATAATAGAATTTTAGAAGATGGAAAAATCTATTTAGATGGAAAGCAATTAAAAGAGGAGATTACAATTCAAAATCCTAAAAATCTTTCTATAAACTTTAATGAAAACTATCCAGAAGAAAATATTGGATATAAGATAGTAGAAGCTCCTGAGGTAGTAGTAAAAGTAACTGAAAATAAAGGTAGTTGGAAAGATATTGGAGGAAGCTCTGATAAAGAGATAACAAAAAAATATTTTACAACATATATTAATCATGGAAAAAATCCTAAAGATGCAAAATATGCTTATGTAATTTTACCAATGTTCTCTAAAGAAGAGGTGGATAGTTTTGACACTTCAAGATTTGAAATAGTAAAAGCTGATAATGAGGCTCATATAGTTAAAGATAGACAAACTAATACAGTGGGTATAAATTTCTGGAAAGATAAACCACAAAAATTTGGAGGAATAAAAACTTACTCTACCCTTTCAGTCTTAAAGAAAGAAAAAGGAGATATCTTAGATTTATATGTAAGTGATCCAGCTCAAATACAAAATTATGATTCAAAAATTGAATTAGATGGAAAATATGAGTTAGTAGAAAGTACAGATAAGAATATCAAGCTAAATATTAAGAACTTTATAACAGAAATAGAAGTGGATTTAAAAAATAATGGTGCTACTAAATATATAAAACTAAGAAAAGTAAAATAGCTAATAAGTTTTCATAAAATTTTCCCAATAAATAGAGAGGATAGATTATTAATTTTCTATCCTCTTTTCTTTTATAGAAAAATAGTATCTACATTATTCTATAAAATGAATTATACAGAATAATGAAGATTTACATTAGAAATGATTTTGATTAAGATAATTATATAGTATTAAGTATTATTATAAAAATTAAATTTATGAGAAAAGAGGTTATGATGACAAGAAAAAATAGGATTACCTTTAGAAAGATGTTGCTTTCTATTGCAGTTTTAATCAATAGTTATGCTTATGGAAATTATCAATTTGAAGGAGGAATTCCAGAAAATATAATTGTTGGAAAGAATTCAAAAATAGAGATATCAAAAGAGATAGTAAAAGATGGAGAGCAATCTTTAAAATGGAAATTTAAAAAAGGAGATAAACTCTCTATAAAAGGAGATGTAGGATATAAACCTTTTCAAGAGGGAGGAAAGGAAAAATCAAGAGCAAGTTTTGCTATGTGGATATATAATAAAACTCCAATAAAAGATAAACTAAAGGTAGAGTTTAAAAAGTATGGAGAAACGAAGTCATACTTTGAAATAAATATGGATTTTACAGGTTGGAGAACTATGTGGGTGCAGTATGATAGAGATATGAAGGGAAGAGCAATTACAGGAATGGATGAAATAGTATTTGTTGCTCCTAATTCTGATGGAGAGATATATTTAGATCAGATTATACCTTCTATTTTGATAGATCCTAGATATAATGCTAGAGATGAGCAGGTAAATTTTGTAAATCTGCCAGCTGATTACACAGCTAATGCTCACTGGATGGCTCTATATAAAAATTATAATCAAATAAAGAAAAGTAATTTAAAAGAGATAACATCTCAAGAGAGAATAGGATTACAAAAGATAGGGGAAAAGTTAAGAAAAGATATATTGAAAAGTGTAAAAGTAAAAGATAAAAATATTAGAGAGAAGAGAGAAAAGTTAGAAGAGTATAAAAAACAATTCTTAGCTACTCCACAGTTGATAGAAATCTATGAAGAGTTATCAAAAGAGGAGTTTGCTTTGATAGATTATCTTCCACTTCAAGAGTTTGGAACTTATTTAAGAGAGCTAGCATATATGTATAATTCTACAAATGATAAAAACCAACAAGAAGAGATATATTCTATATTTAAAGATGCTCTTGATTTTATGTATAGTCAAGGGTGGACAAAGGGAAGCTCTCAAGGAACAATACACCATCTTGGATATAATATAAGAGAGGTATATCAAAGTATCTTACTTATGAGAGAACCGCTTTTATCTCATAGAGATTTAATTAAAGCTAAAGAGATGGTAATGTGGTATAGTGCTATGGGAATGATATATACTCCAAGTGAAGAGATAAAAGGTGTAAATATAGATGTATTGAATACAATGTTATCTGGAATGTTAACAGCTATAATGTTAAATGAAGATGAAAGAGTAGCAACTGCACAACTTAGACAATTCAATAATTATCTAGCTTACGGAATAAATTATACACCTGGTCTTTCTGGAGGTTTTAAAGATGATGGTTCTGTATTTCATCATATGCAAAATTATCCAGCTTATGCAAAAGGAGCTTTTGAAGGATTAACTCCAATAATCTATTACTTAGGAAATACAGATTTTGCTTTAGATGAAACTGCCTATAATAAGGTAAAAAAATCTGTTCTTATGTCAAGAATCTATTCTAATAAATATAACTGGTTAATTAGTATAAGTGGAAGACATCCAAATGATAGTTTTAAAATATCCACTGATGTATTTGGATATGCAGCATATGGGAAAAAAGAGGGTATAGATAAGGAGCTAGCTGAAGCATATTTAAGACTTGATAGTGGAAAATTTGCCAAAGAATTTAAAAAACTTGGGTATAGAGAGGAAGAAACTCCAAATGGAGCTTGGACAATGAATATGGGATCGCTACAACTTCATAGAAGAGATGAGTGGTTAGTGGGAGTAAAGGGATTTAGTAGATATTTGGTAGGAAATGAAACTTATAAAAAAAATAATCTATATGGAAGATATATGAGTTATGGAACTGTTCAAATATTACAAAACTCTTTAAAAGAGAGTGGATTTGTACAAGAGGGATGGAACTGGGCACACTATCCTGGAGCTACTGCTATTGCTTTACCATTAGAAGAGATGAAGTCGAGTATAGCTCAAGTAGATACATTTAGTGGAATAGAGGAGATGTTACTTTCAGATGAAACTTATTCTGGAGGAAATAACTTAAATAACAATGGTATGTTTGCTATGAAATTACACGAAAATCCAAAATATAATGGAAGCCATAGAGCTAGAAAATCTGTATTTTTCTTTGATAATAGAGTGGTATTATTAGGTAGCAATATAGAAAATGACGATAAAGTTAATGAAACTCATACTACTCTTTTCCAAAACTATTTAGGAGATGGGAAAATTGAAAAAGTAGAAAAGGTAACGAAGGGAGATATAGTTTTAGTAGATAGTCAAAATAATATCTATGCAGTTGCTAATGGAGAGGTACATTATAAAAGAGAAAAACAACACTCTTTTGACCAAAAAGAGGGAACTCCAACTGAAAATAATTATGAGTTAGCGTATATTAACCATGGAAAAAATCCAAAAGATAAGGGATATGAGTATAGTATCTTAGTTAAAGGAAATGAGGAGGAACAAAATAAATTTAAAATTGATAAAGGATATGAGGTACTTAAAAAAGATTATAATGCACATATAGTGGAAGATAAAGTATCTAAAATGAGGGGATATGCTTTATTTGAAAGTGGAAAGATAAAGGATAGGTATATCTCTGAAATAGATACCCCATCTATGATAATGATTGCTCCAATGGAAGCTGGGATAGAACTTAGTTTTGTTGATCCAGATTTAAGACTTTATGAAGGAAGAGATGAAAGTCAGTATGATAAAAATGGTAAAATGAGAGAGGTAAGTATATATTCTAGAGCTTGGAATAAAAATAATTCAATACCTCATACTTCAAAGGTTGTTTTAAATGGAAAATACAAATTAGAAGAGAATAAAGGGATAAAAGTTGAATATCAAGATGAGAAAACAATTCTTTATATAACAACTACTTATTCTAAAGTTATAAAAATTAAGTTACAAAAAATTTAAAAAATATTATAAATTCTTAAAGAGAATTTAAAGTAAAAAAGAAGGTACTGTTGCAAATTCTTAAATTGCAATAGTACCTTCTTTTAAATTTTAAAGTTAATTCTTAAATACCATCTTCGTCATCAGTAGAGGTATTAGTTATAATAGGATTAAATAATATTATATTGTCTTTAGCGAAGTTTAAAATCTCATCTGCTATGTAATTTATATCTTTTTCTTCTGAAAGTTCGATTGCAGAGATTATCATTGGCATATTACAACCACCAAAAATCTTGTATTCTGGATTCTCTTCACTTAAGAGAACAGCAGTTGAAAAAGGAGTACCACCAACTAAGTCAGTTAAAAATAAAATTTGCTTACTATTTAATTCTTGAATAAGATTTTTTAATTTATCTTCTAATTCTCTATTTCCCATACCGTTATTAAAATCTACAAAATATACATTAGGTTGTTCTCCAAGAATATATTTTATGGTTTCTTTTATAGAAGTGGCAAATTGTCCATGTCCAGTTATTACAATAGGTATCATATGACCTCCATTATTTATAGTACACCAAAGAATTTTCCAACAATACCAATAACTAATGTTACTACTATTAGGAAGATAGGCTTTTTACCTTTTTTCAATAGATAGAACATGAATAATGTATAAAGAAGAGGAAGCATATTTGGCATAATTTTATCTATAATATCTTTTTGAATATCTATACTAATACTTCCTAGATTAACAACATAAGCGATATTCATTCTTACAAATGAAGCTATAAGTCCTCCAATAACTGTAAGTCCTAAGATTAGAGAACCGTTAGTTACATATTGAGTATCATCTTTTAATTTCTCAATAGCTCCTACTCCCATTTTATAAGAGTAATGCATTAAGAAAAATCTTAAGAAGAGATGAACAATATTAAAAACTAATAAGAAGATAATAGGACCAGCTATATTACCTTGTATTCCTAAAGAAACTCCAACAGAAGCAGCAATAGGAAGTAAAGTAAACCAGAATAAAGCATCTCCAATACCACCAAGAGGTCCCATTAAAGCTATTTTTATACCTCTTATAGAATCTCTACTCTCTTTATTTTCTTCCATTGCAAGTACAAGCCCTTGTACAAATGTAACTAAGAAAGGATGTACGTTGAAAAATTCTAGATGTAATTTCATAGAATTACTTAAATCTTCTTTATTTTTATGAATTTTCTTTAGTCCAGGAAGAATAGAATATAACCAACCACCAGCTTGCATTCTTTCATAGTTGAAAGAAGCTTGTAAAAGTAATGATCTCCAAACCATTCCATTTAAATCTTTTTTAGTTAAAACTTTCTCTTTACTTGTATCTCTATATTCCATCGCTATAATCCTCCTCACCATTTGCTGTTGCTACAGGTTCTAAGCTATCCATTTTTTTATTTATGAAGTAATCGTATAGAGCAATTATGAATCCAATTGCAGCAATACCTATAACAGGTAGATTTAGATAAGTTGCTAAGATAAATCCTAGTACAAAGAATATGATATAATTTTTCTTAAACATAATATTTAATAACATAGCAAATCCAATTGCAGGCATTAATCCACCAGCTACTCCAAATCCAGCTATTAACCACTCTGGTAAAAGCTCAACAATCTCTTTAGCTGCTTCAGCACCCAATGAAATTGGTAAAAATGTAACAACGAAATAGAATACAAATAATAGTGCCATTCCAAGATAGTTGATTCTTTCAATTCCACTTGTATTGCATTCTTCAGCAAACTTATCTGCCTTATGCATAACAGGTGAGAAGAAAGTAAACATCAATGTAATACAAGCTTGAACTGCTACAGCAAATGGGATTGCTATTCCAACTGCTGTTGCAGGATCTTGTTTAGTTAAAATAGCGAAAGCACTACCTATAATACCTCCAACTACAACGTTAGGTGGTTGTGCTCCTCCAACTGGCACTGCTCCCATCCATACAAGCTCAAGGGTAGCTCCAGCAATAAGCCCCATTTTTAAATCTCCTAGAATTAAACCTACAATTGCTCCTGTTACAATAGGTCTATGGATATGAAAAAGTCCATTAAATAAATCAATACCAGCAATACCAGCAAATATTGCTATTAACAATGATTCTAGTAACATAGTCTTCCTCCCTTAAAAATTTATTTTATTAATTCCCAAATATTTTCTTTTGCTTCAGTAGGAACTCTTTGTATTTCTACTTCTACACCAAGTTCTTTTAATCTATTAAAAGCTTTTATATCATTATCATCAACACAAACAGCCTTTGAAATTTGTTTTTTTCCTTCAGACATATGCATATTTCCAACATTTACTTTTTTTATAGGAACTCCACCTTCAACTAATTTTACTACATCTTGAGGTGTTTCAGCTATGATAGCTATAAGTTGTCTATCAGCAGCTTTGTGAATGATATCAATAGTTTTTTGAATAGAAAAAAATCTTGTTTGAACCCCTTTAGGTGCAGCAAGGTTCATTAAATTTTGTCTAGTAGGATTAGTTGAAACATCATCATTAGGAACTAATAATAAGTTTGCTCCTGAATATTGAGTCCAAGCAGTAGCTACTTGACCATGGATTAATCTGTTATCAATTCTAGTTAAAACGATATTAGGCATAATAAAATCCTCCTTAAAATGTTGTGTTGTACGTACCTCTTTCGATAATTTTACAACTTTAAAAATATAATGTCAATAGATAAAATGTTTTTTTTTAGTATTTTTTTTATTAAAAAAGTTTAATTTGAAGTAAAAAACAAAAAAAATAAATTTAGTTGATTTAAAAAATTATAGGGGGTTTTAAAAAGTAAATTTATTATTTTTGTATATTATATTTTCTAAATAGAATATCTATTGTAAAATAGTTCTTTACAGTCTTAAAAAGAACAAAATGAGTTGTAAAAAACCTTGAAAAAATTTATTAGATACAAGTTGATTAAAAGTGATGAAAAAGCTGTATTTCTTGTATGATACAAGTTTAAGCCAGTAAAAATAAGGGTTGACAAGGAAAAGTAGAAAGGTTATACTTGTTATAACAAGATGATATCATTTTATTAAACCATGGGAGAAAAAATGTTTAAAATTGACAAAAAAAGTGAAATACCTTTATACCAACAGTTAGCTCATAGTATAAAAAAAGCTGTAGATGAGCAAAAGCTTAAAGAAAATGATAAAATTCCAGCAGAAAATGAATTTTGTAAAATTTATGATTTAAGCCGTACAACAGTAAGACAAGCTCTAGATATTTTAGAAAAAGATGGATATATTTATAAATTGAGAGGGAAAGGAAGTTATGTTTCTACTCCTAAGATATATCAAAATCGTTCTAGTTTTAGTAAGTTTTATGATGATATGAGAAGCCTTGGAAAAGTTCCAGTTTCAAAAATAATCTCATTGAAAATAAAAGTAGCTGATGCCTATGTAAGAGAAAAAATGCAACTAGAAGAGAATGAAATGCTATGCCAAATTAAATGGGTAAGGTATGGAAATAATGAACCTCTTATTTATGAAACAATTAATCTTAACTACAAGTTAGTAGATGGAATAGAGACAAAAGAGCTTACTGAGAAAAAGCTTTATGATATTTTAACTGAAGAGTACGGAATAAAAATGACACATGGAAAAGAGTTATTTTATCCATGTAAATTAGATATAAATGAAGCAAAAAATTTAGGATTAAAAGAAAATGATTTAGGAATGAAGGTAGAAAGGGTAGTGTTTCAAGGTAAAGATGTAGTAGAATATACAACTTCTACAGTAAGAGGAGATAGATTTATATATACTACAAATTTTTAGTTAAGTTTTAGGATTTTTTAGAAGATAAATTTAGGGGTGGTAAAATGACATTTATATCATTTGTGTTTATTACAGCATTAATAGCTTTTATATCTTGGTTAAAAACAAAAGATGAAGAGAATAGTGCAAAGGGGTATTTTTTAGCAGGTAGAGGACTGACAGCAACAGTAATTGGGTTTTCAATGGTTCTTACAAGTTTATCAACTGAACAACTTGTTGGAGTAAATGCTTCATCATATGCTAGTAACTTTTCAATAATAGCTTGGACAGTTCAATCAGTAATTCCATTATGTGTACTTGCAATATTCTTACTACCAAGATATTTAAAAGGTGGATTTACAACAATACCAGAGTTTTTCGAAGAAAGATATGATAAACAAACAAGACAGATAATGTCTCTTTTATTCTTAGTAGCATATACATTTGTAATGATTCCAGGAGCTTTATACTCAGGAGCAATAGCTTTTACACAAATATTTGACGTAGAAGCAATGTTTGGAGTAAGTTTTAATGTAGCATTATGGAGTGTGGTGTGGTTAATAGGAATTATTGGAGGAATATATGCTATATTTGGAGGATTAAAAGCAGTAGCAGTATCTGATACATTAAATGGTTTTGCTCTAATAATAGGTGGAGCTATGATACCTTTCTTTGCTTTAAAATATCTTGGAGAAGGAAGTATGGCAAAAGGAGTAGAGATAGTAACTACTACTCATATTGATAAACTTACAGCTTGGGGAGGAGCAGCAGATCCTGTACCTTGGACAACTATATTTACAGGAATCTTAATAGTAAACTTCTTCTATTGGACAACAAACCAAGCAATTATTCAAAGATCGTTAGCAGCTAAAAGTTTAGCAGAGGGACAAAAAGGTATATTATATGCAGGAGTATTCCTATTATTTTTACCATTTTTATTAAATGTACCTGGATTAGTATCATTCCATATTTTTGGAGATTCTATAAAAACAATAGACTTAGCTTATCCAATGTTAGTTTCAAAAGTACTACCTAAACCATTATTAGGTTTCTTTACAGCTTGCTTATTTGGAGCAATTTTAAGTACATTTAACTCATTTATCAATAGTGCTGCAACACTTTTCTGTTATGATATTTATAGACCAATATTTAAAAAAGATATTTCAGATGAAGATTTGATTAAAGTTGCTAAGATAGCAGGAACAATAATAGCAATAGTATCTATGATAATTGCTCCATTATTACAATATGGAACAGGAGGATTATTTTTACTATTAAAAAGATTTGCAGGATTCTTTAATATTCCAATAGTTGCTTTAGTAGCAGTAGGATTTTTAAATAAAACAATATCAGGAAAAGCAGCAAGAATAGTTGTATTACTACATGTTATTTTATACTATTCACTAGTATGGATTTTTAAAGTTCAAATAAACTTTACTCATGTAATGGGAGGATTATTTGTATTTGATATAGTTGCAATGTTTATACTAGGAAGTATTTTCAAAAGAGAGATTCCATATGTTCCGTCTGCAAAAAATAAATCAAATGTAGATTTAAGTGATTGGAAATATGTAAGAGAGTTTTCAGCAATACTAATAATAGGATTAGCATATCTTTATGCAGTATTATCTCCAATAGGATTAGCTGGAGGAAATGGATTAGGAAAATTAACAGGAATATTTGTTATATTGACAGTTATAATATTATTTGTAATAAATAAGACAAAAGGAAAAAAAGAAAAGAAAATAGTTAAGGAGGCAATATTAAATGAATAATATAGCTTTTATATTATTAGACCAAGTAAGAGTAGATATGCTTGGAACATATGGACATAAAATAGTAAAAACTCCAAATATGGATGCTATAGCAGCTGATGGAGTAAAGTTTAATAACGCTTTTACACCAGCTTCAGTGTGTGGTCCAGCAAGAACATCTCTTTTTACAGGACAGATGCCAAGTAATCATGAATTAATGAGAAATAGCGAAAAAGGTGGAGAGGGAGATCCTAAATTAGATAATCCTAATATCATAACTGAGATGGAAGATTATGCTAACTACTTAATTGGTAAATGGCACGTTGGAAAAACAGTATTGCCAAGAGATTTTGGATTTAGAGGACATAACTTTGATGGATATGGATATCCAGGAAGTGGAGTATATAAAAATATGGTATTTGCTCAAGGACCAAAACAGGAGCCAAGATATAGAGAGTGGTTAGAAGAGAAAGGATTTGAGATTCCAGAAGTAACAAGAGAGTATTTTGGAGAGAACCCACATCTTAGAGTTCAAGAGTTATGTGGATTATTAAGTGGACCAAGAGAAGCTTCATTACCATTCTTCGTAGTAGATGAAGCTAAAAAAGCTGTATTAGAAGCTAAAAAAGAAAATAAACCTTTCTTTGTATGGATGAACTTTTGGGGACCACATACACCATGTGTAATACCAGAGCCATATTATTCTATGTATAAGTCAGAAGATGTTGTGTTAGATGAGAGCTTTTATAATCCATTAGAAGGAAAGCCACTACACTATAAAGATATATCTAAAATGTGGGGAATGTGGAGTGCTTCAGAAGAGAGATGGAAAGAGGTAATCAGTAAGTTCTGGGGATATATAACTCTTATTGATGACGCTATTGGAGAGTTTGTAAAATTCCTTAAAGAAGAGGGATTGTATGAGAGTTTATTTATGGCAATAACTGCTGACCATGGAGATGCTATGGGAGCTCATAGAATGATAGAAAAGGGAGAGTTTATGTTTGATACAACATATAGAATCCCTATGATAATAAAAGATCCACTTTCAAATAGAAAAGGAGAGGAAGATAATAACTTTGTATATCTTCACGATTTAACTTCTACTTGTAATGAGGTAGCAGGGAAAAAAGCACCTGATTTCTTTGATGGAGAATCATTATTACCTATTTTAAGAGAGGGAAAAAATAATGATAGAAAAGGTGTATTAGGACAACTTGCTGGACATTTTGTGGCTTTTGAACAAAGAATGTGGAGAAGAGATGATTATAAACTTATCTTCAATGCCACTGATGTTGGAGAACTATATGATCTAAAAAATGACCCACAAGAGTTACACAATTTATTCTATGATGAGAAGTATTCTAAAATAAAAAGAGAGATGTTAGAAGAACTTCATGCTGAAATGGTAAAGATCAAAGATCCACTAGAAAACTGGTTATATAGAATAATCTATGAAATTTAATAGAGTTTAAATAAAAGGAGTTGTGGCAAATGATTTGTGACAACTCCTTTAAAATAAATTCTTGTAAAAAAGTGATAAAAGTGGTATTATCATAATAATTGGAAAATATTATGATGGAGGAATCTTATGTTATTAGGAAAAGAGAGGATTCCACTGTACTATCAATTAGCAGAGATTATAATAGGAGAGATAGAGAGTAAAGGGTTACATGAAAATGATAGGTTACCTGCTGAAAGAGAGTACTGTGAGAAATATAAATTAAGTAGATCAACAGTAAGGCAAGCTATAGATTATTTGGAGAAAAAGGGATATATATATAAAATTCAAGGAAGTGGAACTTTTGTTTCCTCTCAAAGATTAAAACAAAAACTTTTAAAATTTTATAGTTTTACAGAGGAAATGAAAAAACAAGGTAAAGTTCCTGAATCTAAAATTTTATCTTTTAAAGAAGTTGAAGCTAGTGAAAAAATTTCTAAAGAATTAAATATTGAAAAAGGAGATAAGGTTTTTGAACTGATAAGGCTTAGATTGGCAGATGGAGAGGAAATTATGTATGAAAAAACATACCTACCTGTGAAAAAATTTCCAAATTTATCAAAAAAAGATTTGCTAATTAGTCCATTATATGATATCCTACAAAGTAGATACAAGATGATATTCACAAAAGCCATTGAGAGATTTTCATTAGAAATTTCTGACAAAAAGGTTGCTGATGTACTTTCAATAGTAGAGGGAACACCAGTTATAAAGCTTCAGAGATGGACATATACAGGAATAGAGATTATCGAGTACACCATAAGTTCAGTTAGAGGAGATAGATTCGAATTTGAAGTTGAACTTGAGGAAGAGCAAAATAACAGACTCTAACGGGTCTGATTTTAATTAAAATAAAATTGGTACGGACAACAGTATAAATTTTAGGAGGAGAAGATGAATTATTTTGTAGGAATAGACATAGGTGGGACAAATGTTGAGATAGGTATTTTAAATGCTCAAGGAGATATTTTAGGAAAAGAGAGTATAAAAACTGAATCTAAAAAAGGAGCAGAGGATACTTTTAATAGAATTTGGAATAAGACAAAGGAATTAGCTGAAAAATTAAAAATTAAGGTAGAGGATATAGAAGCTATAGGATTAGGGATACCTGGACCAGTAGTGAATAACTCAGTGGTAAAAATAGCAGCAAACTTTTCATGGAATAACGATTTTCCTGCTAAGGATTTGATGGAGAAGGTAACAGGAAAACCAGTAAAAGTTGGAAATGATGTTAAGGTAATAGCTTTAGGAGAAACACTTTTTGGAGCTGGAAAAGGGTATAAAAATAGTATAACAATACCAATAGGAACAGGAATAGCAGCTGGAATAATAATAGATGGAAAAATATTAGAAGGAGCTGGAGGAGCAGCTGGAGAGTTTGGACATGTAGTGGTAAATAAAGAGGGGTATAAATGTGGTTGTGGACTTACTGGTTGTTTAGAAACTTATTGCTCAGCTACTGGTATAGTTAGAGAGGGAAGAAGAAGATTAGAGCTAGATAAAAATAATGCCTTATATGAAGTAATAGGTGGAGATTTAGAAAAACTAGAAGCAAAGCATATATTTGATTTAGCTAAAAAAGGAGATAAATTTTCAAGTGAGATTGTAGATTTCTTCTGTGAAAAATTAGCTGAAGGGGTAGGAATGCTTTTAAATATAATCAATCCAGAAATAATAATATTTACTGGTGGTGTAGCAAGAGCAGGAGAGATAATTACAGATGGTGTAAAAAAATATCTACCTAAATATGCATTAGGAATGACAATGGAAAACCTTATTTTTACATTTGGTAAGTTAGAAGAGGAAGCGGGAATAAAGGGAGCAGCAGCCCTTGTAATGAATAAATAAAATAAATTGAGGATAAAAGGAGAAAAAAGATGGAATTTAAAAATTGTGTAACTTGGCAAGAAATAATTCAACAACCTTCTATTTGGAGAGAGGAACTAGAAATAGTAAAAAATAACCTTAAGTCAATAGGAGCTTTTATTGAAAAAGTTCAAGGAAAAAAAGTAAAAGTAGTTTTTACAGGGGCAGGTTCTTCTGAATTTGTAGGAAATACTCTTTGTTCATATGTAAACAGCAAAGTAGATATAGATGTTTTATCAGTACCAACTACTGATATAGTATCTATGCCAGAACAATATTTAGAAGCAGATACAGCTACTATATTAGTTTCATGTGCTAGATCAGGGAATTCTCCTGAAAGTGTAGCTACAGTAAACCTAGCTGATAAATTAGTGAAAAATATTTATCACATCTTTATAACTTGTAATCCAGAAGGACATTTAGCAAAAATTTCTAAAGAGGGAGATAATAAATATCTTCTACTAATGCCTGAAAAAACAAATGATAAGGGATTTGCTATGACAGGAAGTTTCTCATCAATGGTAGTAGCAGGGGTATTAGTTTTACTAAGAAAAGATTTTGCTGAAATGGAAAGAAAAGTTACTTATGTAGCTAACTTAGTAGAAAAAAATCTAGAAAAAATATTAGCAGATGCTGAAACAATAACTGACTTAGATATAGAGAGAATAGTTTATTTAGGAGATGGAGCTTTAAAAGGATTAGCTGAAGAGGTATCTTTAAAAGTTCTAGAGTTAACAGGTGGAAAATTGGCTTCTTTCTATAACACATTTTTAGGATTTAGACATGGACCTAAATCAATAGTAAATGATAAAACAGCTATCGTATGTATGATGTCAAATAATCCATATACAAGAATATATGAATTAGACCTTTTAAAAGAGTTTAAAAATGAAGGTGGAAAGAAAAAAATAATCGTACTAGATACTGTATGTGATGAAGAGGTAAAAAATAACTGTGATTATTACTTCTCATTTGCTGATGAAAAACTAGGAGAGATTGAAGAAGTATTTGCGGGATTAGGATACCTAGTATATGGACAATTAATATCTTTAGTAAAATCTGCAAAATTAGGAATTAACCCTGATAATCCATGTCCTACAGGAGAGGTTAACAGAGTAGTTAAAGGTGTAATTATCCATGAATATAATAAATAATTTTTTAAAAAAGTAAATTTAAAATTTTAATAGATTTATAGGAGGAAAAAATGTTAGTATCAACAAGACAATTATTATTAGATGCTCAAAAAGGAAAATATGCTGTACCAGCTTTTAACGTACATAATATGGAAACAATTCAAACAGTAGTAGAGGCAGCTGTAGAGTTAAGATCTCCAATTATAGTTGCTGCAACTCCAGGAACAATGAAATATGCAGGACCAGAGTTTTTTATAAAACTTGTAGAAATTTGTGCAAATAAATATGATATCCCTATTGCTATGCACTTAGACCATCATGAGAGCTATGATGAGATAGTAAACGCTATTCAATTAGGAACTAAGTCAGCTATGATAGATGCTTCTCACTTTGATTTTGAAGAGAATATCAGAAGAGTTAAAGAGGTAGTAGATTATGCTCATAGATTTGATGTAACAGTAGAGGGAGAGTTAGGAGTTCTTGGAGGACAAGAGGACGACTTAGTAAGAGATGATAAAGATAGCAAATATACTAATCCAGCTCAAGCTAAAGAGTATGTAGAGAGAACAGGAATTGATTCTCTAGCAGTAGCTATTGGAACAGCTCATGGAGTATATAAAGAGGAGCCAAAATTAGATTTCGAAAGACTTGCAGAGATAAGAGCAGTTGTAGATGTACCATTAGTATTACACGGAGCTTCTGGAGTACCAGCTGATCAAGTTAAAAAAGCTATTGAATTAGGAATTACAAAAGTAAATATTGCAACAGAGTTAAAGATGCCATTTGCTGAAAAATTAAGAGAAGTATTAGTAAATAAACCAAATGAAAGCGACCCTAGAAAATATTTTGGACCAGCTAAAGAGGTTATGAAAAAAGTTGCTATGGAAAAAATCTTAATGTGTGGAAGTAACGGGAAAGCATAATGAGTAGAGTATTAACAGTTACTTTAAACCCAGCTATTGATGTGAGATATAATGTTGAAAATTTTAGATTAGGAAATGTCAACAGAACTCAAGGGATAGAAAAAAATGCTGGTGGAAAAGGAATAAATGTAAGTAGAATAATAAACCTTTTAGGTGGAGATATATTAGCAACAGGTATAGTTGGTGGATTTACAGGAAAACTTTTCTTAAAAAAATTAAATGAAAACTCTATAAAAAACAATTTTTTAGAGAGTGAGTATGAAACAAGAACATGTATTGCTATAATTGATGAGAAAATAGATGGAATTACAGAGATTCTAGAGTCTGGAAAAGGAGATATGGAAGTTTGTAATCTATTTATAAAAAAATATTTAGAAATATTAGAAGATAAAGAGATTAAAGTAATATGTGGTTCTGGAAGTTTACTAAAGGGAATAGACCCAGTAGTTTATAATACTCTTATTGAAGAGGGAAATAAAAGAGGTATAAAATTTATTCTTGATACAAGTGGAAGTACACTAGTAAAGGGAATAGAAGCTAAGCCTTTCCTTATAAAACCTAATCAAGAGGAGTTAGAGGATATTTTAGGAAGAAAATTAAACTCTATTGAAGAGATAGCAGATGCAGCTAGAGAGCTTATGAAAAAAGGAGCTGAAAATGTTATGGTAACTCTTGGAGGAGCAGGAGCCTTACTTATAACACCAGAGAGAGTATATAGAGGAACATTTCCTAAAGTAGAGATAAAAAATACTGTTGGTTCAGGAGATTCAACAGTAGGGGGATTTGCTTATGCACTTTCTCAAGGAAAAGATTTAGCAGAGTGCTTTAGATTAGGAATAGCTTGTGGAACTACTAACGCTATGTTAGATTCTACAGGAACAATAGATATGGATATTTTAAATAATATTCTACCTAAAATAGAGATAAAATAGCTTTATAATAAAAGGAAAAAGTTTATTGTATTACCCTATAGGTTAACAAAACTTTTTCCTTTTTTCTTAAAGTAATTTACTGGCTAGGTAGTTACTATTATTCATTTAAACCAAAGTATTTCCCAGGAGAAACTCCCTCATATTTCCTAAAGATTCTTATAAAAGTATTTGAACTATTGTATCCAATTCTTTCGGCTAAATCTTTTATTTTAATATCTTTATTTTCAGCCATAATCTCTTTGGCTTTTTCTATCCTATAGATATTTAGATAGTTTTTAAAATTATCCCCCATAACTTTTTTAAATAAAATACTTGTATATTTAAAAGAGTGTCCTAGATAATCAGCAAGATTATCAAGAGAGATATCTATATGGTAATTATCTTCAAGATATTTTTCTATTTTATTTTTTATATCAGAGTTATCATCTTCATCTTTTTCTTTAGCTATTTTACATACATCTAGAATTTTTTCTTCAAATTTTTCTCTAAGCTCTTTTAAATCATTGGCTCTTAAAATTTCTTCACTACTAAAAATTTTAGGGTCAATATCTGAATTCATCTCTTTTAATTGAATTAAAATTCTTCCTAAACTATTATAAAGAAGCCCACTAAATTCTTTTAAATGTTTTTTATCAATATCTGCTGTGTTACTCTCATCAAATATTTCATCTAAGATTCTTTTAATTCCTATCTCATTAGCATTTAAAGTTTTAGTTATAAGCTTAGCTTCTATCTCAATAGGATAGTAATATTTCTTAGTTTGAGTTTCGTCTAAATCTTTAAGGAAAATAACTCTTTTTTGTTTGAATACAAACTTGTAATCTAATATTTTTTTAGCTTCTTTGTATGCTCTTGGCATCTCATTTAATTTAGCATATTCTTTTGTAATAGCAATAGAAAATGTCAATTTGAAGTTTCTTTCACAATGATTAGCAAGGCAAATCATTACCTCTTCTAACTCTTCTTCGCTAAGTTTATCTTCTAAAATAATAGCAATACTCTTATAGTCTATATCTACTATTTCATAAATAACTTCCTCTTCAAAATATTTAGAAACAAACTCTTTAGAGATTTTAATCTTATCATAAATATTATCTGTAACTTCTACATCTAAAATTTCAAGAATTAAAACTCTATAGTTTTTTAAATTTAAAACAGGGATATTTGAGATAATATCTTGAATACTTTCTAAATTATTTAATCCAAGTAAAAAATCTTTAATTTTTTTTCTGTTTTGATAAACTTTCATATCACTAATAGTATATTCAAGATTTTTATTTTCTAATGTGATTTCCTCAATCTTCTGTTCTATAAATTTTACTTCTTGCTTGATATTTTTTCCTGAATAACCAATTTTAGTAGCTAAACTTCTAACAGGCTCAATTATAAAAAGTTTTAATATATAGCATAAAAAGTATAATATTCCTGCTATTACAATAAGTTTAAATAATTCATAAGAAAAAATTTCAACCCTATTAATTTTAGGGAAACTATATATAAAATCACCATTAAAATAACTTATTTTAAATTTAATCATTTTTTCTGGAATAATATCAGAAAAAGGAGGTTTTTTTCCTAGATTGATATTAAAATTTCCGTTAGTCAGATACCAGTTATCTAATTCAAAATATATTTCTGAAAAAAAAGTTTCTCTATCTAAAGAGATTATCCAATAAATATTACTATTTTTCTCAAAACATCCTTGATAAAATACAAAATTTATTTTTTCTCCCACTTTATTAAGAAATTTTTGTTTTTCTTCTAAATTTTCAGGAAAATCATTGTATTTGAAATATTGAGTTTTATCCATAACTCCTAAATTAGAAAAAACTAAATTTTCATTTTTTTCAAAAAATTCTATTGAAAATCCAAGTCTATTATATATAGTATTAGTTTTTTTCAAATATTCATAAAGTTTAATTCTCTTATATCTTTTTTCACTAATAGAAGAGTTTTCAGAAAAATATGCTTTAAATTGTGAACTAGTTTTTAACTCATAAAGAGTAATATTAAGAAAATTTAATTTTTTATCAATGCTCTGGTAAAGCTCTTCGGCTTTTTGTAAATTTTCTTTTTGGGTTTGATTGAGTATTTTATTAGTATTATAGATAGTCAATAAAAATATAATAAGGAAAACAAATATTGGAATAAGTTTATTTGAAATTTTATTCCAATACTCTTTTTTTAAAATAGTTTTCATAACACTCTCCTAAGCATAAAGTTAATTACTAGAAATAAATCTCTCATAAGCTTTTTGGTTTATTTCTAATGCTTCATTTAATCCAATATGTTTTAATTCTTTTAAAAAATTATCATATGTAGTATCGAAGTCTTCAACTCCTAATATCCATCTTTGACACATATCTTTAACAAAGGTATCTAATTTAGGTTTTATAGTTTGCAATTTTTCATTTTCAGCTAAGGTATATTTTAGTGTAGGCATAGGTTCTACTAAGAAGCCTTCTTGAGTATATCTTTTCATCCAAAAATTTGCATCAGTTTCTCCCCAAGCTTTTTCATACTCATAATCTTGAGGACCACCTATTCTAAATTGAACTCCCTCTTCTCTTAAAACTTGTAGAGGAGTTCTATTTTTATCCTTCATAACCTTCTTAGTAAAATATTTATTTCCATCAATATCTCTTAGAAATGTATCTCCCTCAATTCCCCAGTTAGCTAACTCATATCCTTTAGGAGAAAACCAATAATCAAAGTATTTTATAATAGATATAGGATCTTGAGCTGATTTAGTTATTCCCCAGCCACCTAAATAAGTTGGTCTAGCATCTGGAGCATAACGTTTACCTTTATATAGTGGGGGGTCAATAGCTATAAATTCAAAATTATTAACCTCTTCCTTTAATGAGGTATTATATGTACTTGTACTACTAAACCAATCAAATGTAGCTCCACCAAGATTATTTTTTAAAATATAATCTCTTGTTTGAAACCCTCTTGTAAAAATTTCAGAATCAATTAATTCTTCACTATACCATTTTATAACTTCTCTAATAGCTTCTTTAAATCTTTCTTCTTTAGGACCAAATTTAACTTTATTTTCATCTATATAAAAACTTATTTCAGCTCCAAATAAACCTAAGAGCTCTTTTTCTACAAACTCTGTATTTCTTTCAAAATATGGAATCTCATCAGGTATTCCATTACCATTTGGATCTTGAGTTTTAAAAGCTTTTAAAGTTTTATAAAACTCTTCCATTGTATTAGGAACTTTTAAATTTAAGTTATTAAGCCAATCTCTTCTAATATAGAGCCCCTGGGAAGCTCTCATAGCATACCAATCATAATAATCTGGGATAAAATATATGTTTCCATCTGCAGAAATTGCATCTTTTTTATAACGTGGATATTTTTCAAAAAAAGCTTTAATATTAGGAGCATATTTATCAATTAAATCATTTAGAGGAAGTATTTTTCCATTCATTCCAAGCTCTTCAAGTTTATCTCCTTGACTTAATGAGATGATATCTGGTAACTCTCCAAAGGTAATCATTAAATTAAAAGCTTGTATTTCATCAGCAAGATTTTTTGAACCAATTCCTTTCAATTTAATATTCGTATCTTTAAATGCTTCCTTAAATACAGACCAATTTTCATTAAAAACTAAGTCATTATGTATAGCTAATATTGTAACTTCCAATGGCTTGTCAGTTATTTTTAAATTATCTTGAGAGTATGTTGGAATTATAAAAAAAATAATTTCTAATAAAATAAATAATGTTTTTTTTAATATCATAATCTCTCCTTTTCTTTCAATAAACTGCCACTTAACAAGTATTATTTTATCATAAATTTTTTGTTTTTTCTATGTCAAAATTCTAGAGGATATTTTTATAAAATTTTTTGAAAATATAGACGAAAAAATAATTTGTAAATTTTAATAAATTTTAAATATTAAGAGGAAGATAGACGAAATTATAAAAAATAACTGTTTGATAAGAAAAAAATACAATAAAAAATGAAAATAAAACATCAAAAAAAATGTACAAAAAAAGGAAAAAAATAAAAAATATAAAAAAAATAAACAAACAAAAAGGAGAAGAATACAGAAATAGAAATAATTTTAAAAAAATAACTCTAAAATAAAACATCATCATTATTCTATTTTGTATTGAAAGAGAATAATGATGATTTCGATATTCTATTTTGTATTAAAAAAGAATAATGAAGATTTACATTAAGCCGAAACTTTAATATTATGTTGATGTAAAGTGAAGATAAAAAGAGGGAGGATTAACTATGAAAAAACCAAATTTACTTTTTATATTTGCAGATCAATGGAGAAGAGATGCAATGGGATTTATGAAAAAAGATGAAGTAATAACTCCTAATATTGATTCTTTTGCAGAAGAAGCATTAAGTTTTGATAATACTATGAGTGCATGTCCACTATGTTCTCCTAATAGAGCTACTATGTTTACTGGAAAATATCCAATAAGTCATGGTGTATGGACAAACTGTAAAAATGGTTTAAATAATGTATTTTTAAAAGAGGAAGAGATTACTCTAATGGATGTTTTAAAAAATAATGGATATACAACAGGGTATATAGGAAAATGGCATCTAGATCTTCCAGAGAGTAATTTAGTAGAAAATCCAAAATCTGGAGCAAGAGATTGGGACGCATATACTCCACCTGGAAAGAAAAGACATGGGGTAGATTATTGGTATTCCTATGGAGCTTATGATCATCACTTAGAACCACACTATTGGAATGATAGTGAGGAAATGATACAGGTAAAACAATGGTCTGTAGAGCATGAAACAGATAGAGCATTAGAGTTTATTGATAAAAACAAGGAAAATCCTTTTGCCTTGATAGTTTCATGGAATCCACCACATACACCACTTGATTTGGTACCACAAAAATATGTAGACATCTATGCTGGTAAAAAATTTAAGGTAAACCCAAATGTTCTTTTAACTGATGTAACTGACCATACAGAGTCAGTAAATCCAAGACTTAATTTCACTGATGATGAGTATCAGGAGATAATGAGAAAATATTTTGCAGCAGTAACTGGAGTAGATGAAAACTTTGGAAGACTATTACAAAAATTAAAAGATGATGGACTTTATGATGATACAATAATCGTTTTAACAGCTGACCATGGAGAGTTACTATGTGCTCATAGACTATGGAGTAAGCATGTATGGTATGAGGAATCAGTAGCAGTTCCTTTTATAATAAAGTATGGAGATAGATATATAAAAGGAAGAACAGAAAGTGTATTAAATGGAGTAGATATAATGCCTACAATACTTTCACTTATGGGGTTACCAATTCCTAATACTGTAGAAGGAGTAGACTTAAAAGAGGTTATACTTACAGGAGATAAGAAAGAAAACTATGCAATACTTTCTGCATATCCTGGACAAGTGAGAGCTGTAAAAGGTTTTGAAGAGGTAGGAGAAAAAAATATAGATTATGGTTGGAGAGCTGTAAGAAGTGAGAGATATACCTATGTAATCAATAGAGGATATAGACTAGATTATGGAGTGGAAAGATTACTTTATGATAATATAGCTGACCCATATCAATTAAATCCAATAAAGATAGATAAAATAGAAGAAAATCCATTAGCTGAAAAATTTGAGAAAATTTTAAAAGAATGGGCAAATAAATATCAAGATAATTTTAAATTTTAAATAGTTGTAGGAGGAAATAAGATGGAATTAAGTAGAGAGATGAGAGAAAGATTTTCAAAAGATGTAGAATTACCAAGAGAGATGCTATTTGGAGCATTACATGAGGCATTAAAAAAGATAGATGGAAATTGTAAAACATTTATCAATACATATCCAAGACCTTGTAGTACTAATTATATTTATCCTGGAATATTAAATGGTGGAGAATGGGATGACTGGACTAGTGGATTCTGGACAGGAATGTTGTGGCTTGCTTATGAAATAACAGGAGATAAGAGATATAAAAATGTAGCTCAATTTCAAATAAAATTTTATGATGAGAGAATAACAAATAAAGTAGGAGTAAACCATCACGACTTAGGATTTTTATATACTCCATCAGCAGTAGCAGGATATAAAGTAGCGGGATTAGAAAGAGCTAAAGTAGCAGCATTAAAAGCAGCTGATCATCTATTAGGAAGATTTAAAGAAAAAGGAGAATTTATTCAAGCATGGGGAGATTTAGATGATCCTAATGCATATAGATTAATAATAGATTGTAATATGAATGTACCTTTACTATTTTGGGCAACAGAGGTAACAGGAGATCCTAAATATAGAGAGGTAGCTACAAAACATATCAATACAGCAGCAAGTGTAGTGGTAAGAGATGATAGTTCAACACACCACACATTCTTCTTTGACCCAGAAACAGGAAAACCAACAAAAGGAGTAACAGCACAAGGAGCATCAGATGAATCAGCTTGGGCAAGAGGACAAGCATGGGGAGTATATGGATTCCCACTAGCATATAGTTACCTAAAAGATGAAAAATTTGTAACACTATTTAAGAGAGTAACAAACTACTTCTTAAATAAATTACCAGCAGACAGCGTATGTTACTGGGATTTAATGTTTGATGATAATTCTGGAGAAGAGAGAGATACATCAGCAGCAGCAATAGCAGTATGTGGAATGTTAGAGATGTTAAAATATTTACCAGATACAGACCCAGATAAGAAAATTTATAAGAATGCTGTAAATACAATAATGAAATCATTAATAGAGAAATATACAACAAAGGATATAGAATATTCAAACGGATTGTTAACTCAAGCAGTATATAGTAAACCACATGGTTCAGGAGTAGATGAGTGTTGTATATGGGGAGATTACTTCTATATGGAAGCACTAGTAAGAATAATGAAGCCAGAGTGGAAAATGTACTGGTAATAAATTAAAATAATATAGGAATATTGAGGAGAATAAAACAATGGAAGCGAATAAAACTATAAGACCTTTTGGTATGAGAGATAAGATAGGTTATCTTTTTGGAGATTTTGGAAACGACGTAATGCTTATATTTGTAAGCCAATTTTTAATGGTATTCTATACACAAGTATGGGGAATGAAGCCAGCAGTAGTAGGAACAATGTTTCTAGTGTCAAGACTAGTAGATGCTTTTACAGATATAACTATGGGAAGAATAGTTGATACTGCTCCACAAGGTAAAGATGGTAAGTTTAAAAAATGGATAAGAATAATGGCTGCACCAGTTGCAATAGCAAGTTTCTTAATGTATCAATCATTCTTAAGAGATTATCCAATGATTGTGAAAATAGTATATATGTATATAACTTACTTATTATATGGAAGTATTTGTTTTACTGGAATAAACATTCCTTATGGAGCAATGGCTTCAGCTATAACTGACAAACCAGATGAGAGACAATCACTTATTACATTTAGAGCAATGGGAGCATATATTGGAGAGTTTTTAATAGGATTCTTTGGACCATTAGTAATCTATCAACGTATAATAACAGATGAAGGAGTTCAAGTAGTTATCAGAAATAATGGAAATATATTCCCAGTTGCAGCTGGAGGAATATCTTTAATAGCAATAGTGTGTTACTATATCTGTTATACTTGTACAACAGAACGTATAAAAGTACCTGCATTAAGTAAAGAGGGGGTATCTTTTGCAAGCTCTGTTAAGATGATATTTAGCAACCGTGCTATGATAGGAATACTAGGAGGAACTGTATGTTTAATATTTGGTAACCTATTAACTGGTGGAGTAAATGCTTATCTATATGCTTACTATTTCAAAATGCCAGAAGCACTTTCAACATATAATGCTATTAAATTAGGAGTAGCTTTAGCAATGGCAACAGGAGTTACTTTAGTAGTTAAGAAAATTGGAAGAAGAGAGTCTATCAGCGTGATGGCAGGGCTTGCCTCATTAGTATTTGCTTTATTATTCTTCTTAAGAATAAAAAATCCTTGGGTATATGTTGCTATTTCATCAATTGGATTCTCAGGAGTAACTTTCTTTGGATATACAGTATGGGGAGCTATCATAGATGTTATTGATGACGCAGAGATTAAAAGTGGAAAAAGAGAAGATGGAACACTTTATGCTATCTATTCATTCTCGAGAAAAATTGGACAAGCTCTTGGAAGTAGTATAGTAGGATATGCTCTTGCAATTATAGGATTCCAATCTGGAGTAAAAGAGCAAACACAAGAAGTTTTAAATGGAATCTATAACTTAGCAACTGCTGTTCCTGCAACATTATTCTGTTTAGTTGTGTTAATGTTTATGTTAGTATATCCACTATCTAAGAAGAAAGTTAACGAGAATGCAGAAATTTTAAGATTAAAAAGAGAAGCGAAAAATAATTAATTCTCTGGAGGAATTATGCAGAATATAAAAGCTCTATTTAGGGAAGAAAAAATAAATAAAACTATTGAAAATTTAAAAAATAATGGATTTGATGTAGTATTAGTAAATAATGTAGAAGAAGCTGAAAAGCTTACATTACAAGAGATACCAAGAGGGAGTTCTATAAGTATGGGAGGCTCTGTTACTTTAAATATGACAGGGCTTCTACAAAAATTTAGAAGTGAAGAGTATTCTTTCTTTGAAAGATTTGCTCAACCTACTTGGGAAGATACAGTAAAAGTTATGAGAGAATCTCTTTTAAGTGATTACCTTGTAACAGGAACAAATGCTATAACTGAAGATGGAAAATTGTTACAAGTGGACTCTGGTGGGAATAGAGTAGCAGGTATGGCATATGGTCCAAAAAATGTTATAGTTATAAGTGGAATAAATAAAATAGTAGCTGATACTCATGAGGGACTTGAAAGATTAAAATATGCAGGACCTTTAAACTCTAAAAGATTAAATCATAAAACACCTTGTAATATAAGTGGAAAATGCGAAAACTGCTCTACTCATATGAGAATGTGTAATTTTATATCTATTATTTCAAACGGTAAAAGACCTTTTGGAAATGTAAAAGTAATTTTAATAAAAGAGGAATTGGGATACTGATGGATAAAAATATATTATGGTATAAGAATAAGAGAGTTGAAGAGTTGAGTAGAATATTATTAAATAAAGAGTATTTAATATATTGTGTAGAGAGTTTAGAAGAGGGAAAAGAAAGAATAATCTCTTTACTTAACAAAGATAAAACAGTAGCTCTAGGAGATACTTGGGAATTAAATACAGAGGAATTCATAGAGAGATTAAAAGAGTGTAAATTTTTTAACTATATGGAAGCTGGAGAAAAGAAAGAAGAGATAAAAAGAGATTCTTTAACAGCGGAGATAGCTATATTAGAAGGGGAATTTATAACTGAAGATGGACAGATAGTTATGGTAGGAGATTATAATACAAGTTCTGCACTATTTGGTGCTGAAAATATAATTATACTTCTGTCTGAAAATAAAATTGTTAAAAATTTAGATATAGCCTTAGATAGAGTTGAAAAATTAAAAAAATACTATAAATTAAAAAATGAAAAATTAGGAAATCTGAATGATGGATTAAGTATTGGAGTTATTGAGAATGGAAGAAAGTTCAATAAAAGAATAACTTTAATATTTACATTGGAGGATACTGGGTTATAAAATAAAGAGCAAGTAACTTTATAGTTGACTTGCTCTTTTTATATTTAATATTTTAGAACTCTTAATTTTCCGTTTAAGAAAAAGGCAGTTTTACCGTAGAAAAGAGTATCATTTAATTTATAAGTTTTCTTTTGATTATTAATTTCCTTTGTAGAATTGAAGAAAATAATTTCATCATTATCTAAAGAGATTTTAATAGCTTTAGATTCATTTTCCTCAACTAAATCATCATTTCCTCTTCTCACTTGGATTTTCTCCAATTCAAAATCTTTAGGAGAGATTACAGTTATTATTGTAGTAGCTCCACTATTTAAAAAATTAGTAGTGATACGTTTACTAGGTTGGAGCTTATTATATTCTTTAGAGATTTGAATATCTTTTATATCAATATCCAATTTATCAGACCACTTCATAAATAGAGTATTTTTTCCTTGAAGGGTAACAGAGTTATTCTCAATAGTTGGAGTAATCTTATCATCAAGGTTAAAAAATTGAGAGTACTTATGTTCTCCTGATGTATTAAACTGGTCTACTATAATCCATAGCTCTGGTTTTAGATAAAAGATTTTTCTCATAGGAATAACGGGATTAGGAAGATTAAGATATCCTAAATGAGCTCCCTCTACATAGTCAAAATTTTTATTAAATTTATAATAATTATTTAAGGGAAGAGCAGCTTCAACTATTCCCCAAGCACCTTTAAATTTAGAAAACATCTCATCATCTACAATAGTTGTATTATGAGCATAACAATTTTTCAATTCTACTCTTACAGGATTTTCTTCCACATAGGTATATCTACCAGAATCAATTAAGAAATCTTCTCCATGATAGTTTAAATCGAAATGGAGTAAATTAGCATGTCCATGTCCACTTCCAATAGCTCCACAGTTAAACCATAGATAGTTCCCATCTTCGTGAAAAGAGTTACGTAGGAAGAAGTTTCCACTCTCTTCAAGAGCCATAGAAGGATATTTAGGATAGTTAGTAGGAATACTAGGATAATTTTTTATACTTTCTTCATCTAATTCCCAGATAGATTCAAAATCAATTTCAGAATACCCTGCAGATTTTAGAGTTCCATCTTTTAAAATAGCAGCACATCTAGTAATAATATCTCTTAAATCTGTATAATCACTATCTCCTTGCATAGGTTGAGTATGGCTAGGTTTTTTCATAGCCATATTTGAGTATCCTATTTTAGATATTGTTCTTTTTAAAAATGGGGGAATAGAAAATTTATGCTTTTTAAAATTTATTGCCACTTCAAGAATACAGTTTAAAACTTCATTTTGATACATAGGAGATTGTTCCCAATGTACTCCATCTGGTAATATTTGAATAGCACATTGATGTTTCAATCTTTTTAATGGTATAGAAAAATAATCAGTATCAGTGAGGTGGTAATAAAAAGCAAAAGTAATAAGTCCACAATTTTGTAAAACACCCCAATTACTTAAAATTCTAAAATCATCATAAACTTCAAGTAACACATCACATTGTTGTTTTAAAGATTTAAATATTTTTGTTTTAAACTCTTTATCAAAAGTATAATCTTTTTCAAAAATTTCTAAAGTTTTAATCCAGTTGATACATCTAAGTCCCATTTCAATAGTTCGAGAACAATCTTTATACTCTTCAGAAAAGATATCTACATTATCAATCCAAGAATTTATTTGTTTGATGAAAGTATCTAAATATTTTTTATCTTTTGTAAGATGATAGGCTTTGGCTAAGAAAGTCCAGAATTTATGTCTATTCATCATAAAGGTCCACTCTGGATCATCAAAAGGGATATGATTCCATTTTATATTATCATCAAAAGTTACTGGAGTTTTACAAACTTCCATATCCCATTTATGGTTAAAAATAAAGGTATTACAGCAAATCATATCAGCTGTTTTTATTAATATTTCTTTAGTCATATCTGCCATATTTTCCTCCTAAATATTTGTCATATATTTATTTTAAAAAATAAAATAGGATATGTAAATCTTTGTTTTTCTTTATCTTTTTTTAGAAAAAAATGTAGATAAAATAGAAATAGAAAATTAAATATAGAAATTTGAATATAAAAAAAAATAGTAGTTTTATCCTTAATAATATAGGATAATATAATTGAAAAAATCCTGTTTTTATGATAAAATAGTTTACTGGAATGGTAAAAAAATACAGGAAATATTTAAAAATAAAAAGAGAAATAAAGGAGTAAAAATTGAATACAGAATTATTTATAAAATTACTGTTGATAGTAGGAATAGGAGCAGGAATTGGTTGGGTAACTAACTATGTTGCAATAAAAATGTTATTCAGACCATACAAAGAGATAAATTTAGGATTATTTAAAATACAGGGGCTTCTACCTAAGAGAAAGCACGAGATAGGAGAGAGCATAGCCGAGGTTATTCAAACTGAGTTAGTTTCTTTACAAGAGATTTTAAAATCTTTAGATGGGGAGAAACTTGAAAAAGAGATGAGTGCGGTTATTGACAGAATTTTAGAAGAGAAACTTCAAAGTGAAATAACAAGAAATTTTCCTATGTTAGCTATGTTTTTAAGTAGTGATATGCTAGAAAAAATAAAAGGTATAATAAAAAATTCAATTTTAGAAAATAAAGATAATATAGTTGAGATGTTTTCAAATTATTTAAAAGGGAATGTAGATTTTAAAGGAATTATTGTAAAAAATGTAGATGCCTTCTCATTAGAAAAATTAGAAGAGGTAACATACACTTTAGCAGCGAGAGAGTTTAAACATATTGAAGTAATAGGAGCAATATTAGGAGCAATTATTGGTTTTGTTCAATTTATCATTGGAATGATAATGTAAGGAGAAATAAGTGGAGAGAGTAGTAGCAAATGAAGAGTTTGAAAATGAGATAGAGGTACAAAAAAGTCTAAGACCAAAAAGTTTTAGAGAGTATATAGGACAGGAGTCTTTGAAAGATAAGATGTCAATATATATAGAGGCAGCTAAAAGAAGAGGAAGTTCTGTAGACCATATACTATTATATGGCCCTCCTGGACTTGGAAAAACTACTCTAGCTGGGGTTATTGCCAATGAGATGGGAGCAAATCTTAAGATAACTTCTGGCCCAGTACTAGAAAGAGCAGGAGATTTAGCAGCAATACTTACATCTTTAGAGGAGAATGATATATTATTTATAGATGAAATCCATAGATTAAATAATACAGTGGAAGAGATACTTTATCCAGCTATGGAAGATGGAGAGTTAGATATTATAATTGGGAAAGGACCATCTGCTCGTTCTATCAGAATAGAGTTGCCTAATTTTACATTGATAGGAGCTACTACAAGAGCTGGACTTTTAAGTTCTCCACTTAGAGATAGATTCGGAGTTACTCATAGAATGGAATATTACACTGAAGAGGAGTTAGCTCAAATCATACTTCGTGGGGGAAAAATTTTAGGAGTAAAGGTGGAGAGAGAGGGAGCTTTAGAGCTTGCTAGTAGAAGTCGTGGAACTCCAAGAATTGCCAATCGTCTTCTAAAAAGAGTAAGAGATTATTGTGAGATAAGAGGAAATGGAGTAATTACTAAAGAAATTTCTATGAAGGCATTAGATATATTAGGAGTAGATTCAGTGGGATTAGATGATTTAGATAGAGATATAATCAATGCTATAATAGACAATTATGGTGGAGGACCAGTGGGGATAGAGACATTATCGTTACTTTTAGGTGAAGATAGAAGAACTTTAGAAGAGGTATATGAACCTTACTTAGTAAAAATTGGATATATTAAAAGAACTAACAGGGGAAGAGTTGTTACAGAGAAAGCTTATGAGCATTTTAAAAGAGTGAAGGAGCAGGATAAGTAATGAAGATAAGTACAAGAGTGAGATATGGATTAAAGGCTTTGGTATATATAGCCGATAAGAGTAGTGAAAATAAATTAGTAAGAATAAAAGAGATATCTGATGAACAGGGAATATCAGTTCAATATTTAGAGCAGATACTATTCAAACTAAAAAATGAAAATATAATAGAGGGAAAAAGAGGACCTAATGGTGGATATAGACTAGCAAAGGAACCAAAAGAGATTACATTACATCAGCTTTACAAGATATTAGATGAAGAGGAAAAAGTGATAGATTGTAACGAAAGTGAAGAGCATAAAGCAGTATGTAGTGATGGGACCTGTTCTGGAAAATGTATCTGGGGGAAATTGGATAATGCTATGACTAAGATACTAGAAGAAACAACTTTAGATGAATTTATAAAAAATAAAGATATGATATAGGAGAATCCTATGATAAGTGTTATAATATCAAAAGAGAATATTTTTGAAAATAAGATTGTAATAGATGAAAAGGGAGATGTCAATCATCTAAAAAATGTTTTTAGAGTAAAGATAGATGAAAAAGTAAGAGCAGTAGACGGAGAAAAGGAATATCTTTGTAGAGTAGCAGAGTTAGATAAAAAAAGTGTAACTCTAGTTATAGATGAGATTTTTGAAGATAGATTTTCTACTAAGGTAAAGATAGATGCTGCTATTGGAATATTGAAAAATGATAAGATGGACTTGACTATCCAAAAACTTACTGAGATAGGAATAAATAAAATAATACCTTTGAGTACTAAAAGAGGAGTAGCAAAGGTAAGTGAAAAGAAAGATAAATGGGATTTAATTGTGAGAGAGGCTTTGAAACAGTGTCAAGGAGTGAAGCCTCTAATTATTGATGAAGTAACAAAAATAGAAAAATTGAAGCTGGAAGATTATGATTTAGTAATTGTTCCCTATGAGTGTGAAGATGAGTATACTTTAAAAAATCTTTTAAGAAAGCAGACAAAAGAGTTAAAGAGTGTTTTATATATAGTAGGACCAGAGGGTGGTTTTGATATTGAAGAGATAGAGTATCTAAAACAAAAGGGTGCTAATATAGTAACATTGGGAAAAAGAATTCTAAGAGCAGAGACAGCTTCTATTGTAGTAGGAGGAGTTTTAATCAATGAATTTCAATAAAAGAGTAGCTTTTTATACTCTAGGTTGTAAAGTAAATCAATATGAAACTGAGAGTATAAAAAATCAACTTCTTCAAAAGGGATATACAGAAACAGCTTTTGAAGATGAGGCAGATATCTATATAGTAAACTCTTGTACTGTTACTAGTGTAGCAGATAGAAAAACAAGAAATATGTTGAGGAGAGCTAAAAAAGTAAATCCTCATAGTAAAGTAATAGTTACAGGATGCTATGCTCAGACTAATAGTAAAGAGCTATTAGAGATGGAAGATATAGATTATGTAATAGGAAATAAATATAAAAAAGGGATAGTAAATTTTATAGAAGATATTGAGAATAGATCAATGGATAGATTAAAAAATGACAATATCTTTGATGAGCATGAATATACAGAGTATGAGTTTGCTACTCTAAGAGAGATGTCAAGAGCATACGTTAAGATACAAGATGGATGTAATAATTTTTGTTCATATTGTAAAATACCTTTTGCAAGAGGAAGAAGTAGGTCAAGAAAAAAAGAGAATATCTTAAAAGAGATAGAAAAACTTGTAAATGAAGGATTTAAAGAGATAATCTTAATTGGAATAAATCTAGGAGCTTATGGAGAGGATTTAGAAGAGGATATAGATTTTGAAGATCTGTTAGAGGAGATTTTACAAGTAAAGGGATTAGAAAGAGTCAGAATAGGTTCTGTATATCCAGATAAAATTTCTGATAGATTTATAGATATGTTTAAATATAAAAATCTGATGCCACATTTACATATCTCTCTTCAATCATGTGATGATACAGTTTTAAAGATGATGAAGAGAAAATATGGAAGTGATTTGATAGAAGAGAGACTTCTAAAGTTAAAAAATAGTATAGGGAATATGGAATATACAGCTGATATTATAGTAGGATTTCCTGGAGAGAGTGAGGAGATGTTCCAAAACTCTTATAATCTTATAGAGAAAATAGGATTTTCAGGATTACATATTTTCCAATACTCTGATAGAGAAAATACTGTTGCTAGTAGATTAGAAAATAAGATTGACTCAAAAGTGAAAAAAGAGAGAGCAGATAGATTAGAAGAGTTAAAGAAAGAGATGGCTATAATTGAAAGAGAAAACTATATAGGAAAATCTTTAAAAATTTTAATAGAGGAAGAGATAGATGGGTATCTATATGGTTATAGTGAAAACTACTTGAGAGTAAAAGTAAAAGGGGACAAAAAAATGATTAATGAGATAATAGAAGTAAAGATTACCTCATTAGAAAAGGAGTTGTTAGTAGCAGATGAATAAAAGAGTGAGAGCAATATTTACAGTAATTTTAATAATAGTTGTATTAGGTGGATTTTTATTTGTAAATTCAATGAGAAAGAATCCAGAGCTAGATAAAAATAGTAGCTACTTAATAATAGGAAAAGAAAATCTTATAGCTGTGTACCAAGATAAATTAGCAGTAAGAATTCCTTTTGAAATAAATATTGATAAAGATACAACTGTAAGAGATTTAGTTGCTAATAAAAATGAAGAAGAAGTTTTAAAAACTATAAATAAATTATTGCCAGTTCAAGTAAATAATTATATGACAGTTAAGTTTGGACAAGTAAAATTAAATGTAAAAAATGCTAAAAATATTCCTGAAACAACAGTGGATAATAAAAGATATATAATAACATCTAGCTTATACTCTATGTATGATTCTTTGTACAATGAACAACAAAATAAAAATGAAGTAAATGAAAATATCATAGTGGATGTATTGAATGCTAATGGAATAAATGGATATGCTAGAAGAACAGGAGAGAATATTAAAAATAAATTAGGAATGAAATATAATGCTGCTAACTATGAGAAAAATTTAGAAGAGAGTTATATTATATTAAATGATATCTCAATAGAAAAAGCTCAAGATATAGTTATGCAATTGAATGAAAAATATTTTAAAATTCAACAGGTACCAACTATTCCAACACTTGCTAATATAGTAGTAGTGTTAGGACAAGAGAAAAATATAGATTTTACAATAGAGGTAGCTGGAGAAAATAATGCAACTGTTCAAAGTATAAGTAATGAATTAAAAAGAGAAGGATATAGAAAAGTTGAAAGTGAAAAAGATAAAATAAAAGTTGAGAGTTCTTTTGTAGAATATGCTTCTGAAGATTATTTTATAGCTTATAAGATAGCAAAAACTTTAAATATAGATAGTTTAATAGAAAATAATAATTTAAAAAATAAAATAAGAGTAATAACAAAGTAGTGAGAGAAAATGGTTTATTTAATTTCTTTTTTTCTAATTGTAGTTGAAGTGAGTTTACCTCTTACTGCTAATATGTATGGAGTTACATTACCATTTTTAACTTATTTAGTAAGTTTAAAAAAGGAAAAAGAGATAGGATTTGTTATTCTTGTAATTTTGATACGTTCTTTGCAAACAAATAATTTTTTTGAGATACTTATTATATTATTACTTGGTTATTATTTATTTCATTATTTATTTACACATCTAACTTATGGAAAAGCAAATATCATTCTAATTTCATTGTTACAGTTAGGAGTATATGCAGCTCTTTCTATAAATAGATTGAAAAAAGAGTATGTTATTGCAAATATTTGTATTTTTATAGTTTTAAACTTTATTTATGTAAAAATTTCAAAGAAAAGGGAAAATATTAAAGGATAATTATGAAAAAATTGAAGAGAAGGAATATTAATATAAAACTTGGAGAGGAGAATAACTCTAGAAATATAATATTAAAAGCTTTTATGTTATTAGTCTTTTTATTAATGGGGTTAAGAATTTTTTATTTACAAGTTTTAATGGGAGATAAATATTCCTATCTCTCTCAAAGAAATAGAATAAAGATAAAGGAGATAGAAGCTCCTAGAGGAAAAATATATGATAGTAAGGGAAGACTTGTAGTAACCAATGGTTCTGGATATAGATTGGTTTATCTCCAAGAGAGAAAACAAACACCAGAGGTATTGAAAGAGATTAGTGAAATTACAGGTTATAGTGAAGATTATATATCTAAAAGAATAAGATATGGAGAGATATTTCCATATACAAGAGAGAATGTCATAATTGATGATTTAAAACCAGAGATAGCTCATAAATTGATAGAACAATTAATAGATTATCCATATCTTCAAGTACAGACTTATTCAAAAAGAAGATATCTTTTTGATGATGTAGCAGCCCATAGTATAGGATATGTAAAGAAGATATCTGAAAAAGAGTATGAAAAATTAAAAGATGAAGGATATGGACCAAGGGATATTATTGGAAAAGATGGACTTGAAAACAGATATGATAGAGAACTTCAAGGGGAAGATGGGTATGAATATATAGAAGTTAATGCCCTTAATAAGTTACAGAGAAAAATCGAAGAAAAAAAGAATCCAATTTCAGGAAAAGATATGCATATAACACTGGATATGGAACTTCAAGAATATATGGAAAAACAGTTTGAAGCGGATGGAAGAGCAGGAGCTTTCATAGCTTTAAATCCAAAAAATGGAGAGATACTTACTATGGTAAGTTATCCAACATACTCATTGAATATGTTTAGTTCACAAATATCCTATGATGAATGGGATAAGATAATAAATGATCCTAGAAAGCCACTTTCTAATAAGGCAATAGCAGGAGAATATCCACCAGGTTCGGTATTTAAAGTGGTATCGGCAATAGCTTTTTTAGAAAATGGTGTAGACCCAAAAGAACAATATTATGATAAAACTGGATATTATCAAATAGGAAAATGGAAATGGAGAGCTTGGAAAGCTGGAGGGCATGGATATACAGATATGAAGAAATCTATAGTAGAATCTGCGAATCCATATTATTATAAATATTCAGATAAGATTGGACATAAGCCAATTATAGATGTAGCTGCTTCTTTTGGGCTAGGAGAGAAAACTGGAATTGATATTCCAGGAGAAAAAAAAGGTTTGCTTCCTGACACAGCTTGGAAAAAGAAGATGATAGGAAGTGGTTGGTTTAAAGGAGATACCATACTATTATCAATAGGGCAAGGGTATCTTTTGGTTACACCATTACAAATAGCAAATCTCTATGCAGCAATAGCAAATAAAGGGGAGATATATACTCCGCATTTAGTGAAGGAATTTAAAGATTCTAAAGGAAAAAGCTACCCTATAGAGCTATACAAAAAAGAGATTAAGCATTATCCAAAGTCATACTATAATATTCTAAATGATGCTTTGATAGCTACAGTATCACAGGATAATGGAACTACAAAAGTATTAAGAACAAAAGGAATGAAAGTAGCAGCTAAAAGTGGTTCAGCACAGAATGCTCATTCAAAAATAACTCATGCTTGGGTAGCAGGATATTTTCCAGCAGATGATCCAGAGATAGTTTTTGCAACTATCTTAGAAGGAGCTGGAGGAGGAGGAGCAGTAGCTGGAGGAATGGCTAGAAAATTTATAGATAAATATCTAGAGATAAAAAATAGACCAACTGAAGTTCCACAAGAGGAGAGAAAAATAGAAAATGATGAAAAAGATTTGTAATGGAGGGAGATTTTAGAAAAAAGGAGAGAAGATGTTAAGAACAGAAAAAGGTAGTATAAGTCAAGAAAAAAGAAAAAGATTAGAGAGAAAATTTAAGTTAGAAAGTAGTAATACAGGAGTAGATGGCATAAAAGAAAAAATAAAAGCTATCAAAGAAGGAATAAAAGAGTTAAAAACTGAAAAGGTAAAAAAAGCTACAGGTAAAGTAGCAAAGGAAGTAGCTACTAATATTGTAGTAGAAACAAAAGAAGCTAAAGCACAAAAAGAGGAAAAAATGTATGTAATACCTCTTGGAGGAATGGAAGAAGTAGGGAAAAATAGTACAGTAGTCCAATATAGAGATGAAATAATCATTATTGATTCTGGGGTTATATTTCCGGATGAAAATCTTTTAGGAATAGATTTAGTTATTCCAGATTTTAGCTTTTTAGAAAATAATAAAGATAAGATAAAGGGATTATTTGTAACTCATGGACATGAAGATCATATAGGATCTATTCCTTATCTTTATCAAAAAATTGATAAATCAGTTCCAATGTTTGGAGGAAAACTTACATTAGCATTAGCTAAATCAAAATTTGAAAATGGTTTTACAAAAGATATACCTAAGATGAAAGAGGTAAAGGGTAGAACTAAAATAAAAGTAGGGAAATATTTTACTGTTGAGTTTATTAAAATAACTCACTCAATAACAGATGCATACTCTCTTTTAGTAACTACTCCAGCTGGAACCGTATTTCATACAGGAGATTTTAAGATAGATTTAACTCCAGTAGATGGAGAGGGAGTAGATTTTGCAAGATTATCACAGATAGGAGAGCAGGGAGTAGATTTAATGCTATCTGATTCTACTAACTCAGAAGTAGAAGGGTTTACTCCATCTGAGAGAAGTGTAGGAGAAGCTTTTAAGGTAGAGTTTTCTAAAGCTAAGGGAAGAATAATAGTTGCTGCCTTTGCTTCACATGTGCATAGACTTCAGCAGATAGTAAATGTTGCACAAGAGTATGGAAGAAAGATTGCAATAGATGGAAGAAGTTTAGTTAAGGTATTTGAGATTGCTGGAAGTTTAGGATATCTAAAGGTACCTAATGATATGATGGTACCACTATCGGAAGTAGATACTTTAAAGGATAATAAAGTTGTAATTCTTTGTACTGGGACACAAGGAGAACCTATGGCTGCTTTATCAAGAATAGCTAAAAATATGCATAAACATATAAAAATAAAAGAGGGGGATACAGTAATTATCTCAGCTACACCTATTCCAGGAAATGAGAGAGCAGTATCTAATAATATAAATAATCTGTTAAAATATGATGCTGAGGTTGTATTTAAAAAAATAGCTGGAATACATGTATCAGGGCATGGAAGTAAAGAGGAGCAGAAGCTTATGCTAAATCTTATTAAGCCAAAATATTTTATGCCAGTACATGGAGAGCATAAGATGTTAAAGGCTCATCAAGATACAGCAATGGAAACAGGTATTCCTAAGAATAATATAATTATAGCTCAAAATGGTAGTAAGATAGAAGTTACAAAATCTGGAGCTAAGATAAAAGGAAAAGTAAATGCTGGGTGTACATTAGTGGATGGACTTGGAGTAGGAGATATAGGAAATATAGTACTAAAAGATAGACAACAACTATCACAAGATGGAGTTGTAGTAATAGTATTTACTTTAGATAAAGAAACAGGAAAAATAGTAGCAGGACCAGATATTGTAACAAGAGGATTTGTATATTCTAAAGAGTCAGATGATATAATCAAAGAAGCAATAGAGAATATTAAAGAAAAAATAGATGATACATCTAACTATTATTCGAAAGATTGGGGATTATTAAAGAATACTACAAGGGATATTGCTGCTAAGTTTTTCTATAATAAGACAAAAAGAAATCCAATGATTTTACCAATAATAATGGAAGTATAATAAATAAAGAAATAGAGAAGGAGACAAAAATGGAATTAACAAGTAAAAGAAGAGCATATCTAAGAAAGAAGGCACATGATTTAGATGCACTAGTAAGAATAGGAAAAGAAGGAGTAACTGACAACTTAATTCAAAGTATATTAGATGCTATTGAGTCAAGAGAATTAATAAAAGTAAAAATACTTCAAAATTGTGAAGAGGAAAAAATGGAAATAATGGAGCAACTTTCTCAATGCAAAGAGTTTGAAGTAGTAGGAATAATAGGAAGAACTATTATACTTTTCAAAGAGAATAAGGATAAGCCTGTAATCTCTTTAGAATTAAAAAGTATTTAAGTAATAGAAAGGGGAGAGAGCTATGAGTCGTGGAATAATTTTTGGTAATAGAATACTAGATATAGTTTTTATAGCTTGGTTTATAGCTCAATTTTATAAAGTTTTAACAACTATTTTTTCAGATGGTAAGCTGAATATAAGAAGGATGTGGGAAACAGGTGGTATGCCTAGTTCTCATAGTTCTACTGTATCTTGCTTGACTACATGTATAGGGATTCGCCATGGGATAAGCAGTGATATATTTGCTATAGCAATAATTCTTTCTGGAATAGTGATGTATGATGCTACTGGAATAAGGAGAGCAGCTGGAAAGCAGGCTGGAGTAATTAATCAATTTGTAGAAAAAATACCTCTTATGTTAGGAGAGAAGAGATATGAAAAATATTTTGGAAAAGAGAAAAGTGAAAAGCTAAAGGAACTTTTAGGTCATACACCTTTTGAAGTATTAGTAGGGTGTATATTAGGAATAGGTGTAGGTTTAATTTTTACTGATTATTTACAGGGGTAGAGTAGATGAAAAATATACATAGTATGAGTATTGAAGAGATAAATAAAAAAGCAAAAGAGGTAAGAGAAACTTTAATAGAAACAGTAAGTAAAAATGGTGGGCATCTATCTTCTAATCTTGGAATAGTAGAACTGACACTGTGCCTACATAATGTATTTGACTTTTCCAAAGATAGATTACTATTTGATGTTGGTCACCAATCTTATGTTCACAAGTTACTTACTGGAAGAGATAAGAAGTTTTCTACTCTTAGGCAAAGAGGAGGAATAGGTCCTTTTACAGATCCTAAAGAGAGTAGTGCAGATCCATTTATCTCAGGACATGCTGGAACTGCACTTTCGGCAGGAGCGGGGATAGCTATGGCTTCTCCAGAGAAAAAAGTGGTAGTAGTGATAGGAGATGCATCTATATCTAATGGTCACTCTTTAGAAGCTCTTAATAATATAGGTGGAAATAAATTAAAAAATATGATAGTAATCTTAAATGATAATGAGATGTCTATTGGAAAAAATGTAGGTTCACTTTCAAGATTTTTTGGAAAATTTATGGTAAGTGAAAAATACATGAGTTTAAGAGATGATATAAAGGGAATAATAAAAAAAATAAAGGCTAATAAAGTTTCTAATACTTTAGAAAGAATGGAGTTCTCATTAAAAAATTTTTTCTTACCTCTAAGCATGTTAGAAAGTTTAGGGTTTAAATTTTTTGGAGTATTAGATGGACATAATCCTGAAGAGTTATTGTCAACTTTAAATAAAATAAAAAATATGGAAGGACCTATATTTATACATGTTAAGACTCAAAAAGGAAAAGGTTATAGTTATGCAGAACAGGATAAGGAAAAATTTCATGGAATCTCTCCTTTTGATATGAAAACAGGAAATACTAATTCAACTGTAAAAACTTATTCGAGTATATTTGGAAGTGAGATAGTAAAATTAGGAGAAGAGGATAATGATATCTATGTAATATGTTCTGGTATGGTAAAAGGGACAGGACTTGGAGAGTTTTTCAAAAAGTTTCCAACAAGAGCAATAGATACAGGTATAGCTGAAGGGCATGCTGTAACTTTTGCAGGGGGACTTGCTACTCAAGGGAAAAAGCCATATGTAGCCATATATTCTACATTTTTACAAAGAGCATATAGCCAACTTATACATGATATCTCTTTACAAAACTTATCTGTAAGATTTATAGTGGATAGAGCAGGAATTGTAGGAGAAGATGGGAAGACTCATAATGGACTTTATGATTTATCAATATTTTTAACTATTCCTAATTATACAGTACTAGCACCAGCAACATCAAAAGAGTTAGTAGAGATGTTGGAATTTTCTAAAGATTTCCAAGAAGGACCACTTATGATAAGAATACCAAGAGAAGTGGAATATAATATAGATAAAGCTAAAAAATTTGAGTTTGGAAAATGGCATGAGATAAAAAAAGGAAAGAAGAATCTTTTTATAGCAACAGGAAGTATGCTAAAAGAGATATTAGATATAGAGGATAGATTGAAAGCTAGAGGAATAGAGGGAACAATAGTCAATGCTTCTACTCTAAAACCATTAGATGAAAAATATCTTTTAGATTGTGTAAAAGAGTATGAAAATATATTTGTTTTGGAAGAAGCCTATGAGAAAAATTCTTTTGGAAGCAGTATAATGGAATTTTACAATGAAAGAGATATAGATGTTAGAATTAGAAAAATAGCTCTAAAAGAGGGAGCTATTCCTCATGGAAAAAGAAGTGAGCTTTTAGAAGAGTTTGGTTTGAGAGGCGAAAATTTAATAAAAAGAATTGAGGAAAAAATAGATGCAGGAAAAAAATAGGAGAGCACTTGGTTTTATAACCTCTCTATTAGAGTTAGAGATGGTACAGGATTTAGAACTTTTTGATGACCAAGGAGTAAAGGTTTCTACTCATACATATGATGTTTTAAAAATCTCAATAGATGAGCTAAAAAGAGATTATAGAACATTTTTAGAAGCAAAGGAGAGAGTGGATTTTTTTGCTTTGACAGTAGGAATTATAATACATGATTTGAGTAAGGGAAGTATAAGAAAGATGGAAGAGAAGTATTCTCATTCTCAAATGATGTTAAAAAAACCAGAATATATAACAAAAGAAACTGAAAAAGTTTTAAAAGAGATAGAGGAAAAAGTAGGAGCAGAACTAAAGGAGAATATTAAGAAAAATATTATTCATATAGTTCTATCTCATCATGGGAAATGGGGAAAAATTCAACCTAATAGTAAAGAGGCTCATATTGTTCATAGGGCTGATATGTATTCAGCTAAGTATCATAGAATTAACCCTATTGGTGCAGATAAGATATTGGATCTTATGGCTAAAGGAGTCCAATTAGACGATATTCCAGATAAGTTAAATTGTACTCAAGGAGTAATAAAGGATAGATTAAAAAGAGCAAAACAGGAGTTGAAAGTAAAAACTACTAAACAGCTTTTAAATTACTATAAGAAAAATAAAAAAATCCCAATAGGGGATAATTTCTTTATTCAAAGAGTGAGAGAAACTGAAAAGTTAAAGAGAGTAGTAGATAAAAAGGGATTTAAAAATATTATGTTAGAAAGTCCGCTACTACCATATATGATAGATGAGGAGATATTTAAAATCTGAGGTGTACAATGAAAGAAAGGTTAGATGTTCTACTAGTAAAAAGAGGTTTTTTTCCAGATAAAGAAAAGGCTCAAAGAGCTATTATGGCTGGACTTGTAATAGTAGATGAGAAAAAAATAGACAAGAGTGGAACTATGATAAAACTAGATAAAGAGCCTAATATAAGGATAAAGGGAGATTCTTTAAAGTATGTAAGTCGTGGAGGATTGAAATTAGAAAAGGCTGTATCAGTTTTTAATATAGATTTTAGTGGGAAAAAAGTATTAGATGTAGGAGCATCAACTGGAGGATTTACAGATTGTGCCTTACAAAATGGAGCTGAATTTGTATATTCAGTAGATGTAGGAACAAATCAGTTAGATTGGAAATTAAGAAATAATCCTCAAGTAAAATCTTTAGAAAATATGCATATAAAGGATTTGACTTTAGAGGATATTGATAATAATAAAGTTGATTATATAGTTATGGATGTTTCATTTATCTCTATAAAAAAGATAATTGGAGATTTAGTTAAATTTTTTAAACCAGAAACAAAGCTTATGGCTCTTATAAAACCACAATTTGAAGTGGAGAAAGAACATATAGCAAAAGGTGGAATTGTAAAAGATGATACTAGACATATAGAGGTAATAAAAGATATAATAGAGTATGGAAAAAAAGAGGGACTTTATTTAGAAGGTTTAGATTTTTCTCCTATTACAGGAACAAAAGGAAATGTAGAATATATCTCTCTTTTCGGAAAAGATTCTTCTAAGGAAATATATATAAGTATAGAAGAGATAGTAGAGAAGGGTAGAAGTTTAGGAGGTACAATATGAGAGGGCTACTTAAAAATAAATTAGTAATAGTAATTCTATCAGCTTTAATATTTACTAATTGTTTTGGAAAAGAAGAGGTTAAAGCAACTAATAAAGCTAGCGAAGAGTCAACAGGATTTTTATCTAATATTAGACAGCTTAAAGAGTTGTCAGATATAATGGATGTCATCAATCAAAATTATGTGGGAGATAAAGAGGTAGATAGAAAATCTCTTATGCAAGGAGCTTTAAAAGGAATGATAGAATCTTTAGGAGACCCACACTCTAACTATTTTACAAAGGAACAGTTAGAAAATTTTCAAGAGGATATTAAGGGAAAATATGTAGGAGTAGGAATGGTAGTTCAAAAAAGAGTAAATGAACCATTAGTAGTAGTTTCTCCTATTGAAGATGGACCAGGATATAAGGCTGGAATGAAACCTAAGGATAAAATTATAGCAATAGATGGAGTATCTACATATAATCTTACTAGTGAAGAGGCAGTAGAGAAATTAAAAGGAAAAGAGAATACAAAGGTAAAAGTTACTGTTGTAAGAGATGGAATAAAAGACCCTAAAGAGGTAGAGATAACAAGAGCAGTTGTAGAATTAAAATATGTAAAGAGTAAGATGGTAGATGATAAAAATAAAATAGGATACTTAAGACTTACTCAATTTGGTGAAAATGTATATCCAGATGTAGCAAAAGCATTGGAAGGATTACAAAAGCAAGGAATGAAAGCTCTTATATTTGACTTAAGAAGTAATCCTGGTGGAGCTTTAGATCAAGCTATAAAAATTTCTTCTATGTTCTTAAAAGAGGGAAAAGTTGTAAGTGTAAAATCTAAAGATGGAGAGGAACAAATTTCTAATAGAGAGGGAAAATATTATGGAGATTTTCCATTAGTAATACTTATTAATGGAGGAAGTGCTTCAGCCTCTGAAATTGTTTCTGGAGCTATTAAGGATAATAAAAGAGGAATACTTGTAGGAGAGAAGAGTTTTGGAAAAGGAAGTGTACAAACTCTAGTTACTCTACCTGATGGAGATGGAATAAAGCTAACAATAGCTAAGTATTATACACCTAGTGGAGTATGTATCCATGGAGTAGGAATAGAGCCAGATGTTAAGGTAGAGGAAAAAAATGGATATATGCTATTTGATAGTGTGGTTACTAATATAGATGAAGAGGGAACAAAGGAAAATAAAAAAGAGCTAATCAAAGAGGTAGTAGGAGAGAAAGAGGCAAAAGAGTTTGAAAATCATCAAGATATTCAACTAGATACTGCTATTGGAATTTTAAAAGGAATACTACTAGAAAATAAATAGGAGAGAAGAGATATGTTATACATAGTGGCAACACCTATTGGAAATCTTGAGGATATGACTTTGAGAGGAATTCGTATTTTAAAAGAGGTAAACTACATATTTGCTGAGGATACAAGAGTTACAAAAAAATTATTAAATCATTTTGAGATAGAGAATACTGTATATAGATATGATGAGTTTACAAAGATGCACCAGATAGCTAATATAATCAATCTTTTAAAAGAGGGAAAGGATATAGCATTAGTTACTGATGCAGGAACACCTTGTATATCTGATCCTGGATATGAGTTGGTAGATGCGGCTCATAAAGAGGGAATAAAAGTAGTGCCAATTCCTGGAGCAAGTGCTCTTACAGCTTCAGCTTCTGTAGCTGGACTTAGTATGAGAAGATTTTGTTTTGAGGGATTTTTACCTAAGAAAAAAGGAAGACAAACTCTATTAAAATCTTTAGCTGAGGAGGAGAGGACAATAGTTATATATGAATCTCCATTTAGAATAGAGAAAACTTTAAGGGATATAGAGCAATTTATAGGAGTAAGAGAGGTAGTAATTATCAGAGAGATTACTAAGATATATGAAGAGATAATGAGAGGAACTACTACCGAACTTATAGAGAGATTGGCTAAAAATCCTATCAAAGGAGAGATTGTTCTTCTGATTAAAGGTTTAGAGGATTAAGAGGAGAGTTAAGTTATGTCAATGACAAAAATCAACTGGTATCCTGGACATATGAAAAAAACAAAGGACTTAATAAAGGATAATATGCAACTGATAGATATAGTTCTTGAAGTAGTAGATGCAAGAATACCTTTATCAAGTAAAAATCCAGATATTACAGTTTTTGCAAAAAATAAGAAAAGAGTAATTGTTTTAAATAAGTCAGACCTTGTAGATAAAAAGGAGCTAGCTTATTGGAAAAAATATTTTAAAGAGAATAATTTTGCTGATGAAGTATTGGAGATAAGTGCTGAAACAGGATTTAATATAAAAGGACTATATTCAATAATAGATAAGGTATCAGCAGAGAAAAAAGAGAAGATGATGGCTAAAGGTCTTAGAAAAGTAAATACAAGACTTATGGTTGTAGGAATACCAAATGTTGGAAAATCTAGACTTATCAATAGAATTGTTGGAAAAAATAGTGCTGGGGTAGGAAATAAACCTGGATTTACTAAGGGAAAACAATGGGTAAGAATAAAAGAAGGATTAGAGCTTTTAGATATGCCTGGAATACTTTGGCCAAAGTTTGAAAGTGAAGAGGTAGGACAAAATTTAGCTATTACAGGAGCTATAAGAGATGAGATACTACCAATAGAGGAGATAGCTGGAATATTAATTTCTAAAATGATAAGATATGAGATGTGGGATGTACTGAAAGAGAGATATAAACTTTTAGATGAGGATAAGAGTGAAATAATGGGAGAAATCTTAGAAAAAATAGCTCTTAGATGTAAAATGTTTAATAAAGGTGAGAGTCTAAATGTACAACAAGCAGCTTATACAGTACTTAGAGATTATAGAGGTTGTAGAATTGGAAAATTTGGACTAGATAGATAGTTGTGGAGGAGTTATGGAAAAGCTGAATGTAGATTTAAGTGTTTTAGAGGAGATACTTGTAAATTTTTTAAGAGAGGAAGCTGGAAAAGTAGGATTTAAAAAAGTAGTACTTGGTCTTTCTGGAGGAATAGACTCAGCTCTAGTAGCTTTTTTAGCAGCAAAAGCTTTTGGACCAGAAAATGTACTAGGAATAATGATGCCATATAAGACATCTAGTAAAGAGAGTGTAGAACATGCTAAACTTGTGATAGAAAAAACTGGAATAAGAAGTAAGTTAGTAGAAATCACTCCAATGGTAGATGCTTACTTTGCTATGAATCCAGATATGAGTAGCTTAAGAAAAGGGAATAAGATGGCAAGAGAGAGAATGTCAATACTGTTTGACCATTCAGCAGCAGAGAATGCTCTTGTGCTAGGAACTTCCAATAAAACAGAGTTATTACTAGGATATGGAACACAGTTTGGAGATTCTGCATCAGCTATTAATGCCATAGGAGATTTATATAAAACTCATGTATGGGATTTATCAAGACATATGGGAGTACCAAATGAGCTTATAGATAAAAAACCAAGTGCAGATCTTTGGGAAGGACAAACTGATGAGCAAGAGTTAGGTTATTCATATAGAATGGCAGATGAAATCTTATATAGATATGTAGAAGAGAGAAAGACAATAGATGAGATAGTGAAAGAGGGATATCCCCAAGAAGTAGTTGAAAAAATTATTAAAAGAACTAAAATTATGCAATATAAAAGAGTTATGCCTGTAATTGCGAAGGTTTTCTCAAGAGGAATAGGAACAGGATTTAGATATCCAAGAGATTGGGGAGTATAAAAAGAGTTGAAAATAGATTAAGATAAGGGGTTGAAATTTATATGGAAAGAGATGAGCACTTAAGACAGGAGTTAGATGAGTTTAAAAAGGAAAAAGAGAGAATAAGAAATATTGTAGGAGAGATAGGAGGAAAAAATAATAAACAACATAAGATAGTGAGCTTAATATTTGTTTTATTAATAGGAGTACTTTTAATCTTAGGTGTTGTTTTACAAAAAATTACTTTATTTCTTACATTGGAGATAGTAGCTCTTTTAGGAGTATTCAAACTTATTTGGATGGCTTATGAAACACAAAGAGCAAGTCACTTTCAATTTTGGATACTTAATTCGTTAGAGTTTAGATTAAATGAGATAGACAGAAGAGTTAAAAAAATTGAAAAAATGTTAAAAGAGGAATAAAAAATAAAGAGGAGTCTATTATAATTAAAAATTATGAGAACTCCTCTTTTATTATTCTTTATATTTAGTAGAATTAGAGATTGATAAAAAAATATAAATAATATATACTATAGATAGAGAATAGGAGGGAGAGAGATGGAATTAAAAGATTTAAAAAATGTAATAGATATAGATATTGATGGAAGTTTAGCTAGATTTGGAAATATGGAAAGTTTTTATATCAAATTTTTAAAAAAATTTATAGATGATAAAAGTTTTATAAATTTAAAAGAGGCTTTAGAAAATAATAATATAGATAAAATAGGAGAGGAAGCTCATACTCTAAAAGGTGTAGCTGGAAATTTAGGACTCAATAAGGTATATCAATATTCAGTGGAGTTAATGAGATTAGCAAAGGAAAACAATCTTGCAGAGATAAAAGAAATAGTAGAAAAATTAGAAGAGGAGATAGAAAAAGTAATATCAGCTCTAAAAAATTTATAGAATTTCAAATAAAAGAGAGAATAGTAGTAACAACTAAAAATCCTCTCTTTTTATTTTCTTTAAGTTTATTTGACGAATATTAATCAATGAGCTATACTCTTATTGAATAAAAAAGGAGAGAAGATGATATATATTTCAGTAGCTTTAGGAATAGAAGCAAAACCTATTATAAAGTATTTTAATTTGAAGAGAGATAATAGTATAAAAAAATTACAAGTTTTTAAAAATGAGAGAGTTACCTTGATAATAACAGGAGTAGGAATTTTAAAAAGTGCAATAGCATTGACATATATTCTCTCCCAAAGTGAGATAGATGAAGATGATATATTTTTAAATATTGGAATTTGTGGAGCTAAGAGTGAAAAATATAGTATAGGGGATATAGTCCTATGTAATAAAATAATAAATTCAGAGTTGGAGAAAAGTTATTATCCAGATATGGTGTTTAATCATTCCTTTAAGGAAGGAAGCCTAGAGAGCTTTAATACCCCTGTATATTGTGGAGATGAGGTTGTAGGAGATTTAGTAGATATGGAAGGGGCAGGACTCTTTGAAGCTACTACATATTTTTTTCAAAGTTACCAACTAAATTTTATAAAGATAGTATCTGATTATTTAGACAGAGAGGTAGAGCAAAACCAGGTGGAAGAGTTAATTTTAAAATCTCTTCCTCAAATAGATAGTTGGTTGATAGAAAGAGAAAAATTTAAAGTAGAAAAGGAGATAGATTTCTCTTTAGAAGAAAAATATTTGATAGAGGAACTTATAAAAAAAGCTAGATTTACAGCAACTATGGAAAATGAATTAAAAAATTTGTTACTTTATTATAAATTGCAAGGAAAGAATATAAATGGAATTTTAGAAAAATATAGGGATGTAGAGATAAAAGATAAGAGAAATAGTAAAAAAATCTTAGAGGAGATCAAGGAGGTAAGATGAAAGAGAATAACGAATTTGAGATAATTGATACAGCTGGTTTTGATGCAATAGAGAAAAGATTTAAAAAACTTTATCCTAAGCAGGAGGAGATACATTTCCACGCTCAAGTTTCATCAAGATTAGGTGGAGATGACCCACTTGATGGAATAAGTATATTTAGAGGAGATGGGTATTATCACTTTGTAACTTTTGGTTTTAGTGAACTCTATGAAAAAGAGAGTGATGATATGGAGTATAGTGGATATGGTTTTGAGCTTACATTTAAATTGAAGATGACAGAGGAACAGAAAAAGAGAAAGAAAAGAGACTTTGATATAAAGGACAGGGAGCTAAAAAATATCTGTTCCATATTACAAGAGTTAGCTAGATATGTATTTGAAACAGGAGAGATATTCCAGCCTAACGAGTATATTTGGACAGGGCAAAAAGAGGGAATAGATTATAATAAAAAATCTAAGATAACAGGATTTGTAACAACTCTTGATATGGCAGGGGAGATATCTACTCCTAATGGTAAAGTGCAATTTGTAGAGTTAGTAGGTGCTACTGATAATGAATTAAAAAATATAGATAGTAATAAATTAAAAGTAGAAGAGTTATTAAAAAAATTGAAAACTGATATTACAGATTATAATAGAAAGAGTATTATATAGAAAGGATAATTTTAATAGATGAATTTATTAAATAGAAGTTTTTCTCACATATATATTGAAAAGGAAGCAAAGCAATATGAAGAAAGTAAGAAAATCATTGAACGATTTCCAAACTCTCAAATAGTAGAGATAGATGATTATAAGGAGATTTTTTCTAAAAATAATCAAAATTTTTCACTACAAAAAAGGACACCAAAACTAATATTAGCAGTGAAAAAGGAAAATTATCTCTATGAGGGAGCAAAGGTGTGTGAAAGTTTTGGAAATGAGAATTTTTATTACTCGTCATCTATTTTAAACTGTATATATGATTGCGAATATTGCTATCTTCAAGGGGTATACTCTTCTGGAAATATAGTTATTTTTGTAAATCTAGAAGATATGTTTCAAGAGATAGAGAGAATATTAAAAGAGAAATCTATGTATATCTGTATTTCTTATGATACGGACTTGATAGCTCTTGAAGAGGTAACAGGCTTTGTAAAGAGATGGTATGACTTTGTAGCTAGGTATAAAAATCTCAAAATAGAGTTACGTACTAAAAGTGCAAGTATAAAGATATTTAAAGCTCTAAAATCTAATCCTAATTTTATAATAGCATGGACAATATCTCCTAAGAGATTTGCTCAAGAGCATGAGAGAGGTGCTGCACCTTTTGAGTTGAGAGTAAAATCAGCTAAAATTTTAATAGATAGTGGTTGGACTGTAAGAATCTGTTTTGATCCTATGATAAAGGTAGAAAATTTTTATGAAATCTATGGTGAGATGGTAAGGGAAACTTTTAAAGAGATAGATAGTAAAAAAATTTTAGATGTAAGTATTGGAACATTTAGAATATCTAAAGAGTATATGAAAAGAATGAAAAATAATAGAAAAAACTCATTGATATTGAATTATCCTTTTCAATGTCAAGATGGGGTATACAGTTATCCGTTAGATGAAAATAGTAAGATGTTAGAGTATATGAAAAACTTAATATTAGAATATGTGGAAGAAAGCAAAATATTTATATAGAGGAGAGAAGATGAAAAAAGTATTGATAACAGGGGCTACATCTGGAATAGGATTAGCTATATCAAAAAAAATGTTAGATATGGGATATAGCGTCTATGGAGTGGGAAGAGATTTTAGTAAGATTGATATAGCTTCTTCAAATTTTTACCCAATTATTTGTGATCTTATAAAATATCAAAATATAGAGGATATGATAAAAAAATTAAAAAAAGAAGTGGATATAGATACACTTATTAATTGTGCAGGGGTAGGATATTTTGGACCTCATGAAGAGATAAACCCTACAAAGCTTCATAAAATGATAGCTCTTAATTTAGAAGCTCCTCTTATTTTAACTCAGCTTCTTCTTAGAGATTTGAAAAAGAGAAAGGGAACAGTTATAAATATATCATCTATTACAGCCACTAAAGCTAGTACATATGGTTGTGCATATTCTGCTACTAAGGCTGGGCTTGTGCATTTTTCTAAGGGATTATTTGATGAGGTAAGAAAAACAGGAGTAAAGGTAGTCTCTATCTTGCCAGATATAACAAAGACTCCTTTCTATGATGAATTAAATTTTAGAGAAGGAGAGGAGGAGGATAGTTATATTCTTCCAGAGTGTGTAGCAGATGCAGTGGAGAATATACTGTCTCAAAGAGAGGGGACAGTGATTACAGAGATAATATTACAGCCTCAAAAACACATAATAAGAAAAAAATAAAAATTTTTCAAAAAATACTTGACAAAAAGAGTAATATATAGTATATTAGTATTGTAGTAAATATGAAACGATTACAAAAAAGAAAAATAAGAATAAAAGAAATTAAAGGAAATTTAAGGAGGAATTAAAATGGCAAAATGGAGATGTAAAGTTTGTGGAGAAATTATAACTGATGAGGCAATGACTCAATGTCCTGTATGTAAGGCTGGAAAAGATAAATGGGAAGAAGTAGTAGAAGGAGCAGGAAGAGTTTGGGCAACTGAACACAAAGTTGGAGAAGGACTAGCTTGTGGAGATGAAGAAATAATCGCTGGATTAAGAGCTAACTTTGAAGGAGAGTGTACAGAAGTAGGAATGTACCTAGCAATGTCAAGAGTAGCTGACAGAGAAGGATATCCAGAAGTAGCAGAAGCTTATAAAAGAATAGCTTTTGAAGAAGCTGAGCACGCAGCTAAATTTGCTGAATTATTAGGAGAGTGTGTAACTGCTTCTACTGAAGAGAACTTATCAAGAAGAGTTGAAGCTGAGTACGGAGCAACTTCAGGAAAATTTGATATCGCTAAGAGAGCAAAACAATTAGGATTTGACGCTATCCACGATACAGTTCATGAAATGGCTAAAGACGAAGCTAGACACGGAAGAGCTTTCGCAGGATTATTAGAGAGATATTTTGGAAAAAAATTCTAATCAATCTTTAGAAAAATAAAAAATAATTAGTATTAAACTACATCTGAAATCTTAGATATTAAGGTAACAGATGTAGTTTTTTATTTTAAATTAATTTCTATAAAAAATATTTTTTTATTGATAAAATTAATGATATAAAGTATAATTATATGGGATAAAAATAAATGGAGGTAGAGATGAAGAAAAAATTTAATATGCCAGATACATATGTCATAATATTTTTTGTTGTAATATTTGCAGCAATACTTACACATACTGTACCTGTGGGGAAATTCCAAATGGAAAAGGTAACTTATGTTACTGAAACTGGAGCTGAAAAATCTAGAGAGGTTCCAGTAGCTGGAAGTTTTACTTATGAATTGGATGAACAAGGGGAACCACTAGTAAAAGGAGTTAAATTCTTTGAGCCAGGAGGAGAAGTTGGAGTATCTAACTATGTTTTTGAAGGTATAACAAGTGGAGATAAATGGGGAACTGCTGTAGGAGTAATTGCTTTCATTATAATAACTGGAGGAGCTTTTGGTATAATTTTAAGAACTAAAGCAGTGGAAGCTGGACTATTTACTCTTATTAGAAAAACTAAGGGTTCAGAATATCTATTATTGCCAATAGTATTCTTCTTCTTCTCACTAGGAGGAGCTGTATTCGGAATGGGAGAAGAGGCTATTCCTTTTGCGATGGTTTTAATACCTATAGTAATTGGAATGGGTTATGATGCTGTTACAGGAATCTTAATAACTTATGTTTCTACACAGATAGGATTTGCTACTTCGTGGATGAATCCATTTAGTGTTGCTATAGCTCAAGGAGTTGCAGGGGTACCAGTATTATCAGGAGCTAGCTTTAGAATATTTATGTGGGTATTTTTTACTGCATTAGGAATAGTATTTACACTAAGATATGCAAAAAAAGTAAAAGAAAATCCTCAATCTTCTATATCTTATGAAACAGATGCTTTCTATAGAAATGAATTTAATATGGAAGAGCAACAAGATATAGAATTTAAATTAGGACATAAATTAGTTTTATTAATAGTAGCTTTAGGAATGGCTTGGGTAATTTATGGGGTTGTAAAGTTTGGATATTTCTTACCAGAAATAGCTACTCAATTTGTAATAATGGGAGTTGCTTCAGGTATTGTAGGAGTAATATTTAAACTTGGAGATATGAGAATTAATGATATTGCTTCATCTTTTAGAAAAGGAGCAGAGGATTTAATAGGAGCAGCTATAGTAGTAGGAATGGCTAAAGGAATTGTATTAGTTCTTGGTGGTGCTGATGCAGGAACACCTAGTGTTTTAAATACTGTACTTAACTGGGTAGCTAATGGATTAAGTGGATTACCATCAGCAATTTGTGCTTGGGTAATGTATATTTTCCAATCTGTATTTAATTTCTTTGTTGTATCAGGATCAGGACAAGCAGCACTTACTATGCCTATAATGGCACCACTATCAGATTTAGTAGGAGTACCAAGACAAGTAGCTGTATTAGCTTTCCAATTAGGAGATGGATTTACTAACTTAATAGTACCTACATCAGGAATATTAATTGCTATATTAGGAATAGCAAAATTAGATTGGCTAGTATGGGCTAAATTCCAAATAAAATTCCAAGGAATTTTATTTTTCTTTGGTTCAATATTCGTTATAGTTGGAGTATTAATGAATTTACAATAAAAATTGAGGGTGTATATGCATCCTCTTTTTTTAAATTATTAATTATATAGAAATAAAAGTAAAAATAGTATAGCAATTATTTAAATTCTATGGTAAAATATAAAGTCGAATAAATTTTAATTATAAGGAGAAGCGAATAATGAAGATAGGATTTGATCACAATAAGTACCTTGAAGAACAATCTAAATATATTTTAGAGAGAGTTAATAATTATGATAAACTTTATCTTGAGTTTGGTGGAAAACTTATGTTTGATTTACATGCTAAGAGAGTTTTACCTGGATTTGATGAGAATGCTAAGATAAAAGTATTACATAAATTAAAAGATAAGCTTGAAGTAATAATCTGTGTTTATGCTGGAGATATAGAGAGAAATAAAATTAGAGGAGACTTTGGAATTACATATGATATGGAAGTTTTCAGATTGATTGATGATTTAAGAGAGCATGAACTTCAAGTAAACAGCGTTGTAATCACAAGATACAATGATCAACCTGCAACAACTTTATTTATTAATAAATTAGAGCGTAGAGGAATAAAAGTATATAAACATAGAGCTACAAAGGGATATCCTACTGATGTAGATGTAATAGTTAGTGATGAAGGGTATGGACAAAATCCATATGTAGAAACAACTAAACCAATAGTTGTAGTTACTGCACCTGGACCAGGAAGTGGAAAATTAGCTACTTGTTTAAGTCAATTATACCATGAATATAAGAGAGGAAATGCAGCTGGATATTCTAAGTTCGAAACTTTCCCAGTATGGAATGTACCTTTAAAACATCCTTTAAATATAGCTTATGAGGCAGCAACTGTAGATTTACAAGATGTTAATATGATAGATCCATTCCATTTAGAAAAATATGGTGAAACAGCTGTAAATTATAATCGTGATGTAGAAGCTTTCCCATTATTAAAGAGAATAATAGAAAAGATAACTGGTAAAGAGTCAATTTATCAATCTCCAACAGATATGGGAGTTAATAGAGTAGGATTTGGAATAGTAGATGATGAGGTAGTAAGAGAGGCTTCTAAACAAGAGATAATCAGAAGATATTTCAAAACTGGTTGTGAATATAAAAAAGGTTATGTAGATTATGAAACTTTTAAAAGAACTCGTACAATAATGGATGCATTAGAATTAAAAGAAGAGGATAGAAAAGTTGTAGGAGTAGCTAGAAAAAAATTAGAGGATATAAAATCTAAGCAAACTGAGCCAGCTTCTGCAATAGCATTTGAGTTACCAGATGGAACTATGATAACTGGTAAGGCATCTCCACTTATGGATGCAGCTTCAGCAGCTATTTTAAATGCTGTAAAATATTTTGCTGGAATTAATGATGAGATATTATTAATCTCTCCAGTTGTATTAGAGCCAATCTTAAATTTAAAAGATAAAACTCTTCAAAGTAAAAATATTGCTTTAAACTGTGAAGAGATACTTATGGCATTAAGTATCTGTGCAGCAACTAACCCAATGGCACAAGTGGCTGTACAAAAATTATCAATGTTAAAAGGAACTCAAGCTCACTGCACAAATATACTTGGAAAAACAAATGAACAAACTTTAAGAAAATTAGGAATTGATTTAACTTGCGACCAAGTATTCCCAACAGAAAATTTATATTACAATGATTAATAAATTAGGAAATATAAGAGAGGAAGACTTTCTTGTATTTCCTTTTTTTCTAGGGGAATTTAGAAAAAAGTGGTATAATTGAGGAGAAAATAAGTGGAGGTGAAAGATGAGATTTCAATTAAAAAATGTTGGAGTTATCTCTGAAGCAGATATGTTATTAGATAATATAACTTTGATAGCAGCTGAAAATGACAGTGGAAAGAGTACAATAGGGAAAGCACTATTTACTTTAATAAATACAATGAATTATTTTGAAGATGAATATATTTCAACTGTAAATAAAATGCTTGAAGTTACACATTATGGATTAGTTAAATTAATTGAGCAAGAAGAAGAGATTTATTCTAAAAAAATTATAAAAAATCTATTAGAAAATAATTTTATATTTATAACAAAGACAGAAATAAATAATTTAAAAAAATACTTAGAAGACATATTAAATGAAACAATAAAATATAAGAAAAAAATTTTTATAGATGATAAAATTTTACAAAAAATTGAAGTAAATATAAAAGAATTAAATAAATATGTTGATAAAGATAATGATATAAAAAAACTCTTGAGTTTAGAAAAATCCTTAAAAGAGTTTTTAGAAGCATTATTTAAAGTTTTTAACGAAACTTTAGATTATAATTTAATTGAAAAAGAATCTTTTCAAAAAGCACTTAAAGAGGAATTTGAAACAGGAATTAGAAATATATTTGAAGATAAAGAGGAGTCATCATTAATATTAGAAGATGAAAATAGCTCAATAGAGATAAAATTACTTAATGATGAAGTAGTAGAAACAAAGCTTCCAATAAGAGAGTTGAGAAATAACTATAATATAATATATATAGAGTCTCCTCTTATAATAGATTATTTAGATAAAATTTGTAGTGAAAAAGAGAGAAAAATAGATGATAAAAACTATATTTTAAAAGAAAATTTGATGAATAAACTTGAGTTTAATATAGTTGATAATCTTTTAGGAAAAGAGAAAGAGATAGAAAACATAAATAAACAGATAGTAGAGATAATATCTGGAGAATTTACTTTTGATAAACAAACTAGAAAATATAATTATAAGAAAAATGGATACAATATCAATGTAAAAAATACAGCTAATGGAATAAAAACTTTTGGATTAATAGAGATGTTACTTAACAATAGAAGATTGAATGAAAAGACAATTTTGATTATAGATGAACCAGAGGTACATCTACATCCAAATTGGCAGGTTAAGTATGCAGAGATATTGGTAATCTTGGCTATGAATTTAAAAGTTAAAATTTTATTAAACTCTCATAGTCCTTATTTTATAGATGCTATAAAGATTTATTCTGAAAAATATAGATGTAATACTAGGTTTTATTCTATGGTGGATTCAAATGAAAGAACTTCAAAAATATTATTGGATAAAACAAATGAGTTAAGCTTTATATATAAAAAATTAACTGAAGCATATGAGATATTAAAACAAGTAGAATTCAGTGATGTGTAATGAAAAATGAAAAAGATATAGAAAATTTTTTCAAGGAAAATTATAGTGATTATTTACAAACTATCTCTTTGGTTTCAAAGGATGACTCTGGAGAAACACCTATTTCAATGATAGAAAATGATGATGTAAAGATATTTAATTTTGATAAGGGTGTTCTAAAAAAAATCTGGAATAATTTGGGAAAGAGATATGAGATAATGGCAGTAGATGGATTAGATTTTCAAAATGATACTGTCTATCTAATTGAATTTAAAAATGGAAAGTTGAACAAGAAAGAGGATAAGATAGGAATTAGATTAAAATTAACAGAGTCATTATTAGGGATAGTTAGAGGTTTTGAAGATATTAAGTTTAAATGTGATTTTGAAAATCTTCTAAAGTTACAGAAAAAATATATATTAGTATATAATGAAGAGAAGAATTATATGTCAGCTTCTTTTGGAAATATTTTAGAAGGAAGAGCTAATATCCAAATTTTAAAAGAGATTTTATCAGAGTATGAAAAAACACTAGTAGATAAAATACTATTTATGAGTAAGACAGACTTTGAAGAGTTTTATTTAAAAAAATATTATAGAGACTAAAAAGGAGAGAAGAGTGAAAATATTAGTAGTTAGATTTAGACAGATAGGAGATTCTATCTTAGCAGCTCCAATATGTACTACACTTAAGCAGACTTTTCCAGATGCACAGGTAGACTATGTAGTGTATGAGCATATAGCTCCTATATTTGAGAAACATCAAGGCATAGATAATGTAATAAAAATAACTAAAGAGGAGCAGAAAAATCCTTTTAAATATATAAAAAAGGTTTGGCAGGTTACTAGAAATCATTATGATATAGTGATAGATATAATGTCTACTCCTAAAAGTGAATTATTTACACTATTTTCTAGGGGAGCTAAATATAGAATAGGAAGAGCTAAGAAAAAAAGAGGTTATACATATACTCATAAGATTGAGGAGCCAACAGGAACAAAAAATAAAGTAGATAAATTTTTAAGAATGTTAAAACCTTTAGAGCAAGAGTATGATGTAAAATATACAGAGGATTTTTCTATACATATATCGGAAGATGAAAAAATGTATATGAGAGATAAGATGATAAAAGCTGGTGTGGATTTTTCTAAGCCAGTATTTGCTTTTGCTATCAATGCTAGAGTTCCTGCTAAGGTGTTTAATATAGATAAGATGTTAGAGATAACTAGAAGAATAATAGCTGATATTGACCCACAAATAATTTTTTACTACTCTCCAGCAGAAAAAGAGTTTGCTTTAAAGGCTCATGAAAGATTAGGGCATGATCCTCATATATTTACTAATATAGAGACTAAAGATATAAGAGAGTTAGCAATGCTACTTAAAAATTGTGATATGTTCTTTGGAAATGAAGGAGGACCTAGACACCTAGCTCAAGCAGTAGGAACACCTAGCTTTATAGTACAAAGACCTAATCTTGATATAAAGGAATGGATAGTAGAAGATGAAAGACATCAAGGAGTAGGACCATTAGATGTAGACCCTGATGCATATAGTAAATACTCTGCTAAAGAGCAAGAGGATTTAGTAATGCCAGATTTAGTAGTAGAGAGATTTGAAGAGTTCTATAATAAATATATAAAAAGATAATGAAAAAAGGATATGAGTGTACTACACCCTCTATCTTTAATATCTAAGATAGAGGGTGTAGTTTTTTTATGTTATTCCATAACTCCTATTTCATCTGGAACAATAATTTCTGCATCAGTAACTGCAATAATATCTTCAACTGTGTAACCAGGAGCAAGCTCTTTAAGAACCAATCCTTCTGGAGTAACTTGAAGATAACATCTTTCAGTTACAATATCAGTTACACAATTTTTTCCAGTTAATGGAAGTGTACATTTTTTTAAAATTTTAGGAGCACCATTTTTTTCACAATGGTCAGTAGCAACAATTATACGTTTTACACCAGAACATAAATCCATAGCTCCTCCCATACCAGGAACTAATTTTCCAGGTATAGTCCAGTTGGCGATATTTCCCTCTTGATCTACTTGAAGAGTACCAAGAACAGCAATATCAATATGTCCACCACGAATAAATCCAAAGCTAGCAGTATGGTCATGAACACTACCACCAGGAATTATAGAGGCGGGCATACCACCAGCATCAATAATATCTATATCAGCATCATCCCAGCTAGGAGTAGGACCACTACCAACAGTACCTATTTCAGCTTCAAGCCATATATCTACTCCTTTAGGAAGGTAGTTAACACACATTAGAGGAACTCCAATTCCTAAATTTACAAAGTCTCCATCTTTAAAAAATTTTGCACAACGAGAAGCAATTAGTGAACGTCCTTTTAATTCAGCCATGATTATTTACCTCCTTCTTGAGCTTTTTGTTTTAACCTTTGCCAATAAGGACATACATGTCTAGTATTACCCTCTCTTACATAAATCATATCAACTAATGGAGCTGGGACATCAATTTCACTAGGACCTAATTCTCCTACTTCAACTAATTCTTCAGCTTCTACTATAACAATATTTCCAGCAAAAGCCATCTCAGTACTGATAGCTCTAGAATTCATTCTAAAAGATATGTTTCCAGCTTTATCAGCTTTAGTAGCTTTTATTAAAGTTATATCTGCTCTTAGAGGTAACTCTAATAGATATTCTTTTCCATTGATTTCTAATTTTTGTTTTCCTTTTTCAACATCTGTTCCAAGTCCAGTAGGAGTTAAACATCCTCCTAATCCATAACCACCACAACGAATTCTTTCAGAAAATGTTCCTTGAGGACTGAACTCAATATCTAATTCTCCAGCAAACATCTGGTCTTTTGCTACAGGATTTAGACCAATATGTGTTGTGATAAGAGATTTAACTCTTTTAGCACTGATTAATTTTCCAAGCCCAAGGTCTGGCATACCAGCAGAAACAGCAATTGCATGAATATCTTTAACACCTTTATCTAACATTCCTTCAATAATATCGTCAGCAGCAAATTCTCCATGCCAATCTCCAAACATTATAGTTTGACCATCGTGAAATTTTTTAAGTATCTCTTTCATAGAAAATATTTTCGATAACACTTTTCATCCCACCCTTCATCTATACATAAATTAGATTATTTTCCTTCAAAAATAGCTTTTCTTTTTTCCATAAATGCTTTACATCCTTCTTGGAAATCCATAGAAGCTGCACACTCTCTCTGTGTAGGAATCTCAGTTTCAGCAAGCCATTTCTTATAATCAGAGTAGTTAGCATCATAAATTTGTTTTTTAATATTTTTATAAGAGATAAGTGGACCAGCAGCTAGTTTTTTAGCAAATTTCATAGTGACTTCTTCTAATTCTTCAACAGGAACAACTTTATATGCTAATCCAAGTTCTTTTGCTTCTTCTGCTCCCATAGGTCTACCAGTAGCAGCTAATTCCATTGTACGAGAAGTTCCAATAGCTTTAGAAAGTAGATATGTTACACCAGTATCAGGTACAAGTCCTAAATTTACAAAGGCTAATAAAAATTTTGCATCTTCAGCACAAATCATAAAATCTCCACCAAGAGCTAAACTAACTCCAGCTCCTGCAGCTGCTCCTGATACAGAAGTGATAACCATTTTACTCATTTTTTTAAGTCCGTCTGCAACAACACCAACCTTTGCAATTAGACCGTCCATATTTACTTCCCCACCAGCTTGTATTAATTTATAAAAATATCCAATATCTCCACCAGCAGAAAAAGCTTTACCAGCACTTTTGATTACAAGAACTTTAACATTAGGATCTTTTTCAGCTTTATCTACTACATACATCAATTCATCTGCCATCTGTTCATCAATAGCATTAAGATTTTTTAAAAAATTCATTGTAACTATTCCAATACCATCTTCAACAGTATAAATTAGTTTTTGTAATTCCATAATAAACCTCCACCTTATTAAAAAACAGTAGTAAATAATTTATTAGTATAAAACAATTTCAAAAAAATTTTTTATTCCATTGGAACCACCTAAAACCTCTAAAAATAATTTTATAAAATAAGAAAATTATTTTTAATTTATTATTAAAGTCAATGTTCTTCTTAATAGGAGTATACCTCGTAAATTTAAAAAAAACAAGGGATGTTGTAATTTAAAAAATTAAAGTTATTGTAACTAAATTCAAGAATGACTTTCGTTCAAAGAATAAAGAGCAAGTAGGTTCATCTCACTAAAAACACAAAACTCGTTTCACTCAAACAGTTGTGTTTTTTAGCGTTCGATTTCGCTGACTTGCTCTATTTATTCTCCTCAATCTTCGTCATTCTTGAATGTTATTCTCTCTCCTAGTAAATTTCTTAAATTGAAATAACCTCTTTTTATTTTATACTGAATATATATTTTTTATCTCAAATCCTAAAAACTTTTCTGCTACCTTTTTAAATCTTTCTTTATTGCCACTTACAAAGAAATCAACTCTTCCTTTTTTATCAGAGGTATTTAGACTATCATTTAACTTTAGTAAAGAATATAGCTCTAAAGCTGTTTCTCTAGCTGGATCTACAATCTTACCAGAAAAATATTTTTCAATATCCTCTCTAATAATAGGGTAGTGAGTACATCCTAAAATAAGAGTATCAGCCTCCTTTGAAAGATTATCAATATGATTTTTAAGAAGCTCATATCTATCTTTGTGTGTTTCCCAACCTGTTTCTATCATAGTACAAAATTCTGGGCATCCCTCTTGAGTTACAGAGATATTTTTAGAAATTTTATTAAATTTTGTAATATAGGCTTTAGATGAAACTGTAAAAGGTGTAGCTAAAATATTTATCTTATTATTGCTTGAAACTTTTAAAGCTCTCTTTACTCCAGCATCAATAACTCCAATAATAGGAATTGAGTATCTATTTTTTAAACTGTCTAAAGCAGCAGCGGTAGCTGTATTACAAGCCACCACTACTGCTTTACATTCATTAGCTATAAAAAAATCTAATATCTTATAACATAATTCTTTAATCTCTTCTGCACTTTTTTGTCCGTAAGGAGAATTTTTACTATCACCATAATAAAATATATTTTCATTGGGAAGAATACTCAATATCTCTTTTAGAACGGTAGTACCTCCTACCCCAGAATCAAAAACTCCTATACTCTGTTTTTCTAATTTCAAATGCTTCCTCCCTTAATAAAAATAATATTATTTAAAAATATTCATAAAGAATGTAATTATAGAAGCATTCACAAAGTCTATAAATAGAGAACCAACTAATGGCAATACAAAGAAAGCCTTGGCTGAAAATCCATTGACAGATGTGAAAGTTTCCATATTTGCCATAGCATTAGGAGTAGCTCCTAATCCAAATCCACAATGTCCAGTAGCAAGAACAGCAGCATCAAAATCTTTTCCCATCATTCTAAATGTTATATTGTAAGCAAAAAGTGCCATGATAACAGTTTGGATAAGTAAGATAACTATTAATGGTAAAGCTAGTGCAGCTAATTCCCATAATTTCATTGACATCAAAGCCATAGATAAGAACAATGATAGAGATATACTTCCAATTATAGAGATCTCTTTCATTGGTAGAGTCTTCTTTTGAGCATCTGCTATATTTCTAATTATAGCAGCGATAACCATAGGTCCAAGATATCCAGGTAAAACTAATCCAAGTTTCTTACTAAATACTGGAATACAAGCACCAATACCCATTGCTAAAGCTATAACTACTACAGAATCAAAGAGAGTTCCTTCAGAAATAGGATTGTCAGACTCTAGCTTAATAGTAGAGTTTCCAGTTTCTTCATCAGTTGTCTTAGCTTTTAAATTGTACTTTTGTAGAAGTCTTTTAGCTACAGGTCCACCTATTAAACATCCAGCAACTAGTCCAAATGTAGCAGAAGCAATAGCCACTGAAAAAGCACCAGCTGCTCCAGCCTCTTCAAGTACAGGACCAAAAGCTCCAGAAGTTCCATGTCCTCCAGTCAATGGAATAGAACCAGCAGCAAGTCCAATATATGGATGTAAATTAAAAGCTTTAGCTAAGAAAACACCAACTACATCTTGAATAATAACTAAAATAGTAGCAGCAGCTAAGAATAGAGCAACTCCTACTCCACCTTTTTTCAGGAGCTCAAAACTAGCTGAGAATCCTATAGTAGTAAAGAATATAACCATTAAAAAATCTTTTAAAATACTGTCAAAGTTAAAAGTAAAAGTTCCAGTATTGTGACCTATTAACATAAAAATAGAAAATAGAGTTCCACCTATAACAGGAGCTGGAATAAAAAATCTCTCTAAGATAGGAACTCTTTTCTTAATTCCTTTTCCTAATAATAATAAGATTACTGCAATAGCAAGAGTTTCTGCCATATTAAATGTGTACTCAAACATAAAAAACCTCCTCATATTATTGTAATTATGGTTCATATTATGAATATACCTTATACCATAGTTAAAAGTCAATAATTGACAATATATATAATTGATATTTATATTATCAAAATATGATATAGAAGTTTTTTAAAATTAAATTTAATTTAAACATAAAGTAAAAAAAATAATTTATTTTCCTTTTAATAAACATTTAATAAAAAAACTGTGCTAATATAATCTTATCAGTATCTTTTCTATAAAATAAAAAAATAATAAAAATTTATAATATATATAATATTTTACAATAAAAGTGCAAAAAAATAAAGTGTGTTGTAAAAAAATACTTAGTTTTTAAAAATGAGCTTTTTTTACTCTTAGTATATGATTTTCAATCCATTTTTAATACAAGAAATATGAACAGGAGATTTAGGACCAACCTCTCCATCTATATCACTATTTAACGAGGAATCAAGATATTCAACAACAAAGTCTGAACTTTTAAAATGTATAATATCCTTTGGTTCTTCTAGATGTTCTAATTTTAAAAACTCAAAAAGTGAAAGGAAGGTAGATAGAATATTCTCTCCCTTTACTATGATAACATCTAGTAATCCATCATTTATTTCACTTTTGTAAGATATATTTATATTTCCTGCTGTACGTCCATTGAAGGTAAAAAAGATAAGTGCATTTCCTTCATAAGAAAACTCATCTGATGTAACTTTGATATCTAATTTTTTTAGTGATGGAAGTTCTTTTATTCCATTGATATAATAAGCTAATTTTCCTAGAGTATTTTTTTGATGTGTAGGTGTTTTTTGTGAGATATCAGTAAAAAGTCCAAAGCTAAATACATTTATAAAGTATTTGTCATTAGCTTTACCTAAATCTATCTCTCTAATCTCTCCAGAAAGAATTTTATTACAAGCTTCTCCTATATCTGCTGGCATACCTATATATTTTGCAAAATCATTGGCAGTTCCCACTGGAAGTATAGCAAGAGGAATATCTAAATTTTTCTCTTTCATTAAATTTATAATCTGATTGATAGTTCCATCTCCACCAGCTCCTAAGATGTGATGGTAAGAGCTATCTATGTCAGAAAAAGCTTCTTCTAAACTTTGCTCAGTAGATATTCTAAAAGGAATGATACTATATTCTTTTGCTTGATACTTACTGATAATTGTATCTAAATTTTTTGTAACTACTCCTTCTCCAGAAAAAGGATTGTATATAAATTTAATTTTTTTCATACCACACCTCATCATTGTAACTTATTACTTCCTAATATATATAATATCATATAAATTTGAAAAATGGTGTATAAAATTTAATAAAAATTTGGTATAATTTAAAATGAATAAGTGTGTTTGTAAAATAGAGAAGGTGAGAAAGAGTGGAAAAGAAAAAACTACTAATAAGGACAGGATATCTAGGTTTAGGAGCAATTGAACAATTAACTTTTGATATGATAGTGGGATTAAAAGATAGGTTTGATATAACATTGGGGATAGAAAATCATCATAATAATAGTCTTGTAGAAAAATTGCCATCTGAGATTAAATATTTTTATATTAAAACTGAAGAGTTTGAGAAAAAAATAGAGGAAGTAAGAAATAAAAAGAAAAATATTTTTTATAAAATCTATTATAATTATCTATTAAAAAAAGAGAAATGGGTGTGTTGTGATAGTATAAATGAATATATAAAAAATCATAGTAATTTTGATTTGTTTGTAGATTATGATAGTAAAGCACAAAAATATGCTGAGAAAATAAATGTAAAGAAAAAAGTTGTATGGCAACATACTTCTTTAAATAAAAATGTAGAGAGAACTAAAAAAAGATTAGATAAATATGATAAGGTTATTTTAATTTGCGATGATATGAAGAATGATTTTATTAAACATTTTCCAGAGTTAAAAGAAAAATTTGTAAGGATATATAATTTCTTAGATTTTGATAGAATAAATAGAATGAAATATGATGATAGTGGGCTATCAGAAAAAGAAAAAAATATGTTAAAAGAAAAGTATTGTGTATCAGTTGCAAGATTAGATTATCCTAAAGATTTTGATACATTGATAGAAGCTTTTAAAATTTTAAAAGAAGATGGAGTAAAAGAAAAACTATATATAGTAGGAGAGGGAGAACAAAGAGAGCGATTAGAACAAAAAATAGAAGAGTTGAATTTAAGAGATACTGTCTTTTTGATAGGTAAAAAAGTGAATCCATATATTTGGATAGAAAAAGCAGATATGTTTTTGCATAGTTCAAAAAGAGAAGGATTTCCTGCAGTACTTTTAGAAGCTTTGTGCTGCAATAAGATGATAATATCTTCTGATTGTATGACTGGACCAAAAGAAGTATTAGAGAATGGAAAAAATGGAGAGCTTTTTGAAGTTGGAAATGTAGAAGAATTAGTAAGATGTATAAAAAAATATTATGAAAATCCAGAACTAAAAAATCAATTTATAGAGAATAGCAAGATAAGAATCAAAGATTTTGAAAAAGAAAAAATTGTAAAAGAGTATGGAGATTTCTTTGAAAAAATTATAGGAGAAAAATAGATGAAGATAAGTGTTATAGTAACTGTATATAATCGGTTTAACTATGTAGAAAATATTTTGAAATGTTTACTTACTCAAACTGTTCAACCATATGAAGTAATTTTTACAGATGATGGTTCAAAAGAGGATTTAAAAGAGATCTTAAAAAAATACAAGGATAAGGCTCAATTTAAAATAAAACATATCTTTCAAGAAGATTTAGGATTTAGAAAAACAAAAGCTTGTAATAATGCAGTATTAGAATCAGAAGGAGATTATTTGGTTTTTTTAGATCAAGATGCAATATTTCCTAAAAATTTAATTGAAGAATTTAAAATTAGAATAAAAGCTAATTGTTTTTCTATATTAAGAGTTATTTGGTCTACTCATGAAGAGATGTTAAAAATTCAAAAAAGTATAGATGAGAGTTTAGAATATGAAAAATATTTAAATAATTTAGATAAAAAACAGTTTAAAGAATTAAAAAAATGGTTATTTAAGGATAAATATAATAATTTTAGATATAGATTAGGTTTAAGGGATAGAGGAACAGGTCTTATGGGAATAGGATTTGGAGTATCAAAAGAAGATTATTTAAAAATAAATGGTTATGATGAAGATTTTAAAGGTTGGGGTGGGGAAGATGCTGATTTAGGATTAAGATTGTATCAGTTAGGATTAAAATCTATAACTTTTAGTACTGATTTACCAACAATACATATGTGTCATCCATTGGACCCAACAAAGACTTCAAATACAGATAATAATAAAACAATGTATGAAGAAAAAAAGAATCAAGTGATAAAAGGAAATTATAAATGTAAATATGGGATAGATAATAGAAAAGATAAAGATGGGTATATATATGAAGAAATATAAAGATTATCAACTATATTATTATGATGACAATATAGAGAAAATATTAGAAAAGATAATAAATAAAGATTACCAAGTAGAAGAAGAATATAAGAATGATAGAAGAACTTATGTAGCAAAAATAAGAATAGAAGATAAAGTATATATATTGAAGAGAACTTTTCAGAAAAATATACTAAAAAAAATAATAGGAATTTTTAGAAAAAATAATAGTGTAGAAACTTTTGAAAATATAAATAGAGCTAAAAAAAATATAGAAGAGTTAGCAGATGTTTATGGAGTAGGATTGAATAAAAAATTATTTGTAGAAGATGAATTTTTTTTAATGGAGTGTATAGAAGGAGAAATTTATATAGATGATGAGCACTATTTAAGAATATTAGAGGTATTAAAAAAAGTTCATAGAAATAGGTATTATCATGGAGATAGTAATCCGTATAATTTTTTATTTGATAAAGATGAAAAAATACATATAGTAGATACCAAGATGAAAAGAATGTGTTTTGGAAATTATAGAGCTCATTATGATATACTAACACTTTTTAAATATTTTAGGGAGATAAAACTAGAATATCCATATGAAAAAAATATATTTTATTGGATAGCTTATTTAAAGAGAGAAATTAGAAATACAAAAAATTAAAGGAGAATAATATTTTAATGGCTTTAATTAGTATAGTTATTATAACTTATAATTTTGAAAAAATCATATTAGAGTGCCTTGAGAGTTTAGAAACTGAGCTAGATGATATTTATGAAGTTATAATAACAGATGATGGATCTAATGATAAAACATTAGAGTTATGTTATCAATGGAGAGAAAAAAATAAAGATAAAATAAGGATAGTGATATTAGAGAGTAAAGTAAATGAAGGCGTTGTTAAAAATATAAATAAAGGATGTAAAATAGTAAAGGGAGAATGGATAAAATTATTAGCAGGAGATGACATTTTAATAGAAGGAAGTATTAAAAAAATTCAAAATTTTATTAATAAAAATTTTGAAGCAGAAATAATTTTTTCAAAAGTGATACCTTTTTATGTTAAAAATGAGAAAAAAAATTACTTAAAAGTTCTTCCTAAAGAATTAGATTTTTATAATAAAAATTTTAAAAAACAACTAGATGAACTTTTAGAAGGAAATTGTATTGTGGCACCTGGTGCAATAATAAAAAGTGAATTATTAAGAAAAATGAACTATTTTGATGAGAAGTTTAAAATGGTAGAGGATTATCCTTTTTGGATAAAATTATTAAAAAATAATATTAAATTTTATTTTTTTAATCAAGAAATTGTGATGTATAGAAAAAGTGAAAATAGTGTTTCTGGAAAAGGAAAAAGCAAAAAAGTTAATAAATATATGCTAGAATTTGAAATTCAATTTTTTAAGGAAATTTATTTAAAAGAAATAAAAAATCCTATAAGAAGATGGGATAAATATATATCAATAAAAAGGAAGGAAATAATTTTTAATTCAGGAAATAGATCCAATTTATTAACTCAAATGATGAGATGGTTAGAAGTTAGAAATTTAAAAAAATATATTTTTAGAATTTTACTTGTGATAATAGTGATAAAAATTTATATAAAATATTTTTATAAATAAAAAAGGAGTAGAAAATGAAAATACCATTTAATACATTAGATAGGCAATTTTATCAATACCAAGATGAATATGAAAAAAAAGTTTTAGAAATATTAAGAAAAGGTTGGTATATTTTAGGACCAGAAGTTAAGAATTTTGAAGAAGAGTTTGCTAAATATTTAAATATTCCTTATGTAGTAGGAGTAGATAATGGATTAAATGCCATTGTTATGGCAGTTAGAGCTTTAGGGATAAAAGAAGGAGATGAAGTAATAGTTCAAGCAAATACTTACATTGCTTCAGTGATGGGAATAACAATTAATGGAGCCACTCCAATATTTGTAGAGCCAGATGAATACTATAATATTGATGCTGATAAAATTGAAGAAAAGATAACAGATAAAACAAAAGCAATATTAGTAGTTCACTTATATGGGCAAGCTTCTAATATGAATAAAGTATTAGAACTTTGCAAAAAATACAATTTAAAATTAATTGAAGATTGTGCTCAAGCTCATGGAGCTAAATACAAAGATAAAATGGTAGGAACTTTTGGTATAGGATGTTTTAGTTTTTATCCAAGTAAAAATTTAGGTTGTTTTGGAGATGGGGGAGCAATTTCTACTAATGAAGAAAGGTTAGATAGAAATTTTAGAGTTTTAAGAAATTATGGTAGTGAAAAAAGATATCATAACGAAGTAGTTGGTTATAATTCGAGATTAGATGAGTTACAAGCTGGATTATTGAGGATAAAATTAAAATATATTTTTGAGTTAGAAAAAGAAAGAGAAGAGATAGCTAAGAGATATTTAAAAGAGATAAAAAATCCACTAATTCAATTGCCAAAAGTGAGAGAAAATTGCACACATGTTTGGCATTTATTTGTTATTAGAGTTAAAAATAGAGAAAATTTTCAAAACTATTTAGAACAAAATGGAATAGGAAGTGTTATTCATTATCCAATACCTCCACATTTATCAGAAGCTTATAAATATTTAGGATATAAAAAAGGAGATTTTCCAATAACAGAAAGATATGCTGAAACAGTTTTAAGTTTACCTCTTTATAATGGTATGACAAAAGAAGAATTAGGCTATGTAATAGATAAAATTAATAAGTATGAGGGATAACAATGAAGAGATATAAAATAATTAATTTCAATGAATTTGGAGATGAAAATGGAAAATTAATTGCTATAGAGAATAGTAAACATATTCCTTTTGATATAAAAAGAGTATTTTATATATATGGAACAAAAAATGGAGTAGTAAGGGGACAACATGCAAACAGGATTTCAAGATTTGTATTAATATGTTTATCAGGAAGTTGTGAGGTTAAAATTTATGATAAGGAAGAAAAAATAGAGGAAAACTTTATACTTGATTCTCCAAAAAAAGGATTATATCTAGATAGAATGATATGGAAAGATATGTACAACTTTTCAAAAGATTGTGTATTGCTGGTTTTATCAGATTCTGAATATATAAAGGATGAATATATTTATGAGAAAAATTAATTTAAAAGGTAAAATAATCAACTTAAGATTAGTTAAAGAAAAAGATGCTGATTTTATTTTAAAATTAAGAACTAATAAAGAACTTTCTAAATTTATTTCTCCAACTGATATAAATTTAGAAGAACAAATAAAGTGGCTAAAAAATTATAAAATTCGTGAAAATAAAAAAGATGAATTTTATTTTATCATTGAAACTAAGGATGGAACACCTTGTGGAACTGTAAGAATTTATAATATAAATTATAAAAACAAAGAAACTACTTGGGGAAGTTTTATTTTAGATAAAACAAGACCAGATGGAGCTTCTAATGAAGTAATTGAACTTTCTTTAAATTTTATTTTAAAAATTTTAGGCTTAGAGAAAATTTATTTAGATGTTAGAAAGGAAAATTATAAGGCTATTCATATCTATGAAAAAAATGGTTTTATTAGAATAGGAGAAGATGAAGAAAATTACTATTATTTTAAATAGAGATTTAATAAGTATGTTTTTTAAAAAAAGTATTCTTCATAATTAAGTAATTATTTGTGAAAAATAAAAAAATTTAAGTGTTGTAAACATTGAGCTTATTTTAATAAAAAAATTGATATATAGGGAGTATTTAATGAAATTATTAAGTGTAATTATTCCAGTATATAATGCTGAAAAATATTTAAGGAAGTGTTTAAATAGTATTTTGATATCAACTTATTCTAATTTAGAAATAATATGTATTAATGATGGTTCAACTGATAAAAGTTTAGAAATATTAAAAGAATATGCAAAAGTAGATAAAAGATTAAAAATAATTAATAAGAAAAATGGTGGACCACAAGAAGCAAGAGAAAAAGGATATGAAATATGTAAAGGAGAATATATAACAAATATAGATAGTGATGATTGGATAGAAGCAGATACTTTTGAGATAGCGATAAAAATGTTGGAAAAAGAGAACATAGATACAATATTATATGATATGTATTTTTGGTATCATGGAAATAGTAATGGACGAAAAAAAATAAATAAATTAGAAAATAATAGAATAATTTTAGGTAAAGAAGCTTTTATTTATAGTCTTGATTGGAGTATTGGTGGTTTAGGAATATTTAAAAGAGAAATTTTATTAAAATCAATAAAAATAAAAAAATTATATAATGGAGATGAAGTTATAACAAGAAAAATATTTTTAAATAGTGATAAAATAGGATTATGCAGTGGAAAATATTATTATAGACAAAATAATTATTCATTAACAAGAACAAGAAAATTTAATTTCAAAAGTATAGAGACTATTCTATCAAACTTAGAGTTATTAGAAATGATAAATATGAATAATTTATCTGGAGAAAAAATAGAGAAATTTAAACTGGAATTTTATAAAGATGTTATTAGAAAAATGAAAAATTTAGTAAAAAATAAAAAAGAAATAAGTGAAATTGATAAGAAAAAATATAAAAATATAATTCTAAAAGGATTAGAAGCAATAGAGGATATACACTTAAAAAGTTATATAACAATTAAGAATACTATTAAAATTAGTAGATTGTATTTAAAATTTTTGTTTTATAAATATAAATTTAAAAAACTTTAATAAAAAAGCAAAAAGGAAGTAAAAATGAAAGGAATAATATTAGCAGGAGGAAGTGGAACAAGATTATATCCACTTACAAGAAGTGTATCAAAACAGATATTACCAATATATGATAAACCAATGATATATTATCCTCTTTCTGTACTTATGTTAGCAGGGATAAGAGAGGTACTGATAATCTCTACTCCCAGAGATTTAAGATGTTTTGAAGAGTTACTTCAAGATGGTAGTGAACTTGGAATGAAGATAGAGTATAAGATACAGGAAAAACCAAATGGTTTAGCAGAAGCCTTTATAATAGGAGAGGACTTTATAGGCAATGACAATGTAGCTTTAGTCTTAGGAGATAATATATTTTTTGGACAAGCCTTCTCTCCAATTCTAAAAAATGCAGCTAAATTAGAAAAAGGAGCAGAGATTTTTGGTTATCTAGTAAAAGACCCAAGGGCATATGGGGTAGTGGAATTTGATAAGGATAGAAATGTAATCTCAATAGAGGAAAAGCCTGAAAATCCAAAATCTAAGTATGCAGTACCTGGATTGTATTTTTATGATAACACAGTAATAGAGAAAGCTAAGAGTATTAAGCCAAGTAAAAGAGGAGAACTAGAGATAACAGATTTAAATAGATTATACTTAGAGGAAAAAACTCTAAAAGTAAATCTACTAGGAAGGGGATTTGCTTGGTTAGACACAGGAACACATAAAAATCTCTTACAAGCCTCTAACTTTATAGAAACTATACAGGAAAGACAGGGAAACTATGTGGCATGTATAGAGGAGATAGCATATAGAAATGGGTGGATAAGTAGAGAGGATTTACTTAAATTAGCAGAGCCACTATTAAAAACTGATTATGGTAAATATTTGGTAGAAGTAAGTCAAGAGATTTAGGATTAAAAATAGAGGTATTTAGTAATAAAAAAGTAATATAATTTACACCTAAAATGACAAAAATTGTCATTAATTACAGGTATAATATATGTGGGAGAATTTAGTAAATAATTACTAGGAGAGAGCACATGTTACAAGGAGTAAAATTATATTATTCAGTTATGAAAAACGGTAAAGGAAAGGGAGAAATTAATAATTTTAAAAAAGGTATAAAATATATTGGAAGAAATATCTTAATGTATAGTTATTCAAAAGAGATAGCTGATTTCATCCTTTCACATAAATATTTAAGAGATGAGGTATATAGATATCCTAGTCTATGTAGTAAATTACATAGACCATATCTGACTAATTCATTAATAAATAGAGATAAAGTAAAAGCCATAACTACATCTTATAAAATTTTAGATAAAAGATTTCCAGAAAGATTATTAGATAAACTATATAGAGATGGAAAATTAGAGCTTTGTACTTTTCAAGGGAAAAATGATAGTGAGTACAAGCTTTCTTTAAATTTGTATCCAGCTTATGAAAAAGAGGGAGAGTTTACATTAGTTTGTTACAATTTTGCGGATAAACCATTAGCTAAACTTACCTTTGGATTTTTAGAGGATAGTATAATTATAGGGGGACTACAAGGATTAGAAAAGGGAGAAGACACTAATCTTATAAAAGAGGCTACTAAAAATATGTATGGAGTTTTTCCTAAAAGATTGGTATTAGAGATTCTTTATCTACTTTTTCCAGAGTATAGAGTATTAGGAGTAAGTAGAGAGAAACACATATATTTTTCTGACCATTATAGAAAGAGAAAAGAGGGAAAAGTCCATGCTAATTATGATGAGTTTTGGGCAAGTTTAGATGGAGAAGAAAAAGATGGTATGTGGTTACTTCCTAAAAAATTAGAGAGAAAAAATATAGAAGAGATTCCATCTAAAAAAAGATCTTTATACCAAAATAGATTTAATTTGTTAGATAGTATATTTGAAAGAATACTAAGAAATATAGAATAAAAAATTTTGAGAATGTAACTTTAGAGTATAGAAATTTTTCTAAAGTTAAGATAGTAAATAAAAAGAGAGAGGGATAGTATGAAAGTAATGTTTGAAAATCTAGGACCTATAAAAAAAGGTAGAATAGAACTAAATAGATTAAATATTTTCTGTGGAAAAAATAACACAGGAAAAACTTATATAAATTATTTAATATATACTATTCTTACTACGATTAATAATCTGAATTTTAAGAATAATAAAGAGTTTATAAAAGAATTACCAAAAGACAAAAGAGAGATTGAGATAAATTTAGAAGAGGTACTATTTAAGGAAAATTATTTAAAAGAATTATTATTAAATATAGAAGAGAAAATAACTGAGAGGTTACCAGTAATTTTTTCAGTATCAAAAGATTTCTTTAAAAATTTTAAAATAAAAATTGATTATGATTCAATAAATTTAAATAAAAAAATTCATCCAAATAGATTCTTTTTTATTGGGGATCATTATGGAATAATTGAAAAAGAAGGAATCAATATTAAAATAAGATTAGACGAAGAGTTTAAGAACGAGATTGGAGAAACTTTTGATTTAGATTTTAATATCTCTAGAAATCAACCGAATGAAATAGAAAGAATCAATAGAGTTATTACAAATTATATAATAGCAATAATTTTTAATTTGAAAAGAGTGTATCCATTTCCAGCAGAAAGAAGTGGACTTGCAATTTTTTATAATGAGTTATTAATAAGAAGAAGTAATATTTTAGATTCCTTTGTTAGAGAAAATAGAGATGAAGAAATTTTAAAAGATATGGTTTCTAGATATCCAAAACCAATTAACGATTATATAAATTTTTTAAGTCAAATGCCAAGAGTAATGGAAAGACAAACAAGAAAGAATAATAAATTTATTCAATTAGCTGAAGATATAGAAAAGAATTTTCTTTGTGGGGAATATAAAGTTAAGGATAATAAAAAAATTGTATATGTAACAGAAAATGGGAAAGAATTGGAGCTATATACTAGTTCATCATTGGTAAAAACAGTAGTTGGAATAATAAATTATTTAAAATACTTTGCTATTAAAGGAGATTATTTTTTAATTGATGAACCTGAGTTAAATTTACATCCAGAAAACCAAAGAAAAATAGCTAGAATTTTTACAAGAATGATAAATTATGGTATAAATATTGTAATGACTACTCATAGTCCATATATAATTAATGAATTGAATAATCTAATTATGCTAAATAAGGTTTCTGTTACTGATAAAGAAAGAATTATGAATGGTAATGGAATAGCAGAAGATAGTATTATAAAAATAAAAGATATTTCATCATATTTAGTAAAGAATAACGAAATAAAAGAGATGAATAAGGGAGAATTTGGATTAGAAGTAGAAAGCTTTAATGAAACAGTAGATAATTTAAATAATCTAAGTGATGATATTTATTCATCAATTGAGGATTGATAATTATGGAATTATTAGAGTATTTAGATAGTTGGTTGTCAGAAAAGATAAAAATAAAAGAAAGTGAGAAAAAAATAGATAGTTATACAGTAATTAATATAACTGAGACTGCTATTGAAGCAGAATTAAAAGAACTTCCAATTTTATATAAAGATACTGAATATAAAGTATTGGCTTTTACCTTAGATGAAAATAATCTAAATGAATCAATGAAACTATCACCTATTTATACAAGAACACTTTATAATTCTAGTGATGCAATACTTTTTGTACAAGAAAAAAATAATAACGAAAATTTATATATATTTTATATTGAGTTAAAATCTGAACATATAGAAGGAATATTAAAGAAACATATTTTTATGAAAAATTTAAATATGGAAATTTTAAAATTAATTTATTTGAAGAGTAGATTAAGTGATAAGATAGAAGATTATCAATTAGAATTTCCTAAAAATATATATGAGGGAATGATAGTATTTCAAAGCTCCCCTTCTTCTCAAGAGACAAGGGGAATAAAAATAAATTATCAAAAATATGAAAGCCCTAAATTTAAAGGAGAATTTATAAATAAAGCTAGGAAGTCAACTATTAAAATAAATGTTAATAATGGAAAGCCTAAAAATAGAAAGATATTTCTTAAGAATTTTATAAATAATCTAGAATTAGAAAAAAGTAAAATTGAATATTATAATTATTTTGAGAAAAAAATTTAGTTTATATGAGGTATATTTAAAAATTAAAATATTTAAGGAGAAAGTTTTATATGAAAAAGAGACTACTGATACATAATGGTAGTATCTCTATTGGTGGACAAGAAAAAATGTTAGTCGAATTTTTAAAAGCACTTAGTCCAGAAAAATATGAGATATTACTATTAGTAGAGCAGAATATAGGAGATGAGAAAAGTTATATAGAAGAGATACCTGAATGGATAAGGTACTCTTTTTTGACATCTCAAAATTTCAGTAGAAGCTTAGAAAAAAGTAGACATAGTAAAAATCCCCTGAAAAGAGTTTGGTATTCATTTCTTTTAAGAGAGAAAAAGAGAAGAGCAATGAGAGAGATAAAAAAATATTTAGATTTTTCAGATATAATTATAGATTATAATATGGGATTACTTAGAAATCTGCACAAATTAAATCTGAAAGGAAAAATATTGGTAGGATGGAGCCACGCTGGAAATGGAGAGCTACCAAAGAGTAAACAGAAGAGAGAGAATCAAGAGAGGTATGATTATATAGTAACTATAAATGAGAGGATGAAAAGAGGTTTTGAGAAAAATACAACTCATCCTAAGATAGAGAAACTCTATAATTTTATGGGATTGGAAAATATAGTTGAAAAAAGTGAAGTAGAGATAGCTGAAGATTTTAGATATATATTAAGTGTAGGGTCTTTGACAGAGAATAAGAACCAAAGTTTATTGATAGATGTATTTTCTGAACTTAAAAAAGAGCAAAATATACCTGAAAAGCTTGTATTGATAGGAGAGGGAAAAGAGAGAGAAAGCTTAGAAAATAAGATAAAAAATCTAGGAATGGAGAAAGAGATTTTTCTATTGGGAGCAAGACTCAATCCATATAACTATATAAAAAGAGCAGAACTTTATATAGTAACCTCTAAAGAGGAGGGATTTTCTCTTACTACTTTAGAGGCAATGACATTGAAAACAATGGTAATAGCTACTAAGACAGATGGGACTAGAGAGATATTAGGAGAGGATTCTAAATATGGGAAACTAGTGGAGAATAGTAAAGAGGAGTTAAAAAAAGAGATAGCTTATTACTTGAAAAATATAGATAAGAGAAGAGAGTATGAGGAGTTAGCCTATAAAAGAGCACATGATTTTAGCAAAGAGAACGCAGTAGCAAAGATAGAGGAGTTTATAGATAGATTATGAGAATATATGTAATTGGAGATAGAAATCAAGAGTTAGAAAATCTAAATAGTGGAAGAAATGAGGTAATCTATACCTCTATTTTTTCAGCTATATTTACTACACTTTTTAATAGAGGAAGTATAATTTATAGTGAAAAAGAAAATTCTGTCTTAGATGTTTTACAAAAGATTTTCAAGTTACCATATCTATATGGAAAGCTAGAGAGTATATTAGAGTTTGAAAATCATTATGCTAAGATAAAAAAGTATGAGATACCTGTGCTTATGTATCATCAGTTTGTAAATGAAAAAAATGAGGGTGGAAAGATAAAACTTTTTGTTACTAAAAAACAATTTGAACTTCATCTTAAAATTTTAAAATGGTTAAACTATGAGACTATTACCTTTGAAGATTTAGAAAAGATAGGATTACAAAATAGATTTTACAAAAAATATATCATACTTACTGTAGATGATGGATATAAAGATAACTATACCATTCTATATCCTATGTTGAAGAAATATAATATGAAAGCAGTTATATTTTTAGTGTCAGGACTAGATTATAATAGATGGACAGTAGAGAGTGACAATGAAAAGAGATTTGACCTTATGAGTGATGAAGAGGTTATGGAGTTACAAAATAGTGGTCACATAGAGTTTGGGGGACATACTCTTACTCATGTGAGTTTTTTTGATGTAGATGATGAGAGAGCTAGAGAGGAGATAGTAAAGGATAAGGAGATTACAGAGAAAAGACTTGGAAAAAAATTAAAAGTTTTTGCTTATCCATATGGGCATAAAAGAAAAGAGGTAGTGGAGATGGTCAAAGAGTGTGGATACTCTTTTGCTGTATCTACTGACACTGGAAGTGGAATATTTACTAAGGATTTATTTGATATTAGAAGAACAGCCATTGACAAAACTTCCCTTATCAATTTTTTAAGAAGAATATCTCCAAGATATTTACAATATAAGGCTAGAAAGTATAAAGATAAATTTTAAAAAATGAAATTATTTTCATTTTTAAATAAAAATAAAAAAAATTTACATGAATTCCAAAATGTGATATAATTGTAAAAATTATTTATTACATATTGGAGGAAGAAATTATGAATAAAAAATTGTTAGTATCATCATTGGTGTTATCAATGTTATTTTTAGCTTGTGGACAAGAAGAGAAAAAAATAGAAAAAAAAGATACTTTAATAGTAGCTCAAGGGGCAGACGCAAGAAGTTTGGATCCTCAAAAGGCTATTGATACCCCAAGTGTAAGAGTATACCAACAAGTATATGATGAATTAGTAGAAAAAGATGATAATTTAAATATTATTCCTGGTCTTGCAGAGAGCTGGGAAAATATAGATGAGAAAACTACAATTTTTCATTTAAGAAAAGATGTTAAGTTTCATAATGGAGAAAAATTAACAGCTGAAGATGTAAAATTTTCAATTGAAAGAATGAAAGAACAACCAACAGTAGCATTTTTAGTAACAGAAATAGAAAAAATTGAAGTAGTAGATGAATATACAGTAAAAGTAATAACAAAAAGTGGATTTGGGCCATTACTTAGCCATTTATCTCATCCAGGAGCAGCTATTTTAAATAAAAAAGCTGTACTTGAAAAAGGTGATTCATATGGTCAACATCCAATAGGAACAGGACCATATGTTTTTGAAAATTGGCAATCAGGAGATAGAGTTACTTTAAAGGCTAATCCAGATTATTTTATGGGAAAAACACCAGTTGAAAATGTAATATTTAGAGTAATACCAGAAGGAACAAATAGATCTATTGCCTTAGAGACAAAAGAGGTTGATATAGTTTATGAAATAGATCCTATTGATATAGATAGGATAAAAGAGAATGGAGAATTTAACTTCTTGATGCAGCAATCTTTAGGTAATGCTTATATAGGAATAAATACATTAAAAGAACCATTTACAAATCCTAAAGTGAGACAAGCTATGGCTTATGCTATTAATACTCAAGATTTAATAGATGTTGTATATAAAAAGACAGCTAGTAAAGCAAATGCACCAATAGGACCATTAGTTCCAGGATATAATGAAAAAGCTAAAAATTATGAATATAATATTGAAAAAGCTAAAGAATTAATGAAAGAAGCAGGATATCCTAATGGATTTAAAACAACTATTTGGGTTAATGATAATAATATTAGAAAAGATATAGCTACAATTTTACAAGATCAATTTAGAGCTATAGGAATAGATTTAACAATAGAAACATTAGAATGGGGAGCATATATAGATAGAACAGCTAGAGGAGAACATGAGATGTTTTTATTAGGATGGGTAACAGTTACAGGAGATGCTGATTATGGATTATATCCACTTTTCCATACATCTGCTCATGGTAGACCTGGTAATAGATCATTTTATTCTAATCCAGAAGTAGATAAACTTTTAGATTTTGCTAGAACATCAACAAATCAAGCTGAAAGAATGGAAGCATACAAAAAGGTTCAAGAGATAGTTCAAGAGGATTTACCTATTATAACTTTAGTAAATCAAAGTCAAAATGTGGTAACACAAAAAGATATTGAAAACTTTACAATAAATCCAACAGGTTTTTATGAGTTATATAATGTAAATTTTTCTGAGAATAAATAGGAGGGGAAAATGAAAATAAGTAATGTACCAGCAAAAGATGCAATGGAACTTATTAAAAAAGAACCAATTGCTATGATAGCAATAGGGAGTGTTGAGTATCATGGAGCACAAGCACCATTAGGGACTGATTATATAATTCCAGATTATATTGTTAATGAGTTAAGTATGAGAGAGGATATCTTAGCATTACCTCCTATACCATATGGAAATTGCCAGTCTATTAAAGATTTTCCAGGAACTATTAATATAGGAACAGAAAATTTGATAAGAGTTATGAATTCAATAGTAGATTCCTTATTAAAACATGGAATAAAGAAATTTATTTTTGTAAATGGACATGGTGGAAATATTGCTGCCCTTGATCAAGTGGGATTGGATACTTATGAAAAAGGTGGACTTATTGCTACTATTGATTGGTGGAATTTAGCAAAATTATTAAATCCAGATTATGATGGTGGACATGGAGATATTCAAGAAACAAGTGTAGCTATGGCAGTAGATGAGAAATCTGTAAATCTAGCTTATTGTGAACCACTACAAATAAATGATTTATCAGCTAAGATAACAAATAAATATATTTCACTTTTAAATTATAAAAACGGAAATGTAAAAATTGTGAGAAGCTTTAAAGATGTTGTTTCTAATGGATGGATAGGACCGTATGATCCTAAAAACTCTACTAAAGAATTAGGAGAAAGAATCTTAAAGGATGTAATTCAATATATTAATGAATTTATAGATGATTTTAAATTAGTTAAATAATTTTATATTAATGGGATATTGTAACTTAAAATTTTACAATATCCCTATTTTGTTTAAATTTTATAAAAAATACCTTTTAAAAATGACAAGGAATATTACCTTACATTGATTTTTTTAGATAAATATGATATAATTATTAAGTTATAGTGTAGAAAAGGAGATGAGAAGAAAGTGTTCGCTAAGTTAGAAGAAGTTGTAAGAAGATTTGATGAGCTTAATGAGATGTTAGGATCCCCAGAGATTTTATCTGATCCAAAGAAAATGATGGAATGTAATAAAGCATTAGCTGATATAACACCACTTGTAGAAAAATATAAAGAGTATAAAACTCTTAGTGAGGATTTACAATTTATAAAAGAGAATATCAGAAATGAAAAAGATCATGATATGAGAGAGATGATGAACGAAGAGCAAAAAGAGCTTGAGGAAAAATTACCTGAGTATGAAAAAGAGTTAAAAATTCTTTTACTTCCAAAAGATGAAAATGATGACAAAAACGTTATCGTAGAGATCAGGGGAGGAGCAGGTGGAGATGAGGCTGCTCTATTTGCTGGAGACCTATTCAGAATGTATAATAGATATGCAGAGAGAAGAAAGTGGAAAGTAGAGATAATCGAAAAACAAGAGATTGGTATTGGAGGAATAAAAGAGGCAGTATTCAGTATCAATGGACTTGGAGCTTATTCAAGATTAAAATTTGAATCTGGAGTACATAGAGTACAAAGAGTACCTGAAACAGAATCAGCAGGAAGAGTACATACATCAACAGCAACAGTAGCTGTATTACCAGAGGTAGAAGATGTAAAAGAGGTAAAAATTGATCCTAAAGACCTTAAGATTGATACATATAGATCTGGAGGAGCTGGAGGACAGCACGTAAATATGACTGACTCAGCTGTTAGAATTACTCACTTACCAACAGGAATAGTAGTACAATGTCAAGATGAGAGATCTCAGTTAAAAAATAGAGAGAAAGCTATGAAGCACTTAGTATCAAAGCTATATGAGATGGAGTGCGAAAAACAAAGAAGTCAAGTAGAGAGTGAAAGAAAACTTCAAGTAGGAACAGGGGATAGATCTGAAAAGATCAGAACATACAACTTCCCACAAGGAAGAATTACAGACCACAGAATTAAATTTACTGTATATCAACTAGATGCATTCTTAGATGGAGACATAGATGAGATGATAGATGCTCTTATCACATTCAACCAAGCTGAGATGTTAGCTAGTGCATCAGAAGAGTAATATGAATCTGTTAGAAATATTAAATTTTTCAAAAGAGTATTTGCAAAAATACTCTTTTTCAAAACCCCGTCTTGAAAGTGAAAAACTTATAGCAGCAGTTTTAAAATTAGATAGAATAACTCTCTATGCATATTTTGATATGGAGCTTACAACAGAACAAAAAGATACAATAAAAAAATACCTAAGGGAGATGGCAAGAGGTAGAATAGGTTTTGATGAACTTATAGAAAAAAAGGGAGATTTAGAGTTAGATACTAAAAACTATAAAGAGGAAAATTATGATTTACTCAAGAAATCTATTGAATATTTAGAGAAACATCAAGTACCTAATGCAAGACTTGATGCTGAATATATTTTTGCACATATCTTAAAGGTAAGTAGAGTGACACTTACTTTGAATCTAAATAAAAAGATAGAAGAGGAAGATAAAAATAGAATAAGAGAGATGTTAGTAGCTAGAGGAAAAGAGAGAAAACCTTTACAATATCTACTTGGAGAATGGGAATTTTATGGATATCCATTTAAAGTAGATGAGAGAGTTCTTATTCCTAGAGCTGATACAGAGATATTGGTAGAACAATGTAAATATCTTGTAAATGAGCTATCTAGTCCTAAGATAATGGATATAGGGACAGGAAGTGGAGCTATTGCTATATCACTCGGGAAAGAGTTACCTAATGCTCATGTGTTAGGACTAGATATAAGTGAAGGAGCTTTAGAGGTAGCTATACAAAATAGAGATATGAATGAGGCTACTAATGTAAAATTTCTTAAGTCAGATGTTTTTTCTATCTTAAGAGATGAGAAATACAAAAATGTGAAATTTAATCTGATAGTTTCAAATCCACCATATATTCCAACAGAGGAGTATGTGGAACTCATGCCAGAGGTATTGAAGTATGAGCCTAAAAATGCTTTGACTGACAATGGAGATGGGTACTATTTCTATGAAAAAATATCCAAAGAGGCTAAGGAGTTTTTGACAAAAGATGGATATTTAGCTTTTGAAGTGGGATATAATCAGGCTGAAAAAGTAGCTGATTTTATGAGAGAAAATGGATTTGATGTACTATCAATAGTAAAAGATTATGGTGGAATAGATAGAGTAGTAATTGGAAAGAGAAGAGAGGAAAATTAATGTCTACAAAACTACATGATTACGATTACCATCTACCAGAGGAGTTAATAGGACAGGAGCCAAGAGAGCCTAGAGACCATGCTAGACTTATGTTGGTAGATAAAACTAATAAAAAGATAGAGCACAAGCATTTTTATGATATAATAGATTATCTACAAGAGGGAGATATCTTAGTAAGAAACTCTACTAAGGTAATTCCAGCTAGACTTTTTGGACATAAAGAGACTGGTGGAGTGTTGGAGATTTTACTTATAAAAAGAATAAATCTAGATACTTGGGAGTGTCTACTTAAACCAGCTAAAAAATTAAAACTTGGGCAAAAATTATATGTGGGACAAAATAGTGAACTTGTAGCTGAACTAATAGAGATAAAAGATGATGGAAATAGAGTCTTAAAATTTACCTATGAGGGAGCTTTTGAAGAGGTATTAGATAAACTAGGAAATATGCCATTACCACCATATATAGTAGAAATTTTAAAGGAAAAAGAGAGATATCAAACTGTATATGCTCAAAGAGGAGAGTCAGTAGCAGCACCAACGGCTGGACTACATTTCACTAAAGAGCTTTTAGAAAAGATAGAAAAAAAGGGAATAAAGATTGTAGATATATTTCTTGAGGTAGGACTAGGAACATTTAGACCAGTACAGACTGAAGATGTGCTAGACCATAAGATGCATGAGGAAATATTTGAGATACCTCAAGAAGCAGCAGATATAATTAACAAAGGAAAGGCTGAAGGAAGAAGAATAATCTCAGTAGGAACTACAAGTACAAGAGCATTGGAATCATCAGTAGATGAGAATGGAAAAGTAATTGCTCAAAAGGCAAGTACAGATATATTTATCTATCCAGGATATGAGTTTAAAGTTATAGATGCTCTTATTACAAATTTTCACCTACCAAAATCTACTTTACTTATGTTGGTATCAGCTTTTTCAAGCAGAGAGTTTATGTTGAGTGTATATGAAACTGCTGTAAAAGAAAAGTATCATTTCTTCAGTTTTGGAGATGCAATGTTTATCTATTAATGGAGTTGATGTGATGAGAATAATTGCAGGAGATGCAAAGAATAAGAGAATAAAGAGTAGAAAGGGAACAGATACAAGACCTACATTAGGAAGTATGAAGGAGTCATTATTTTCTATAATAGCTCCATATGTACCAGACTCTGTATTTTTAGATCTATTTAGTGGAAGTGGAAGCATATCTTTAGAGGCTTTAAGTAGAGGAGCCAAGAGAGCTGTGATGATAGAGAAAGATGCTGAAGCTCTAAAATATATAATAGAAAATGTAAATAACTTAGGTTATGAAGATAGATGTAGAGCTTATAAAAATGATGTATTAAGAGCTATTGAAATCTTAGGAAGAAAAGGAGAAAAATTTAATATAATCTTTATGGACCCACCATATAAAGATGAGGTGTGTACAAGGGTTATGAAAGCTATTGAAAAACATAAAATCTTAGCTGAGGATGGACTAATAATATGTGAACACCATGTTTTTGAAGAGATGGCTGATACTGTAGGAGAGTACAAAAAAGCTGATGAAAGAAAATATGGAAAAAAATGTATAACTTTCTATACTAGATAGGAGAAAATATGAAATTTGAAGAAAATCTTGCAGAGATAGATGAGATAATAGAGAGATTAGAAAGTGGAGATTTATCCCTTGCTGATTCTATAAAAGAGTATGAAACAGCTATGAAATTATTAAAAAAATCTTCTGATTTATTAAATAAAGCAGAGGGAAAAGTTTTAAAAGTAGTAGAGAAAGATGATGAAATACTACTTGAGGAGGTATAAGATGTTATTTAAAGAGTATCTTGGAATGGGAAAAAAATTAGTAGAAGATGGAATTGATAAGTATCTAGGAGAGCTAACTTATCCAGAGGTTATAGCAGAAGGAATGAAATATGCTGTATTAAATGGTGGAAAAAGATTAAGACCTATACTTCTATTTATGACTTTGGATATTTTAGGGTGTGAAAGAGAAAAAGGGCTAGCTACAGCTTCAGCTATTGAGATGATACACTCTTACTCTTTAGTGCACGATGACTTACCAGCTTTAGATAATGATGATTATAGAAGAGGAAAACTTACTACTCATAAAAAGTTTGGAGAGGCAGAGGGGATACTTATAGGAGATGCTCTTTTAACACATGCTTTCTATGTACTTACTGAGAAAAACTCTCATCTTTCAGCTGAGAAGATAGTTGAAATAGTAAAACTTACATCTAGTTATGCTGGTATCAATGGAATGATTGGTGGACAGATGGTAGATATTGCTAGTGAAGGTAAAAAAATAGATTTAGAAACTTTGAGATATATGCATGCACATAAGACAGGAAAGCTTATAAAATTACCTGTGGAAGTAGCTTGCGTAATAGCTGGGGCTTCTATTGAGGATAGAGAAGTACTTACAAAATATTCTGAATTAATTGGACTTGCTTTCCAAATAAAAGACGATATATTAGATATTGAGGGAGATTTTGAAACTATTGGTAAACCAGTAGGAAGTGACTTAGAGCATGATAAATCTACTTATCCATCTATTCTAGGAATGGCAGAAAGTAAGAAATTATTATCTGAAACAATAGAAGAAGCTAAGAGTATTATAAGAGCTAGATTTGGAGAAGAGAGAAGTAAAACTCTTTTAGATTTAGCTGATTATATAGGAAATAGAGATAAATAGGTAACTAGCTTAGTTATTTATGACTTCAAAAGAAAACTAAGAAGTGTTCCATATTCCAAGAAGTTGATTAACTATGAGCTTACCTCACTAAAAATGCAAGGGGTGAGTCTTCAACTTATTGCATTTTTTAGCGTTCAATTTCGCTGAGTTAATCTAACTTCTCTTCATAAATTACACAATTCTTTGAGTTTTCTAAAATTAATTTATTAGCTGAATAGTTATTAATAATACAAAAGGAAAAAATTTACTTCCAATCGCTAGCGATTATACAATGGTCATTACAGTAAATTTTTTCCTTTTTTTATTTTTTGAACAAAAGTCATTCTTGAGTTATTCTAATCTCTTAAATTCTAATATTTATCTAACATCATTGATAACTTTTAAAACTTTTCCTATTACCTTAAACTCATCTTGTGGGTAAACATATATTGGTTGATAGTTAGGATTATCACTTAAAAGAGCAAAGAAGTTTTTAGTAACTTTTATTCTTTTAACAAAAGATTCTCCATTTACTAAGAAAGCTCCAACCTCTCCATCTCTTAATTCAGAACCCTGTCTACAAATGATAATAGATTGATTTTTTATAGTAGGTTCCATAGAATCCCCTTTTACATTTATAGCAAAGACATTTTCAGTATTTTTTATTCCTGGAAGAGAGATATAATCAATAGGTTCTTCATCAGTAATAACACCTATACCAGCACTAATTCTAGAAAATAGAGGAACAAGAGTATTATTATTGGAAATATCTTTTATCACTTGTCTTTTAGAAAGTTCTTTTTCATCAGATAATCTTTTTATTTCATTTAAAATAATTGCAGGAGTTCTCTCAATAGCTGCAAGATATTTTAATTTTTCACCCTCAGAAGGAGTAAGAAGTAATAGACTAACAAACTTATCTAAAATCTCTTCACTTGGTGGATTTTTAACCTCTCCTCTTTCAATTCCATTATAATATGATTGAGTAATACCAGCCATTTTTGCAAATTTATTTTGGCTAATTCCAAGAGCTTCTCTTCTAACTTTTAAATAAGTTTTAAAATCCATAACATTACCTCCTATTTATATATATAAATAATTATAATATATTTTTTGGAAAATAGCAATAAAAACTTTATAAAATAAAGGATTATTAAAAAAATATTGACATTCTTTTAAAAAAGTTATAATATATATCTATAAATATAGTTATCTATTTCTAAATATAAATTTGGAGGGTTCATATGAAAATATTAATAAAAAATAAAAAATGGGAAACTTCTTTTGAAAGAGCGAAATTAATTTGTGAAGTAACTGGTAGAAATAAAATATTTAACATAAAATTTTCATATAAAGGAAACGATGTGACTATAAGAACAAGTAATTTAGATAATACCTTTAGATATCTTGAAAATATTTTTAATAATAGCATAGTAGAGGAGCTACCTATTGAAAATAAAATGGTAATATAATTATCAAAAAAGTAAAAATTATTTTGCATTTCTCTTTATAATGGAATATAATAAATTATATATAATTATAATTTTAATAAGAAAGAGGGAAATTTATGAAGAAGAAAATATTGAGGTATTTAGATGATAACTATAATTCTTTTAGTAAAAGCTTCAAAAAAATAGCTGAATACATAAAGTATAACCAAAGTATAATATCTTTTATTTCAATAAATGAGTTAGCTAAGGAGACAGAAACAAGTCCAGCTACAATAACAAGATTTTCTAAAAATTTAGGATTTAAAGGTTATCCAGATTTTCAAAAAATCTTCCAAAAAGAAGTAGAACAACAAACTTCATATATGAAAGGGTTAAAAAATAGTATTACTGAAAGAGATGACAGCAGCTCTGTATTACAAGAAATGATTAATACTAATATAGAGTTATTACAAGAGATGGATGTCTTTGAAATTGAAAAAAGTTTAGACCAAGCAGTCGATTGGATAAATAGTAGTAGAAAATTATATATTCTAGGAGCAAGAGGATCCTATGCCTTAGCTTACTATCTATACTTTATGCTAAAAGAGTTTAGAGAAGGTGTTGAACTGATGATATCTGGAGCATCAGACTTTACAGATAAACTTCTATATACTCAACCAGATGACTTACTACTTACAATATCATTCCACCCTTATACTAATTTTACTTATCAAGTTACAGAATTCTTTAAAGAGCATGGAAATAAAGTAATAACTATTACAGATAAAAAAGATTCAACTTTAGGAAATATTTCAGATTTAGTTTTAACTACTAAAAATGGAGAGAAAGCTTATACATTTGTTCCAGGAACTGTAATAATAAATGCATTATTAGTAAAATTAGGAATGGCAGATAAAGAAAATACAGTTGAAAAATTAGATAAATTAAAAGAGATTACAGATAGATTTAATATCTATCTTGATAAATAAGGAGAATGTTATGAAGTTAGGATTTATAGGTTGTGGAAATATGGGAGAAGCCTTTTTAAAAGGTATTATAAACTCAGAAATGGTAGAATTAAATAATATATATGTATATGATAAAATAAAAGGTAAAGAAATATCAGAAAAATATAATATTAATATTTTAGAGAATGAAGTAGCAGTAGTTGATGAGTGTAATATTATATTTTTAGCAATAAAACCTAATGTATATTTTGATGTAATAGATAAGATAAAAGATAATGTTAATAGTAGTAAGATAATTGTAGCTATGGCACCTGGAATAACTATGGAAAATATTTTAGATGAAATAGATAATAGAAATAGTAAGATAGTAAGAACTATGCCAAATCTTCCACTTATGGTTCAAGAGGGATGTATAGCATATGCTTTTAATGAAAATATAGAAGAAGAAGAGAAAAAGTTTTTTAAAGAGCTTTTTGAAAAAATTGGAGTAGCTATTGAAACAAAAGAGGAGTTATTTGATGCTGTAATTGGAGCTTCTGGTTCATCTCCTGCTTTTATGTTTATGTTTATAGAGGCTCTTGCTGATGCAGCTGTATATGAGGGATTACCAAGAAGTGATGCCTATAAATTAGTAGGGCAAACTTTAGTAGGATGTGGAAAGTTATTCTTAGAAAGTGGAAAACATCCAGGAGAATTAAAAGATAATGTTTGTTCACCTGGAGGAACTACAATAGTAGGAGTAAGATATTTAGAAGAGGCAGGATTTAGAGGAGCTGTTATTAAGGCTGTAACTGAAACTATCAAAAAATCTAAAGAGATGAGTTTAAAAAATAATAATAATTAAAAAAATATTTGACAAAAATAAAAATATATGATATTATCTTATGTGCTTGGAAGGTTATCCTAATTGGTAAGGAACCGGT
>OGEZ01000081.1_pt1 | contig 105048 bp, 100 predicted proteins | sample 1570831 | NCBI WGS metagenome assembly OGEZ01 (sample SAMEA2582059, study PRJEB24529) | metagenome | biome: Human gut stool | place: China | collected 2011 | reverse complement strand
ACCTTCTGTTCCAGCTTCGTTACTTTCTGTTCCACGCTGGCTACTCTCTGATCCAGTTCCGTTACCTTCTGTTCCAGCTTCGTTACTTTCTGTTCCACGCTGGCTACTCTCTGATCCAGTTCCGTTACTTTCTGTTCCACACTGGCTACTCTCTGTTTTATTTCAGACATTCCACTTTTGAGTTCCCTGACATCACTCTCCAGTAAATCAAGCCTTGTGTATACAGGTTCAAATTTCTGATCTAACAACTGTGATAAAATCACAATATCTTCCTGTGTCATCCTTCTTTCACCTCCGATCTTTTTATTTTTCTTTCTCCAAACTTTTCCGATAGCTACTATGTTAACATCCTTTTTCTTATTTCGCAAGCAGATTATCTCTCATCATCATTTTTCTGTATGATTAGGTGTTACTGTCCCTGTGTGTTAGGATAGTTGTCAGTGAAAGATAATTACTTTTGTGGTAGTATAGAGCTATCGCAGGAAGGGAGCTTTCATTATGAACTATAGTCCAGAGTTAAAGGATGCACTCCTCAGGAGGATGCTTCCACCAAACAATGAATCCATCACAAAAATTTCCAGAGAAGAAGGTATTTCCGAACAGACATTGCGTAACTGGCGGGACAAAGCCAGAAAGGAAGGCTATGCCACTCCTGGTACAGATGCCATCCCAGACAATTGGAGCACACAGGATAAATTCTTAGTTGTTGTTGAAACAGCAAGCATGAATGAAACTGAACTTGCTGAATATGCCCGTAAAAAAGGACTTTATGTTGAGCAGATTAAGGCTTGGAAAGATGCCTGCATGAATGCAAATGGCGGCATCGCTAAAGAGGCCTCCCGACTAAACCGGGAACTCAAGGATTCTGAAAAAGAACGCAGAAAACTTGAAAAAGAATTACAACGCAAGGAAAAAGCTCTTGCCGAAGCTGCAGCTTTACTTGTATTGTCAAAAAAAGCAAATGCGATCTGGGGGGATCCCGAGGACGAATGATTAGCGCCTCAGACCGCGAAAATGCTGTACTGCTAATCAATGAAGCTATTGCATCTGGTGCATCCTGCAAAAAAGCCTGTTGGACTGTTTGGATTGTGAATTTCAATACATCTCATGTTACGGTTTATCGCAAAACATCCGTGATTGATGCCATCCGGTACGCACATTTCAATACATCTCATGTTACGGTTTATCCGCGTTTGTTAGCGTTAAAGCGTAACCAAAATTCCGATTTCAATACATCTCATGTTACGGTTTATCTAGGGATAACGAATGGATTCTTGGACGATACCACGTATTTCAATACATCTCATGTTACGGTTTATCGTTGCGAATATGTTCGATAACCGGAATCTGCAGACATTTCAATACATCTCATGTTACGGTTTATCAGAAGTTAACTGCTCAGGCGTAACTTTTTAAAAATCATTTCAATACATCTCATGTTACGGTTTATCTTAGAATATTATTCTACACCTACCGTTTTACCAACATTTCAATACATCTCATGTTACGGTTTATCAGAAGCTATTGAATAATTTTGAATATTCAATATTCCATTTCAATACATCTCATGTTACGGTTTATCTAGTTATACCTATACCTACGAGGACGGCGAAAGGCATTTCAATACATCTCATGTTACGGTTTATCAACAAGAGACGTGTCAATAAATGGATGGATCATCGGATTTCAATACATCTCATGTTACGGTTTATCAGATATACCGGATTCCCTTTCCCGTCCTTAAGGATATTTCAATACATCTCATGTTACGGTTTATCTTAATAGCATCATAAATTCCAAACATACCTGCCATCATTTCAATACATCTCATGTTACGGTTTATCCCGAGAAATTACATCACACTCGATCAGATCAGGCGCATTTCAATACATCTCATGTTACGGTTTATCCTTTGCGCATCCTTGGTTTAAGTCTTTTTAACCGACATTTCAATACATCTCATGTTACGGTTTATCCAGATGTTTCTGTTATCGGTTCAGTTGTTCCAACCATTTCAATACATCTCATGTTACGGTTTATCGTAAACTCTTCGTGGCTGTGAAGGTCTGGTATCCCAATTTCAATACATCTCATGTTACGGTTTATCACCAACAATGGATCTTTCCGGTATCCAGACTAGCAATTTCAATACATCTCATGTTACGGTTTATCTGCTTCGGTCTTACAATCGCAAACTCTCTATCATGATTTCAATACATCTCATGTTACGGTTTATCACGTTATCAGGATACTGTAAATAGTATCTTGGAACTATTTCAATACATCTCATGTTACGGTTTATCGTATCAAAACGCGTTAAGTTACAGTTATAGACAAGCATTTCAATACATCTCATGTTACGGTTTATCGGATGCACCTATAATTGGTAATTTCCCTTGTAATTTATTTCAATACATCTCATGTTACGGTTTATCAAACTCTCTGATACAGGTTTTTTACCTCTCTTGCCTATTTCAATACATCTCATGTTACGGTTTATCGGCATATTCACGGTGTGCTTTCCAATACCGGATGCAATTTCAATACATCTCATGTTACGGTTTATCTCTTTCGATCCTGCGGTAAAATCTTGTTTAAATTATTTCAATACATCTCATGTTACGGTTTATCATTTCATGGATATAAAAGATTTTACTGTTATGTTGGAATTTCAATACATCTCATGTTACGGTTTATCCAATATACGATGTTGCAAACGTATGCCGAAGCAAAATTTCAATACATCTCATGTTACGGTTTATCCTAATATTGTACAACCAACAACCCCATCTATAGAACATTTCAATACATCTCATGTTACGGTTTATCACAGAAGTTTCTGTTATTGGTTCAGTAGTTCCCACCATTTCAATACATCTCATGTTACGGTTTATCCTAAAGTTCAAAGCAATGCAAAATGTGTTTCATACAATTTCAATACATCTCATGTTACGGTTTATCTGTGTAACTTGCATAAAAATGTTCCTTGCTGCAGGATTTCAATACATCTCATGTTACGGTTTATCAAGCGTAGGGTAACCGGAGCGGTAGTTTATAGCGTGATTTCAATACATCTCATGTTACGGTTTATCTATCAGCTTTCTTTACAGTAGTCAGAAATTCAAGCATTTCAATACATCTCATGTTACGGTTTATCATCTGGATATTCGTTTTAATCAAACGTGCGATAGTGATTTCAATACATCTCATGTTACGGTTTATCCTCAATCCTTTTACGGAAGAATTGGAGATTATGTAATTTCAATACATCTCATGTTACGGTTTATCGTACGGTTATGACAAAGTGTTTCGCGTAACTGATTAATTTCAATACATCTCATGTTACGGTTTATCTGAGAAACCAGACATATACAGACGAGCAAATGCCATTTCAATACATCTCATGTTACGGTTTATCTAAACCAGCTACACTTGTTAAGATACTTACAATACCATTTCAATACATCTCATGTTACGGTTTATCAACAGCTTTGTCTGCTACATTGGATCGTGTAGATAAATTTCAATACATCTCATGTTACGGTTTATCTCGTTAAGCAAGGCAAGTTATATGGAGATATCTTATTTCAATACATCTCATGTTACGGTTTATCTCCGTCCGCCCAGAATCGCCCGAACCATTTCGGTGTATTTCAATACATCTCATGTTACGGTTTATCACAACGCTTGTATAGAATTTCACATCGAAAATTTGTATTTCAATACATCTCATGTTACGGTTTATCGATACAAACGAAGTTCGGCACGCCCCGGGTAAGCTGATTTCAATACATCTCATGTTACGGTTTATCGCTCCGGAAGATGTTTCGGAAGATATTATTCCGGATTTCAATACATCTCATGTTACGGTTTATCTATTTCTTTCGGTTGTTCCGTTTCTTTTTGTAATAGATTTCAATACATCTCATGTTACGGTTTATCACAGCAATATATACAGTTGCTAAAGTTGCTATTGGATTTCAATACATCTCATGTTACGGTTTATCAATAAATTGCAAAACCATAATTATTGTCATTTATAATTTCAATACATCTCATGTTACGGTTTATCAAAAAGTGCAACTTCTCGTTCAGATTCCAACATTTGTATTTCAATACATCTCATGTTACGGTTTATCCGCACGCACGAACTCAACAACTTATCAAAGCACAGATTTCAATACATCTCATGTTACGGTTTATCGAACACACCGAGAAGTTTTCCAGCTACACCAAAATTATTTCAATACATCTCATGTTACGGTTTATCTCAGCATTATTACAATTTTTCTTTCTTGACTTTCCAATTTCAATACATCTCATGTTACGGTTTATCTTGCAACAATAGGTGCATTTCTATACTGCATCCAGATTTCAATACATCTCATGTTACGGTTTATCTTATTTAATTCAGTATCGTGCCTATGCTCCAGAGGAATTTCAATACATCTCATGTTACGGTTTATCTAATGATTTTAAGCCATTTTTATCTTGGCATCTTTCATCATTTCCTTTATTTTACGTCATTTCAGCATTTTTTACCAGCCGATTATAAAATTTAACCATTTTATTTTTCTTCTCTTGTTTTCCTTGTATTCACAACATTCTTTAAATATTTTCACTTTGACACCTGGTAAAAATTTTTAAATCATAAGATCCTCTCCTGTAGAACAGCCCTCACTACCTATGATCTCTTCTCCAAACACATTATCATTCATCAATTTGATAATACACACAAAATCTTCCTGTTTATTTATCACCTGCTTCAACTCATTTCTAAGCTTTATACAGTTTGAAGGTGTAATTTCACCACGGAAAACAGATTTCTGAAAATGGGAAAGATACTTTTTGCATATCTTAAAAACTTTCTGAACACGCTTTTCCCCTACATCATAGAACAAAAATGCATAATTATAATTCAACTGTTTTTTCATAACTACATGCCCTCCTTCAGAGAAAACGGAACAAACTCCTTTTCTTCCAGAATGTTTTTTATAAGCTTGTAGCAATCTAATTTCATTGCTGTGCGATAGGACACTTTTCTTTTTAATTTTGGATGCATAAAAACACTTTCTAACCTTCCTTCAAAGGCTTCAATAAATATTTTACGCCCCTCCTCGTTCAGCACACAATAATTTACATTCTTTTCGAAATGTTTTTCCACTTGTAGCCTGCGGTTATTTACCAGATCAAAAATTGTACGAAAAACAATCACTGGCTTAAATACTTCACTTAAATCCAGACTCAAAGAAAATCTTCCCTCTGACGGTTCATGCAAAAAACTAATCCTCTGATCCAGATGTGTCTGATAAATTGCAGAAATTGTTTTCGTATATAATAAGGTGTTTCCAAATGATACCAGAGCATTCATTGGATTATCCGGCGGACGTTTTACTCTCTTATTCATGACAAAATCCTCTGGAAGAAAATATTTAAAATCCGCGTAGAAACGCATCCATACTTCTCCCTCATACGCCAGAAGTTCTTTGATTTCCTGTGCCTGTTCTACATTAAGGAAAAAATTCTGTTTAATCCAGTCTATTGTCTCCTTCACTTCTTTTTTATCATGCTTATAATAATGATACAAAATCTCATAAATGTTCAATCCAATCCCTTTTACAATGGCCTTTGCAACACTCATCCGGTCATTTGTAAACTTTTCTACCTGTTTCACCAAAAGTTTTCCACTCAAATAATGATCTCTCGGATAATAAGTTCCACTATATCCACCATAGTAATTAAAAAAATGCACGATAATATTGTTTTGTGCCAGAAAATCCAGTAATTTTGTGTTTATGCTTACCTCATTAAAACAATAAATTTCTTTTGTATTTTCAACCGGAAGATAAACGTTTTTGCCATCCTTGCGAAAACATAACGAATTATCCTTTCTGGAAAGTTCCCCCATTGACATAATATATCTTGTACTTCCCATCTCCCCTTCTCCTTTCTGCATATGGCCAATTACAATTTACTCAGCATTAAACTTTCATATATAACAATATTCATAATACGCACAATTTTTACAGGTACTTTTATGAATACATTCCGGAGGTTCATCTTGCGCAAGTAATTGTTCAATCTCTTTTATATACTCCTGTAACTCTTTTTCTGCCTCCTCCGTCAGTTCCAAAATTACAACCTTTTTATCTTTCCTGTTTTTTTCTACAAATTCAAGCTTTCCTTTTCTGACAATTCCTTTTGACTTTAAAATGCTGAGATAAAATAATAACTGCCATTTTGCTGCTTCCTCATCTGCATCTGATTTTTTTATCTCTGTAAGGTATTCCTTGGTCAACTGGTCCAGCCGGATATTATCAATTGCAATCTCGGTATTCTTATGTCCCTGCGCTTTTTCCTCATGAATTACTTTTCCGATCTTAACCTGTTCACTGTTGTCCTCCAGATTCAATCGGTTTCCATGCAAATAACATTGCCTTTTACAATGAAAATAATAATTAATAAGTGTTCCATTTACCCGCATAAATCCCCCCTATAAAAACAAATCTGTATCGTCACTAAACAATTCTCTCTTTAAAACTCCATTTTCATCAAAGTATTCCTCTCCATTTTCGATAAAATACAAATCACCGATATGCTCATTTGCCTCAACCAATGCGGAATTCTTAAACTGGTAAATAAAAGCATTCATTTCACTTCTCAAATCGTGCAGTCTGACCTTTTTTTCAGCATAATTCATCTGTGTATTTTCAAGCAGTTCTTTATATTCCCACCATAACATCCGACTATCAACATCCCCCAGTTTTCTTCCAAAACAAATGAAAATACCCTGGGTATTATCGTCAATCAGTTTCATTTTTTCTGCAACTTCCGGCATATTCAAAATTCCTACCTTTTGTGAAAAGAATTCTTTTAAATTATTTTTATCAATCATTTCTCCTTTCTTTTTCAGGACTGGCAAAATATCGCTTTCATAAAAAGCAGAGAAATTTTTAGTTTCCAAAAATGTACGAATTTCCGGAACCATAAGTGTAACTCTCTCATCCCCGCGCACATCTTCTTTGTATATACTTTTCGCCTCATCCAGATTGAAAAAGTACACAACTCCGTCTTTTTTCCCGGACCGGTTAATACGCCCCATAAACTGCTCTTCACTGTCTAATCTGGAAATATCCTTAAAACCGATATCCATATCAATATCCACTCCAGCTTCAATGACCTGTGTGGCAACCAAAATCACCGATGACAGCCCTTTGATCTTTTCGATCAAATCTTTCCGTTCCTGAATGCTGCTGTCCCCTGTCATCAGGAACACAGCTTCCACCTTTTCACCTAAAATACGATAAAATTCCTCCGCACTTGCTTTTTTGATAAACTCGATCAGTACCTTTTTATTCTTATTTTCCAGAACATGCTCTGTCAAGGATTCCAGTGTTATATCTTCCTCTAACAGATCGTATTTTGGAACGACTCTCTCCCGGAACATTTTATGATGAAAATATTTTAAACAATCCGAAAGTAACCGGACCGCATTTTCTTTATGATCGGTCAGCACTTCCAGATTCGGCAATGTTGCCGACATAATAATCACCTTGATATCCAGAAGTTCCGCAAACTCTTTCAGAAAAGCGATCATTTCACTCCACAAATTGATCTTATAACTTTGAATTTCATCCAGAACAATAACCGAATGACATAACTGTTGAAAACCAAAGACATCTTCTTTCGCATTCCCAAACATTGTCCGAAACAACATGACATGGGTGGACAAAATAAATGGATAATTCAGGAACTGACGATCCAGTAAAATTTCCTGATACTTTTTGGAATTTTCCCTGTCCTCTTCCACTTCTTTTTTATCTTTGAAAGGTACTAAGGAATTCACTACTGCAATCTGCGACATAATTTCCTTTTTGTTTCCAAATGTTTTTTCAAGAATACTCATGTTTTGTTCTACCAGAGTATTAAACGGATAAATATAAAACAGCTTTCTCAAATCTGAATTTTCCTGCATTAAAGTAAAACTTAAATTCATTGCCGTATTACTTTTACCACTTCCGGTAGGAGCTTCCAGATAAAAAACAGACTGGTCTTTGTTCCTTTTTAAGTTCTCTTCCGCCTCTGAAAAAAGTTCTGTCCGAAGTATATTAATTTCACTTACCTGTTGCAGTTTTTCCGGTTCCATCGGATAGATTTCTCTTTGATAGTTTCGGATTTTTTTCTGCACTTCTCCGTCTTCATACTGCCGGATCAGCTGTTGAATATCCCCGAATTTTCCGAAATCTGTAACTTCGATTCCACTCATAAATTCCGAAGTTGCATAATAATCTGCTGCTGTCAAAAGCGAAAACTGTAATCTTATCCATGCATATAATCCAATCGCCTGTCCCTGCGTCTGCATTTCCAGCCGATTTTCCATATTACCTGTGAAATGTTTATATAGTTTTACAGTTTCGCCATTTTTCCATTTCTGATACCACTCCCATGCCTTTTCTCCAATTTCGGTATTCCCTTTTCCCAACAGTTCATTCATATATTCAGAAAAATCCGAAAGATTTCCATGATGTCTGGAAATCACATAGGAATACATATATGCAAAATCTTTGAGTTTCGTTCTCTCCTGCTTGTCCTCCAGCTGATTGATCCGTTCAATAAAATAATCCAGATAAAACATTGCCGATAATATGGAATGTCTGCTTCCAATTGCGTTATCCGGTGCCAGATCCATATGCCATGGATGCTTCATTTTATCTTTCTGAAAACGCGGGTTACATTTTCCAAAATCATGCCAGGTGACAATATTAACGGTCATTACATCAAATAAATATTTTCCTTCTTCACTGATTTCCTGCAAATACCGGTTTTTAAAATTGTCAAAAATACTGACCAGTCCTCTTTGTTCCACCATCCTTTTCCAATATTTCTGACACAATTTTGTATGCTCCTGCAAGGTTTCTTTTTTTTCTTTTCCTTCCAGCAGATGGGCAAAACACATATCTGGATCTTCTAGTACATCTCCAACATGAATCATATATTTTTCTACTTCCATAGGCTTCTCCTCTTGGTAATCTTCAACTCTTATTTTTATTCCACAGAATACATTTTTCTATAAAAACTCTAATCAGACCACAGATTTTATCACTGTCCTATCCCTAAAAAGTATTTTCCGTGATAAAAATCCCCTGCCAGATAAAACAGGCAGGGGAGTCCTTACATTTAATAAAAGGTCAGTATTTTATTTTCCAAACGGTATAGTGTACCGGTTTTAATATGTACATCCATATTCGTAAAACAAAATGTGTCATATTCATACAAATTTGTGTATCCATTCAACCGCACCGGAAGCTTTTCCTCATACTTAAATACTTCCCGCTCATCCTCATCATCCGGGAAAACTACATTCCCGGTTCCTTTTGGATACATACAGGATAAGACGGTCATTTCTGTTGAAATCTCTTCTATTGATACTTTTTTTGCGTTTGTAATGTCTGCCGGATGATCATTTTTCCCCAGATATGGAAAATAAACACAACGGTTCTGCAATAAATAATCTGCTATTTTTTCTGCTTCTGTACCATCAAGTAAAAGATAAATTTCCCATTTTGGATTTTCAAGCCACTGCTCTTTTACGATCAGGTTGCCCCCCTGCTCTCCTGATGCGTATCCCACAGAGTTATTAAAAATCTGGATTTTTTTCGGAATATATCCACGCTCATTTTGTGGAATTATGGATATTTTTATATCTTTGAGTCTTTCATAAAATTCCGGATAGTCTTCCACAGCCGGCTCTCCTTTTTTCGGACTTTCCCACTTTTTCTGCGCATATCCGCCATATCCAAGGATTGCCCCAAACATTCCAAGCAGCACCACTTTATGAATCTGCCCAAATGTATAATAATGATAGGTATTTACTTCCGGCTTCTTAAAAAAAGCATCCTTTCCGCTGAGTGTAAATTGCAATGCCTCCATAAATTACACCTCTTTTTGTGTGACAATGTTATATACCTGCACTCCTTTTCCTTCCGATACCAGTTTCGTGGTATATGGATTGTAATAAACTTCTATACTCTTAATCTTCTCCCGCATCTCATTTAAAATTTTCTCACATGCACTGATATCGATCGTATTCTGTTTATCCCCTTTTTCAAATGTAATATATTCTGACAAATTTGGCAGATATACTTCCGGATCTGTTTCTACAAAAAGAGCAAATTCATTTTCGCATCCCTCTTTTGCATTGGTTGCATACGCGGTAGCAGAAACCAACGCTGTTCTCTTAAAATTCTGATAATCTTCTTCTGTATAACCTTCGGTAACTCCGAGTGCCACCAGTTCTTTATATGCCAGAGGATTGATCACAAATGGATAGAAATAATGTGCTTCATTGCTTGTAACTTTAGTGCCCAATGTAGAATTTTTAGCTTCTTCATTTTTTTCACTGTCTTTTGACCCATCCCGGAACGGAGAGAGAATCTGCTGTTCCTCTGCAACCGTCCCATCATATTTATTAAATCCCTGGCCAAACTGTACTGCACCTGTAATAGAGAAATTATTCTTGGCTTCTGCGAATGTAGCACCAAAATTCTTCACATCTACCGCAGACATCAGATTTGTCAAAACTTCCTCAGAATTTTTTCCCTCAATATCTTCTCTAAAGATTTCTTTATAACGACTTTTTAAAGTTCTCGGTATCAGTGCCCCACTTTTTGAAAACTCCATTGATTTTATATACAACACTTTCTTTCCTTCATTTTCCCACATTTTTTTCATCGGATACTTTAATGCCTTGTCACTTCCATACACAGTTCCATCCGACATACTTTTCGGATACCCCGTAAAATCAGCATTCCAGTTTGCCATAATAGAAGAAATTCCCAAGACCCCATATACTCTCTTTTCCATGTTACACTTCCTCCTTCTCTTTCTTGTTTGACTCATAAATCAAATTATTACTGATGTATCCTGCTACGATATCTTCCTGACTTACTTTTCCTTCCGGCAGATAACCACTAACCATCGCATATAACTGGTTAAAACGTTGTCCTGCCCGTTTGATCAAATAATTATATTTCATAAAATACTGATGCAGTCTTGTTTTGATCACATCATCACTTGTCGCATTAAAAAATGGATTTCCCAGCGAATGGACTCTGTTTTGTGTTTTACTTAATGAAATAAAATAATCTGCTAACTGTCCCACTGCATAGAAATATTCCATGTCGCTTTCTATTTCACAATCCTGCTGCTGATTGATTTTTTCCCGCAATGCATTTCGTATATCATGATATTTATCTGCCATATGATCTCCTCCAAAATATTCACTTAATGAACACATTAAATTAAACTGTTGTCTGACTTTTTTTGTATATCCGTTTTGCAGGGAGTTTTTGATCATGTCAAAACATACTCTGTGCAAAATGTGATCAATATTTGCCTCCCGTCCCTTATACAACCACGCAAAAATGGAAGCTCTCGACCAAATCAAATTTCTTTTAATTGCACCCTCAGCACCAAGCTGATCTTCCGGTGTAAAATAATTTCCAATTAGCCAGTTCGAAAATATAACCTCATTGATTACATCCTGCAATCCCTGCCGATTGGTATAGTCTTTATACCACTCTCCTGACGCATCGCATCCCAGCACATCATAGTAATGGAATATCTTTTGCAGCTCATATTTATAATCGACAATGGTATCCTGATGCAGAATTTCAACTTCTTTTCCTTTCTGGATTTGTATGAAGAAACCGGAAAACTCCCCTTTTACCATTTCCCCCTTCTTTTTAGGAAGTATCTTCTTTTTTTCATAATCAAAGAAAATATTCATACATCCCAAATTTGCCTGATTCATCAGATAGTCAAAAAATTTTCTCTGCTGCAACGCCTCCTGCGTTGTAATCATATAAGGAATCGTGACTTTACGCGTCTTATTTTCCAAAAATGGTTTCTTAGCATTTAAGCCAAGGTTATCATTTGGAAGGCCAAAAATCTGATCGTCCAGCTCCATATTATAATCATTTTTATTAAAGATTTTGGTCACAAGATATCGTTGCTCTTCTTTTATATAAAGTAACTCATCCTCTTCAAAGAAAATCTTTAAATAATTCTTTTTCTTTAAATTTAAACCAAGTTCATCCAGACAAAAGACATGTTCTTTCAGCCAATCCCGATGCTGCTCTAGCTTCTCCTGATCCACTTCCCCAATCTGATCTAAAATATAGTCGTACATTTTTCGCTCCTGTGGCTTTTTGTACTTTTCTGCCGGATTTTTTAACACATCAAAATAACGGTCGAGCGCCTGCATGTCCATTTTCCCGTTCTCAAAGCTTTCCCACTTCACCCAGAATGCACAGTAATTATTGGAATGTATGACTTTTTTCGGGTCCTGTGGCTTGTCCATGCTCACTAACCGGCTGTGATAATCATAAAATTTCAACTGATAATACGCATCCGATGCCTCATCCCAGTCTGTCTGCACGGTTCTGTTTTTTTTATCCATCGTAACCGTGCATTTTTCTACTTTTCCATCTTTATGTACAATCAGATAATCCCCATCTGCCGGAACATAGGTATCCAGAATCAGGTGATCCCCATCCCCACATAGCTGTTTGGTCTGTTCCAGTTGTTCGTTAAATATTTCAAGACAGTCCTTTAACATATTCGCTATCACCTCCCCTGTTATTTATAAATAACGATAATTACATGTTCCTGCGCCTCTTGAATTGAGTTCTCCCAGGCCTGCCCCCAGCATAAAATAAGTCAATTCTTGTGCCTGCTTATTATCCGCAATTTTAAGGTTGATCTTATCACCCAACAATGTTATCTTTTTACTGTCATAGGATAATGCAATTGGTTTTTTATTCAAAAATGTAATCTGCGTATACCACTGGAAATCCTCATTGACCTCTTCTCCCGTATACTGCTTATACTTTTTGACTGCATTGGAAAAAAGACGCTGCTCAAATACCTCTATCGGATATTTCCCCCTCCAATATCCATCTGCGAATTTAGTTACAACTGGTGTCAACGTATAAATCTCACTGATTGTTTTTTTCGGAAGAATCCGGTTTTCTGCCACCAGTCCCTTCAGTTCTCTGGTGTAATGATTTGGCAGGACTTTGGAGAAATATTTTGCCAGTTCTACATTGACTGTCCGAATCCGAAATGTATAGATATGATCCTTTAAATACCCACCGTCTTTTTCGATTGGATATAACATATCATAGGAATATAACTTATATTTGTTATCTTCGTGATATTTTATCCACTGATCATCCAACCCCAAAGCAGAATCTATAAATGCTGCTTCTTTTCCCAATAATTGCTCTGTGGGAATATCCACTAGAGTATAAATTTTTAGTTTTATTTCATATACTGCTATTCCCATGATCTCCTCCATTATTGATTTGTTCTACCTGTTTTACATATTTAACTATAACACACACTTTTTTAAATTCCAATAAACAATAAATATTTTATTATTCAAGTATTTGTAAACTATTACTATCAGCATCCTTTTATGCAAAAACAGCAGGAAACCCATGACCTCCATCATAAATTTTCTGTTCTTTATATAAAAATCAAATTCACCGATTGATAATGTTATATAGGAAATTATTATGGTGGAGAATGGTTGGATTCAGAAATATTTGAGGAATGGTAAGAAAAATGTTATGATAAATTTTAGTTTATAGATTTGCTTTTACATCAACAAAAGACATGTTAATCTATGTCTGTGAAATATCAGAATGCATCATAATGGATATGATAGAGTTTAATAAGCTCTGATAATAGGAGAAAGAGTAGAAACTATGATTTATATTGTAGACAACATCTCAAATTATTTAATATATTTGTTTATAATCTATTTTGGATTTAGGATCAGTCCAAGAAGAAATAAATTTCTTCTTGGCATATCTGCATTGATTGTGCTGTTTGCAGGAACTTTCAATGCATATTATGATGTCAATTCTCCGATTGTTTATATCGTTTGGAGTGTGCTTTCAATCTGTTTGTTTTTCGAGGATCGTTTAGGACATTTGATTGTATTAAGTGCTGCCCTCATGTATTTTACCGGAATCATTGATACATTTAGTGTCATGTTGATACAGGTTATAATGATAGGCGGGGGTATTAACAGTACAGATATCGCCTGGTGGATGGAACCCGCTTATTTGCTTTCGTTCCTAATATATCTTTTGGCATACCTGCGAATTCTGAAAAAATATGAAGTTTATATGTGCGACATAGAGTTCAAATACAAGTTCGCGCTTTTAATGCAGGGCAGCATTTTTCAAATATTTTACAACTTTGTTTTTGCTTTTTTTAATAAGAATCATACGATGTATGGTTGGGATGCCTATGCAGTATTTTTTATCAGTATCATGGGAGTAATCTATTCGATTTTTCTTACGCTTAGCCTTGCTGTTAAAAATATACTGTCAAACAGGCAGAACAAGGAACTTCAATCTTTTATGTATATGCAAAAACGGCAATATGAATATCAATTACAGCAGTCGGTAGCTGTACGGCATTTTAAACATGATTTGGTAAATCATATTGGCGTTCTTAGAGAGTTAATGAACGAAAAAAGGACAAAAGAAGCCAAAGAGTACATAGAAACTATCTGGAATATTCAAGATGAGTTTGATTTAAAGATTCATACAGGAGATAGTTTTCTCGATATTATTGTTAATTATTATTTGTATTTGGCGATAAAGGAAAATATAGAGTTTGTTGTTTATGGAAAGCTGACTGAAAAAATGCCTTTTGAGATGTTTGACATTACCACATTAATGGGAAATATATTGCAAAACGCTTTTGAAGCAACGATAAAAGCTGATGTTCCCAAAATACGTGTTGAACTTATAGAACATAAGGAAGAAATTTTTATTGTTGTCAGTAACAGTGTAGAAAAAAAAGTCAATACCAAAACAGACTTCTTTATAACATCAAAAAAAGATAATAAAAATCATGGTTTTGGTCTAAAAAATATCACTGCAACTGTTAAAAAGTATCATGGAGAATGTTATATGGAATCCATAACGGAAAATAAAGAAGCTTCTTTTAAAATCAGTATTGCTATACCAACTGCCAAAGCAAAGGAGAAAGAGGAATGAAAATAGGTATTGTAGAAGATGAAGCAGTATGGAGAGATAAGATACAGACGATGATCGAAAGATATTGCAGAGATAAAAATATTCCATTTCAAATCAATTCCTATAGTAGTGGAAAAGAATTTATGAAAAATCCCGATATTGACCTGTTATTTTTGGATATTGAACTTGCAGAGGGCGAAGATGGTTTTCAAATTGCGGAACAATTGATGCATTGTGGGAATAAAAGTAAAATTTGTTTTTTGACTTCTCATACGGAGCAGGCAAGGTTAGGATATAAAGTGAATGCCTTCAGATATATAGATAAAAGACATTTGGAAGAAATAGATGAAACACTTGATTCCTTCTTGAAAACAAAGATTCAGGACCAGATTATTTCTTGCAATGATACCGCTGGGATTCGCATAAATATAGACTTAAATGAACTTCTTCTTGTTGAAACATATGGAAGAAAGTTAAGATATCTTATGCTTAATGGAAAGGAACATTTTTGTGATGGACAGATATCAGAAGCTGCGCGAAGCTTATCCCAATTTGGATTCTTTCAGATACATCGGTCGTATATCGTCAATTTAAAATATATTGAAAAAGTAAACAGCCATGAAGTTATGCTTTGCAACGGATTAAAAGTAATTATTGGGAGAGCCCATAATAAAGCGTTTAAGAAGGCTTTTTTTGAATGGAGAATGTGGTTTGATAATTGATTTTATGTCATTTGCGCAAAAATAATGTCGTTTGTGCATGTAGTATTTTTTTATCCTTTTTGCTGTGATATAAATAAAGCATCAAAAATTATATGCGGAGGATGAAAAAATGGTACAAGTACAACATATTTCTTTTAAAGATTGGAACCCAATTGGAAAACCACACAAAAAACCATATGGAAGCAATGGGGATTCGCTGAGCCGTGTAAAAGATAGAACTTTAAGTAATGCCGTTTTAAACAGAAACAAGCCAACAGAAAACAAAGATCCATTTGGCGAGGCAGCAACACTTGAGTTAACACATGACTATGTTAAAGAAAAAGCGGCATCTACTGATATGGTATCTGCAAGTAGAGCGGCTGCCCGTACATTAAAAGTTGGAAGTAGGGGAGATGATGTGAAAGCGTTGCAGGCTAATCTGAACCAGCTTGGCTATAATGCTGGTACGCCTAATGGAATTTTTGGAACTAGTACAAAGAATGCTGTCATTTCCTTTCAAAAGACATATGGGTTAAGTGCAGACGGAATTGCAGGGACGAATACACTTGATGCAATAAGTACCACTGTAAACCGGAAGAATAAAAAAATTTTGTCTAAAAGGCAAGTTAGTAATGACGTTAAAAATTTACAAAATAACTTAATTTCTTTAGGTTATCTTTCGGGGACGGCAGATGGCGCATTTGGTAAAAATACAGAGAACGCAGTTATAGCGTTCCAAAAAAAGCATGGATTAACACCAGATGGGCTTGTAGGGAGTGATACGAAAAAAGCCATAAATAAGGCGATAAAGAATAGCGGATCTACAACGCCATCTAATCCAACAGGAAATGCACAAAAAATTCAAAAAATGCTGGATAATTTGAAAAATGATACATCATTAGGTCTTTCTGCTGATAAAAAAACTGCCATGTTAAAAGCTGCGAAAAGACTATTAAATGAGAATTACGAAGTTGAGTTTGTTGCTGGTGTACTTGGTAATATACAAAACGAAGGAACCCCAGGAAAGTTTGAAAGTTCTAATTATGTATCTAATCCCAGTGCAGAGCCATCGTATTTGAAATATATGGATAAACATTTTGATTATCGTAAAAAATTTTCGGGAAAATCCATACAAGATGTAGGTTTGAATGCAGCGATTGACTTGGCGAATAAGGCTAAAAATAGCGGATATACAGGAAAGTTTGGATTAGGAATGATTCAATGGACTGGCGAGCGTACAGTTTCTCTTTTAAAATCGTATCAAAAGTACGCAACCAGTGACAAGCCTACTAAGGAAGAATGTATTACAGCAGAAGTCAACTTTATGGTAGATGAGTTGAAAGGCAACTATGCATCAGTATATAATACATGGAAGAATGGAAGCAAAACGGCTAGTAGTGCTGGTGACATAGTTTGCAGAAAGTACGAAGTACAAAAAAATACAGAAAACGAAGCTAAAAGCAGGGCACAAAATGCAAAAAAAATATATAATGTATTGCTGAAGTAGGAGGAGTTATCATCAATGAAAAAAGTAACATGGATATTGGCATTTGCGGTGGTAATGTGTATACTTTCATCATGCGGTCAAACAAAGAACTCGGAAAATACGCAGACAAATGTAATAAGTCGTACTACAGAAATTAACGATGACTCAAGTGAAGTTGAAGAGACACAGAGTGATGACGCTTCTGCTTCAGCTAATACTAATCCTATAAATGGTCATAAAGAAGATGAGCAATCAGTAATCAATGAAGTTCCAGAAACTCAGAATGATAATATTGAAGAAGAACAATCAACAACTGATGAAGCCAAACCTGATTTATATGAGGGTGAGTATTCGGACTATGATGTTAATGAGCCCTCATTAGAAATCAAAAAAAATAATGATGAAACATATCAAATTCAAATAAAAATATATAGGTTATTTTATTTAGATGATGGTGTGGGAAAGGTGACAGAAAAAGGATTGGAATTTGAAGCAACAGGTCCTAATGGAAATAAGGTTAATGGAGTAATAAGATTAGAAGAAGATATTGCAATGGTAACCTTTTTTAGCCAAGAATGGATAGATTTTGCAGGCCTGAGCAAATATAAATTTTATAAAACATCAAATGTACCTGACATTTATGTGTATGAATAAATTTAATTGTGCGACTAAAAGATAACGGGTTTGGGCTCGCTATCTTTTATGTCAATATATTTAAAAGTATGCTTTTCCTTTATCAGTAGGAGGAAATGATAAACAAATCGCGAAAATCCTTAGAAATAAACGAGTTCAAAATACTATATAATTAAAATATTATAAGAGCAGAGATTTCCTGCTGTTTTCTTCTTATTTCACATCTCCCCAGAATTCATTCCACTCACCGCCACCCATAGTGACAAAATATTTCAGCCAGACCTTCCACTGATCCATCTCTTCATCCGTCTCATGATCCTTAATCACCGAAAGCAGCCGATCCATCCGCACAATATAATCCGGATCTTTTGCGAAATGCTTTTCATCATAATAGCGTTTTAATTGATGTATTGCTGCAATTGCGGCTTTTTCCGTAAATCGTTCCTGTTCGGGCGCACAGTTATATTCCGGCACAGAATGAATGTAGTTCACACACGCACGATACCACTTTGTCATAGCTGTTCTAACACCTCATCTCCATACCGGGCACGGATCTGCTGTTCCAACGAAACAAACACTCCAATATACTGATGCAGAATTCTTTCAACCAGTTGCTGTGCTGCTTCTTCATTATAAATATGTGTGGTATCATTTCGATCACGCAGCATTTCCAGCCATATACTTTCTTCCATAAAATCAAAATAGACATACGCGGTCTTAATAATCTCCCTGGGAGATCCTGTTGCAGCCTGATTTGCTCCTTCATACCTCAACAACTCCTTTAATACCTTCCAGCCTAATTCAAACTGAATATAAAATTTATCTATAATGCCACTTACTATAAATTCGTTGGTGACATCTTCCTGTTCTGCCCGACAAAGCACCTGCAAATGTCTGACATACTGATCAAACTTTTTCATATAAAACAACCCCATCTTTCTCTATCTCGGATATCAATTCAGATGACACGTATTTATCATCCATATTGATAATATCCAGCTTTAAAAGCGACCACAGATCTTCATTTAAACTATCTGACAAGCCTCCAAAATCTGCACATCCATAAATCGCCAGATCGATATCGCTTTTTGGCATATTAGTTCCACGCGCACGTGATCCAAATAATACTACTTTTTTTACCTGATATTTTTTTGAAATTTCCACTATCTGCTGATATACACTTTGTAAGTTACAGTCTTGATTCTCTTTCATTACAATCATTATTCCTATTTTCTGTTATTTCAGTGATCTTATTATACGCCAGATTCTATAAGGAATGCAACCAGCCATTACTTTCCCACAAATGAAAAAAAGGGCCCCTTACCATAGTAAAGTTCCCTTTTTCCCCTAGTTATAAATCTTCTTCAGTTTTTCTATATCAATTGCAAGTTCCCCGTCACCATCTTTTACTTTCGCAATGACCGGTATGCCTGTTAATTCCTCAATCATTCTTGCATTATCTTCCTGCATGATTCCACCCACGTAATGATTTAGGATCACTCCTTTTACACCCATTCCATGATTCCGGATATATTCTATCGTCAGAACAACCGCATTGATCGTACCAAGGCCGGCATCCGCTATCACCAGCGTATTCAGGTCCAGCGCCTTTACAATATCTTCCAACAAAATCTTATGTTCTTTGTCCCAGCGGATGGGACAGACAATGCCGCCGCTTCCCTCTACCGTGACATAATCGAATTTGCTCTTTACCTTGTCAAAATCTTTTTTTATTTTCTCTGGATCAACTGGATTACCTTCTATTTGAGCAGCTAAATGAGGAGATACCGCATTTTGATACAAATATGATAGCAGACTGGTATCTTCCTGTGTAATCCCGGCAATCTTTTTCACATATCCCGCATCACTATCACCTATGGATTTGGCTCCCGATAAAGCCGCTTTATAATACCCTGTACGGATTCCTGCATCTGCCAGTTTTTTTACGATCAATGCGGTAACATATGTTTTTCCGATATCTGTGCCGGTGCCTGTCACAAAAATTCCTTTTCCCATAATTTTAATCCATCCTTCCTATTCGTTCAGACAGAATCCATTTTTTCTCATTTTAAGTCCTACACCAGATGCCAGCAGACATAGCACAAAATCTCCAGGCATATCCAATGGGAAACAGGACAAAAAGATTACAGCAATTGTCGCCGGTGTATGTGCATAAAAATTTAAAATGATAAATTTATATACAATTCCAATGGCATAAGTCACAACAAAACCGGCCAGGCAGGCAAGCAGATAATTCTTATAACTTGCTTTTAACTTTTCACATATTTTTCCGGTCACAAACGCGCTCGCAATAAATCCGACCAGATAACCAAAACTCGGTCGGAATATGTATCCAATTCCTCCACCTGCGGCAAAAATCGGAATTCCGATCAGCCCAAGCAATACATAACAGCCTACAGATATTGCGCCCTTATTTCCACCCAGAATCAATCCTGCAAGCAACACGAAGAAAAACTGAAGTGTAAAATAATCCATATAAGGAACCGGAATCTGAATAAAGGCGCCTACTGCAACTAAAGCGGTAAACATAGCGCACAATACCATACTTTTTGTCGATAATCGTTTCGTTTTCGTATTTTCCAAATTGTTAACCCTCCATTCAAGTTATTGTTAACAATTTAACGCATTTCTCTCTTATTGTCAACCTATCTTGTTCTATAAGTTGACATTTCAATAAGATATATGAAACCCGTTTGCGCAAAAAGATGCAGGGACGAAAATTTATCCCTGCACCCTTTTATAAATATGTCCGAAGATCCTGACACAAATCTTCTTCCAGTTTGATTAACTTTTTGGCAAATGTCTTTGCCTTATGATCCGCTGCCTGGTATTGGTTCAGATAGCGGCTGAGGGATTTTATGCCCATATCACAGCCATCTGTCATCAGCTCCGCAATCGTTGCATCCGAATCATTCATTGCAAGTTTCACATTAGTTTTGATCCAGGACATCCCCTGTGCCATTGGATTTGGTTCTTTTCCATCATCATGGAATTCTTCCAGCAGACTTTCCAGTTCTTTCTGAAGATCTTGATGCTGGTCCTTACAATTTTCCAGCATTTCTTTTAATTTTGTGTCATTTACCTTGTCGAGTACATCCGCAATCGATGCTGTACCCATCTTGATTCCTGCGTCGCATTCCCGTAGCAGCTTTATGGTATCCGGTTCAATCATGATCTGCCTCCTGATCGTTATACTTTTTATAAACAGTATTTCCGGATATCCTTTTTCTATTCATAAGAGATAACTATTCATCTTTTGTTTCGATCGGCACTTCCCGCTGCTCTACGGACGTTGAAAACACAATCTGCGTCTTTGTCCGCCCAAACTGCTGCAGCTCATTGATAAAATGATCCAGTTGTGCCGTAGACTCAAACAATGTCTCTATCAGCATGGAATAATCGCCCGTCACACAGTTACACTCGACAACATTTGGTATTTTTTCAATAAATGGGTAAAATACCGGTTTTTGTAATGGTTCCACCTCCAGGTTGATAAATGCCTTGATATGGTAATTGAGGTACAGTGGGTTTACCTTTGCCGAATAACCGGTAATTACGCCTTCATGTTCAAGTTTTTCAATTCTGGCAGACACCGATGGTGATGACAGAAATACCTGTGCGGCAATCTCCTTGAGCGGTGTACGGGCATTTTTCTGCAGAATCTGTATGATTTTTTTATCCACTTTATCCAGTTTTTTCATGATCTAAACCTCAATTTTTCTGTAAATACGCAAAAAAGGACACCTGCTTAGACGCCTGTGTCCTTCTTTTATCCGAATTTTAAATTATGAGGTCATTATAGCACATGTATTTCCATTTGCAATAAACGCGTTTGAATTTTACTTTATTTTATTATGTTTTTCCAGTATTTTCCTTATTTTTTTATGTTTAGTTAACCATTTTCCGGCTGTTTTTCCAAATACAACTTAAAGTATTTACCTTTGCCGCAAAGAGTGCTATCCTCGTCCCATTGAAAAAAGCGCGCGAGGATCAAACAACAATAGTAAAGGAAATAAAGGAGATTATCATTATGAAAGAGAAAGAATACATGCGTTTAGAATCAGATTCCATCGGAACCATGGAAGTACCAGAAGATGCTTATTACGGAGTACAGGCTTTACGGGCAAAAGAAAACTTTCCGATCACCGGCACCCGGTTACACCCCGTTTTCATTAAAAACCTTGCAAAAATAAAACGTGCAGCCGCCATTACCAACCGGAAAGCCGGAAGGTTGAAACCGGAAATTGCCAACGCCATCGAATCTGCATGCAACGAAGTCGTCTGTGGCATGTTTGACAAAGAATTCATTGTCGACGGCATACAGGGCGGTGCCGGAACCAGTGCCAACATGAACATGAACGAAGTCATTGCCAACCGCGCCATCGAAATGCTCTGTGGCAAAAAAGGAGACTACACCATTGTTCATCCAAACGACCACGTCAATATGGCACAGTCCACAAACGATGTCATTCCAACCGCCGGAAAATTAACGGTTCTCGATCTTCTCAAACCTTTAGACAAAAGCCTTTCCCTTTTAACGGATGCCTTATATGACAAAGCTGCAGCGTTTGACCACATCGTAAAAATCGGACGTACACAGCTTGAAGACGCTGTGCCGATGCGTCTGGGTCAGACGTTCCATTCTTATGCCACCATGATTTCCCGTGACCGTGACCGTCTTACAAAAGTCCGCACGGAAATGTATCCCGTAAACATGGGGGCAACCGCTATCGGCACAGCAATCAATACGTCCCCGTTTTATTTAGATAATATTGTGCCAACCCTTGGAAAGATCACCGGCTACCCGCTGACCCAGGCCGACGATCTGTTTGATGCCACCGAGAATCTGGACGGATTTGTACGCGTTTCCTCCTGCCTGAAAGCATGTGCGGTCAACTTATCCAAAATGTGTAATGACCTGCGCATCCTTGCAAGCGGGCCAAAAGCCGGGTTCGGTGAGATTACACTTCCGGCTATGCAGAATGGTTCTTCCATTATGCCCGGCAAAGTCAATCCAGTCATCCCGGAAGTTGTCTCCCAGGTTGCGTTTCACATTATCGGTCACGACACGACCATCACTATGGCGGCAGAAGCCGGTCAGATGGAATTAAACGCTTTTGAACCGGTTGTTTTTTACAATCTTTTTGACTCCATTACCACACTGACACACGCAGTGAATACTCTGACCGCCAACTGCATCCTCGGCATCACCGCAAATGAAAAACGCTGCCGCGAACTTCTCGATGCAAGCGTCGGTATCACCACCGCCCTGTGTCCGTACATCGGCTACAAAAAAGCTGCAAGTCTGGCAAAAGAATCCTTAAAAACAGATATTCCAGTTAAAACTCTTGTATTGAAATACGGTCTGTTAAAAGAAAGCGAACTGGATTCTATTCTCGATCCTTATGCAATGACCGAAGCCAGAACCAGACAGACACAGGCAAAAGCCGTATAATAAGATTTATCTTTTGTGCAAACTATGCTATAGTAATGGCATAAACCACTACACAAGGAGGTACTCATAATGGAAACAGTAACAGAAGTAGTTAAAAACATGGCCGGCGGAGATGGCGAAGTAACCATCAAACGCATCCTCGGAGAAAAAGAATTAAACGGAAAATGTGGTCTGTATGCACAGGTAACCATTCAGCCGGGATCTTCTCTTGGTTATCACGAACATAAAAATGAAAGCGAGACGTATTACATTCTTTCCGGTACCGCAGAATATAACGATAACGGAACCACACGCACTGTAAAAGCTGGAGATGTAACCTATACACCAGACGGATGCGGACACGCCTTAAAACCAATTGGTAATGAACCGGTTGTATTTATGGCTCTGATCATCTTTGATTAATTTATCTTAGAAACATGCAAAAGGACCGGCTATCCCAAAAGGCAGCCGGTCTTAAAGCTGGCAGAACTCTTTCCCATATCTGAGGCGGGGCCAAACGTGGAAAATGGATGAATTAAATAAATGCAATCATATACAGCGGCAATGTAATGATACCATCTTCGCCCACACCGATATTTCCATCTGCAAATTTATACCCATAAGAAATATCTTTATGATTCTTCATAAGTGACTTTGAGGAATTTGCCCTCGTATTTCCGCCTTTTACTTCAATCGGAACTACCATTCCATCTTTTTGGATCACTACATCTATTTCTCTTTTCGTTGTCTCATTTTTATAAAAATATAACTGATATCCCTTTTTATACAGAGCATCTGTTATTGCATATTCATAGATACCGCCTTTGGAATTTCCCTCTAAAGTGTTTTCTACAATATGCTGTTTTAATGAAAAGTCCTTCATCGCCATCAACAATGATAAATCAGTTGTATAAGCCCGGAAAAAATCATCTCTTGCATAATCATCCAGATCAAATCTGACATCCGTCACAAGTTTACTTAAATGTACCATATCTGCACGAAGCAACCACTCAATACTTGAAAAATACTTTTGTGCTCGGCCTCCATGCTCAACTTCTTTATATTGAAATTTGTGGTTTTCTTTATCAAGCAGCTGCTTTGCAAGTGAAAGATAACATTTCTCTGCTTTTACCTTTTCTTCCGCAGTTGCATAATGTGCTATATCATACTGATATCCCAATAAGAGGCTCCTCTGTATCTTATCAACCTCTCTGAAATCCTTTGTATCTACATATTTCTGTACAGCTTCCGGCATACCACCTATTGCTATATACTGTCTGTAATAATTCATCATTTGGGAATGAATCGCCTCAGGTATCACGGTCTTTGATTCCAGATATCCGCAGAGGTTTCCGATCATGTCTTCAGAAATCCCCATTCCCCAGAGAAACTCTTCAAAATCAATCCCATACATTCTCAGATAATCAACATAACCGACCGGATAAGACGATGCACGTTTATAATCGATTCCAAGAAGCGAGCCCGACACAATAACATCATATCTGTTATCGATTGCCCAGAATTTAAGGGATGTGATTGCTTCCTGACACTCCTGAATCTCATCGAGAAAAATCAAAGTTTTCCCTGGCAGAATTTTCTTTTCAGGAAAGCGGAAACGCATAGCCATAACCATATTATCTACTGTAAGATCACCGGAAAAAATGTCAACGGCAGAAACCATCTGCTTAAAGTTGATTTCAAGCAGTTCCTCATAATTGTCTTCTGCAAACCGTTCAATAATATATGTTTTTCCTGTTTGCCTGGCTCCCTGTACAACAAGGCATTTTTTATTTTTTGTGTTAACCCAGTTTTTTATTGAAGCAATTGCTTTTCTTTTTAACATAATACCCCCATCAACAAAATTTCTTTCTACCAGTGCGTATTATCAACATTTTGGAAAGTAAAAATGTATTTGATGTCAACATTTTGCATTATTGTATCATTGCTATAGTTCTTAATCAAGTATAATATGCCATAATTTTATTCTTTCCCATAATAAACCAACTTAACATTATTAGATATTGTCACTATGCCATTACATAAAAAAAGACCAACGATCCATCTTCTGAATCGTTGGTCAAATGTTGTGTCAAACTTGTGTCAACGCTACGTCTCCAAACGCTGAAACCCTTGGTATTACCAGGTCTACTCGCAAACGTATGGCATCATAGCCAGATGACGTGCTCTCTTGATAGCAACAGTAAGAGCTCTCTGATGCTTTGCACAGTTTCCTGTGATACGACGAGGAAGGATCTTTCCTCTCTCAGAGATGTATCTCTTTAACTTGTTGATATCTTTATAATCGATGACATTATCTTTGCCACAGAATACACATACTTTTTTTCTTCTACGCATTGGTCTTCTCTTCATGGAAGATCCTTCAGCTGTTTTATTGAAAGCCATGTTCTTTAACCTCCTATATGATGTTATGCTCTATGGAGCATTTAGTTGAATGGTAATTCTTCATCAATTCCATCCGGAATATTCATGAAGCCATCTCCGGCAGCTCCGCTTGGTGATGGAGCAGAAGGTGCACCGCCGAAATCAGCATTTCCACCAGCTGCATTTTTGCTCTCCGCAAATTCTACGTTCTCTGCCACAACATCTGTGGTGTAAACGCGCTGTCCATCCTTGTTTGTATAACTGCCTGTCTGGATATGACCCTCGAGAACGAACTTGGTTCCCTTGCGGCCAAATCTCTCCAAAAACTCTGCTGTCTTGCTAAATGCAACACAACTAATGAAATCCGCTGTCTGATCCTCATTGTTCCGGCGGAACCGACGGTCAACTGCCAGTGTAAATCTTGCAATCGCACTGGAACTCTCCCCCTGAGAGTAACGAACTTCTGCGTCTCTGGTTAATCTACCCATAAGAATGACTTTATTCATACAATCTCCTACTTTCTTATACTACTGCTCGTCTTTTCTAACGCATAAGAAACGAAGAACGTTGTCCATGATACGGACATCCTGCTCAAGCTTAGCTGGAGCATCAGATGCTGCGTCGAACTGGATGAAGTAGTAGAATGCTTCGCTCATCTTCTGAACGTCGTAAGCTAACTTCTTCTTACCCCATTCTTCAACTTCTGTAACAGTACCGCCTGCACGAGTGATATACTCTTTTGCTTTCTCAACGGTTGCTGTTCTCGCATCATCTTCGATCTTTGCACTGACAACGAGTGCTAATTCATACTTGTTCATGCGAAATGTTACCTCCTTTTGGTCTCTGGCTCACAGAACATAGCCTGTGAACAAGGAAAAAATAGTTATCACGAGGATATACTATACCATGTTTTATGCGGATTTTCAAGCCTTTTCTTTAACTTTATTTGAGTTTTTCCCAAGATTATGTTATAGTGGGTTCTGAACGGTATTCATACAGAAACTGTATCGACTGCGGTATATTTATGATGTATCGCCCCAAATGAATATGTGAGTCACCTTTACACAGGATTTCGACGGACACCTGTTACACAGGATCCGATCCATTTAATTACCAGAAGGAAGGTGGTAGCATGAAAACAGGAATCATAGGCGCAGGGCGCGTAGGCTGCTCCCTTGGAAAATATTTCCGGAGTAAAAACGCAGACCTTGTGGGATATTATGATACCAATGCCGCGGCCGCAGAAGAAGCCGCCGCGTTTACACAGACTGCCGGTTTCAATCAGGTGCAGCAACTGGTGCGTGAATCAGACATCCTCTTCATCACGACACCCGATTCGCTCCTTGTACCCGTATGGGAAGAAATCAAAGGCATGTCACACAGGAATCAGATTATATGTCATTGTAGTGGCGCACTTTCATCCGATTCATTTTCTGGAGCCAAAGAAGCAGGGGTATCCTGCTGCTCGGTTCATCCAATGTTACCGTTCAGTAACAAATTTTCATCTTATCAGCAATTAGAACATGCATTTTTTACCGTAGAAGGGCATCCATATGCCGTAGAAATCATCACAGATCTTCTTACTTCCTATGGAAACGAAGTCTGCCAGATTGATGCCAAGGCAAAACCAAAATACCACGCGGCAGCCAGTATCTTAAGCAATCAGGTGATTGCCGTACTGGATATGGGATACCGGCTTCTTAAGGACTGTGGATTTTCCCGTGAAAAAGCCGTTGCAGCAACTGCTGCGCTTGTCCGTCAGAACATTGAAAATGTAATTTCACAGGGCTGTGTCCATTCACTGACCGGTCCCATCGAACGCGGGGATGTATCTACTGTAGAAAAACACTTACAGGTTTTAAACCCAGAAGATGCTGCACTGTACCGTATGCTCGGCACTCGGCTTCTGGCAATTGCAAAAGAAAAAAATCCAGCGCAGAACTATGAAAACATGGAGCATGTTTTAAATGCTGTAGCATATGAAAAAGAAAATGGAGGATTTCAATAAATGAAAAACACAGTTGTTACCTTTCAGGAAGCTAAAAATAAAGGCGAAAAGCTTTCCATGCTGACTGCCTATGATTACTCTACTGCCAAACTCATTGATGAGGCAGGTGTCAATGCGATTCTCGTAGGCGATTCCCTGGGAATGGTTGTTCTGGGATACGAAGACACGCTCTCCGTCACCATGGAGGACATGATCCATCACAGTGCAGCGGTTGCCCGCGGCATCAAAGATACACTCCTCATCACCGACATGCCTTTTATGTCTTACCAGACTTCCGTCTATGACGCGGTTGTCAATGCCGGACGCCTGATGAAAGAAGGCCGTGCACAGGCAGTCAAGCTGGAAGGCGGAAAAGAAGTCTGCCCTCAGATCAAAGCCATCGTAGACGCTTCCATCCCTGTTTGTGCCCATCTCGGTCTGACCCCGCAGTCTGTCAATGCCTTTGGCGGATTTAAGGTACAGGGAAAAGGCGAAGCTGCCGCACAGAAACTGCTTGATGATGCGCGTGCCGTTGAGGAAGCCGGAGCTTTTGCCGTTGTCTTAGAATGTGTGCCGCAGGCCCTTGCCACAAAGATTACCGAGAGCATTCATATCCCGACCATCGGAATCGGTGCCGGTGCCGGATGCGACGGACAGGTACTTGTCTATCAGGATATGCTTGCCATGTATTCCAACATGAAACCGAAATTTGTCAAACAGTTTGCACAGGTCGGTGAACAGATGCGTGAGGCATTCCGCACTTATAAAGAAGAAGTTGCTGCCGGAACGTTCCCTGGCCTGGAACATACCTTTAAGATGGATGAAACCGTTCTGGATAAATTATATTAAAACATTCATACGGAACCATTCGCAATGTTTTTGTCAAATAACAATAAAACCAAATTACAATGAAAATCAGGAGATTATAAAATGGAAATATATGGAGAAATCAGTAAAGTAAGAGCTGCCGTAAAGGCATGGAAAAAAGAAGGATTAACCGTCGGATTCGTACCGACCATGGGCTATCTGCATGAAGGACACAAAAGCCTGATCGATGCAGCCAGAAAGGAAAATGACCGTGTCGTTGTCAGTATTTTTGTAAACCCGATGCAGTTCGGACCAACCGAAGATCTGGAGAGTTATCCGCGCGACCTCAAAAAAGATGCTGCATTGTGCGAAGCTGCAGGTGTAGATATCATCTTTCATCCGGAACCGGAGGAAATGTATGCCGACGGCTTCTGTTCCTATGTGGATATGAATGGTCTTACCACCGAACTCTGTGGAAAAAGCCGTCCGATTCACTTCCGCGGCGTGCAGACCGTTGTATTGAAACTCTTCCACATTGTAACTCCGGACCGCGCATACTTTGGTCAGAAAGATGCCCAGCAGCTTGCCGTCATCCGTCGCATGGTCAAAGACTTAAATGTGGATACCCGGATCATCGGCTGCCCGATCATCCGTGAAGCAGACGGACTGGCAAAGAGCTCCAGAAACACTTATTTAAACGCCGAAGAACGTCAGGCGGCACTTGTGTTAAACCGCAGTTTAAAAGCTGGAAAAGCCCTTGTGGATGCCGGAGAAACACGCGCTTGTGTCATCAAGTCTGCAATCACAGCAGAGATTGAAAAAGAGCCGCTTGCCAAGATTGATTACGTGGATGTCGTTGACTTTGACACCATTACTCCGGTCGAAAAACTCGAAGGTTCCATTCTTGTAGCCATTGCCGTATACATTGGCAAAACCAGACTGATCGATAACTTTATCGTGGAAAAATAGGAGATTACTCATGCAGTACAATATGTTAAAAGGAAAAATTCACCGGGCTGTGGTAAAACAGGCGGATCTCAACTATGTCGGCAGTATCACGGTCGATACCGATCTCTTAGAAGCTGCCGGAATTTTAGAATATGAACTGGTACAGATCGTCGATGTGGAAAACGGCAACCGCTTCGAAACTTATACTATCGCAGGGGAAGCCGGTTCCGGCATGATCTGTTTAAACGGTGCCGCTGCCCGTCAGGTCGCTGTGGGCGATCATGTCATTCTCATGTGCTATGCACAGATGACACCGGAAGAAGCAAAAGAACATCACCCGAAAGTTGTTTTTGTCGATGCGGATAATCACATTGCACGGGTCACCAACTATGAAAAACACGGAAAACTGACGGATGATTTTATCGGTGCATAACAAAAAGGAGGTTACTGTAAACAGTAACCTCCTTTTTTCTCTCTACGTGAATGACAGCAGATTTCTATAGTAATTTGTCCGATGCTACGGTATAATAAATGTATTGAAAACGAAGGAGATTCCCTATGAAAATTGCCTTATGTGATGACGATGAGAAGGAATTGTCCAACATACGGTCGCTTTTGGACAGTTATCAGAAAACTCACAATATTCCGTTTACCTATCAAGAATATCACAGCAGCTGTGAACTTGCCCTGCGGGCATCAAAGGAACGATTCGACATTTATCTGCTAGACATCCTCATGCCACATATGACCGGCATGCAGCTTGCACGCGAAATCCGTACTTTCGACCATGCTGCCGATATTATTTTTCTTACAACCTCATCGGATTTTGCGGTGGAAAGTTATACAGTAAAGGCCACCAATTATCTGATGAAGCCGGTATCCTCCAACGCTTTCTTTGCTGCCATGGATGACATCCTACGGGTAAAAACACAGGAACAGGGGCATTTTCTTGTACTAAAAAGCCGGATTGGCGTACATAAAGTTCCCCTGTCCGAACTGATCTATGTAGAAGCCCAGAACCGCAAAGTTATCTACTATACGAGTGGAAGGGAACAGATTGTCTGCACAGAACTGTTCTCGTCCGTATGCAACAGCCTGCTGCAACACCGGGAATTTATTCAGGTACACCGCTCGTTCCTTGTAAATATGAACTATATCCGCTCGATCGGCACAATGGATATGTGTCTTCACAACGGCACAAACATTCCGCTTGCACAGCGCAGGGTTGCCGATATCAAAAAACACTATCTCGCTTTTCAGATGGAGGAATGATTATGCCTGAACTTTCATCCGTTTTTTCTTTAGTTAATTATGCTTTTGTATTATTTTTCGGCATCGTGGCGGCACTGTATCTTGCCGACATCGGTTTTTGCGATCATAAGCGTGTCTATGTCCTGACGCTTTTTTTCTTTGGCATTGCCCAGCTTCTTTTTTATCTGATCATGGGGGAGTCGGTGCTTTACAAATGCTATCCGTTTCTGATCCATATCCCTTTGATTGCCTTAATTTTCCTGCGGTTTCACCGGAATCTGTCAATCTCTGCCATCTCCGTTTTGTCTGCATATCTGCTGTGCACGCCACGCAAATGGTTTGGCACCTTTGTTGCTTTCTTTTTTGACAGAAATCCCGTTGTATCGAACATTGCCTCCATCATTATTACCATTCCGCTTCTTGTTCTTGTGATCCGGTTTGTCTCACCGTATATCATCCGGCTGAAATATGAAAGCCGCACGACACTGCTTTTGTTTTTCCTGCTTCCGCTGGTATACTATGTCCTGGAATACACGTTTACTGTCTACACGGATCTGCTCTACACGGGCGGTGCAGTCGTTATTGACTTTATGGACAGTTTTCTTGTCGTATCCTTTTTTATTCTGTCTGTTCTCTCGCTTAAATTTTCAAGTGAAAAAAATAAAGCAGAACGGGAAAATATTCTGCTTACTACGGCTGCCACACAGGCACAGAAAGAAATTGCCCAGCTTTCCGCTTCCCAGCAGCAGGCAGCCATTTACCGGCATGACCTGCGACACCATATGAATTTCATCCAGAGTTGTCTGGATCAGAATAACCCAAAAGAAGCGACTTCCTACATCCACGAAATCTGTACCAATCTTGAACACAGTTCTGTCATTCGCTACTGTGTCAACGAATCGGTCAATCTGATTGTATCCTCCTACGCCAATCAGGCTGCCGTAAACCACATTCCAATGCAGATTTCCATTACTGCGACCGAATTTTCCCGTTTTCAGATTACAGATCTGTGCAGTTTATTTGCCAATGCACTTGAAAACGCACTTCATGCCTGCCAGCAGATGAACCCGCAGTCCCAACGCTATATTTCACTTAAGGTATATGAGAAAAATACACAGTTATGTATCCAGATAAAAAACAGTTATGAACAACCTGTCGTTTTTGCAGATGATATCCCGATATCCCGTTCCGTCAACCACGGCATCGGCGTACAGAGCATGATCTCTGTTGTCGAAAAATACCATGGTGTCTATGGATTCTTTGCAGATCATGGGGAATTCCGGTTTCAGGCTTCCATGTAACATCTGATTTTCTGTCGATTCGTGAACTCTTTGTGTCCTCCCCGCAATTTTCATCAAATAGACACAACTTCATACGAAAATATCTCCAGATTGAAACGGAGGTTATTACCTATGGGAAAAAATAAAAAAGAAAAGCCGGAACTTACTTTAGAAAACTTAAACCGTGCCATCCGCACCTATCAGCAACTGGTTTTTCTGCAGAATATGGAGATCCTGCAGTCTGTTGCCAAACAGGAAAATTTCCTTGATCCGGAAATTGTCTGTAATCAGTCCGACTCATCAGTAATCAAAAACGTCTGAGGATTTGTTTTATGCAAAATTCTCAGACGTTTTTCCCTTTATAAAATCTTTTTTAAATCATGCCATCCCGCAGCACATCATGATCCCGCAGCAGCTTCTCAATCACCGTTCCTTTGATCTTGCTAAGAAGCGGTTTCTTGATCACATTAAGCGGTCCAAGATTCATCTGCAGAGGGGACTTGCCATCCATCAGCTTTACGCTGCTGTCGAGAAGCTCACGCACATCGTAGACGCTGCCCCATACTTCCGGCACGCCGCGGTCCACACCGAGCAGTCCGTAGACCGCTTCCATAGCGGTACGCACCGAATACTCGGTTGTAAATACCGTGTCTCTCGGTGTCTCGGTGAACTGTCCGAGGAATGCAAAGTTAACACAGCCATCCGGAATGACATCCGGGCGGTCACCCTTGGCTCTTGGCATAAAGAATGCGGTGATATACGGCATCATGGTCGGTACGCAGACGGCGCTGTGCTCTGCCAGATCTTCAATCTGATCTTCCGGCACACCCAGATGATACAGCCACTCTTCTGTAATCTCTTTACCGGTACACTCTTTCATTGGCTTCTTGATGTAATCACCCGGCACATCGGTAAACAAACCGTATACCCATACACAGACTTTATCTTTGTCCTGCTCCTTGAACTGTCCCTGACGGTTGATCGTCCAGCTTAACAGCCAGCTGGAATCCTTGCAGCTTACGATACCTCCGGTAACCGTCTTTCCGCTGCGCGGATCACGCTGGCAGATCTTCTCAATATATGGAAGAATCTTGTCATCCAATGTGGTAACGGTTGCCGACTCCCAATTGGTCTTTGTAATATCGGAACAGAATTTTTCCGGATGTCCGAACGCCGGATCCTGTTTTGCAATGTTCTTCCACAGGCTCCAGCAGCCACTGGTCCGCACTTCGGCATCACCGTTTGGTGCATGGTTCTGATCGCCGTAAATCGTACCTTCGGTACAGCTTCCGTTTGTGACAAATACCAGATCATTTTCGGTCAGAACGATTCCGGTCTCTACACCTTTTACTTTGCAGTCAATGGCTTTTGCCACTTTCTTTCCATCTTTGATATCAAAAATAACGTTCGTTACTTCGGTATTGAACTGAAACTCTACACCGGCATCCTCAAGATATTTCTTCATCGGAAGAATCAGGGATTCGTACTGGTTATAGCGTGTAAATTTCAGTGCAGAGAAATCCGGCAGTCCGGAAATATGGTGGATAAACCGCTGGAAATACAGTTTCATTTCCAGTGCACTGTGCCAGTTTTCAAAGGCAAACATCGTGCGCCAATATAGCCAGAAGGTCGAGTCAAAAACTTCCTCATCAAACACATCCTCGATGGTCTTATCATACAGATCTTCATCCTTTGTCATAAACAGCTTCATAATTTCCATGCAGCCCTTCTGACTCAGATTAAATTTGCCATCGGTATGTGCATCCTCACCACGGTTTTCGGTTGCACGGCAAAGTGAATAGTTTGGATCTTCTTTGTTCAGCCAGTAATACTCGTCCAGCACGGATGCCCCTTCGATTTCCAGTGATGGAATGCTGCGGAACAGATCCCACAGACATTCAAAATGATTTTCCATCTCACGGCCACCGCGCATCACATAGCCGCGGGTCGGATCAAAGATACCGTCACAGGCACCACCTGCCACATCCATTGCCTCTAAAATATGAATATGGGAACCTGGCATCTGCCCGTCTCTTACGAGAAAACATGCCGTTGCAAGTGCTGCAAGTCCACTTCCTACAATGTATGCATTTTTGTCATCGACACCTTCCGGTTTCTTTGGCCGGGCAAATGCTTCATAGTTTCCGTTGGTGTAATAAATGCCTTTGCTGTTTTTTTCATATTTTCCGCGCTCGGTGTTGCGGTAATCAACCGGTGGTGCTGCCTTTGCAATCTTCTTTACTTTCTGCTGGCTGGTTTTCTGTGCAGCATATACAAGTCCTGCACCGGCTGCTGCAACTGCTGCGATTCCAAGTCCTAATTTCTTATTTTTATTTGACATAGAAAAACTCCTTTCTGATTTCTGGGATACTTCTCATTTAGTGTTTCTTCGTTACAGCTTTCTGATTCATTTCAAAATCAATTCCCATAAAATCATAAAACCTGTAACACGACAGATCATTTGTGGAACAAATACGATATGGTTATCTTACCATCTCTGTGAAAAGATACCATTTACAAAATGCCTGAAATGATAAAATTTTTATCATTTCAGGCATTTTGATTAATTTTTATTTCTGTTTAAAATTCTCAATCGACCGCGCAATATTCCCATCGAGTGCTGTCCCCATCATCATAACGATCTTATGGTAATCCTCCTGCATGCCCTTGTCGATCCAGTCAAGCATAATTCCCACAAATCCATATTTATAAAAATCTGCAATAAAGCGTTTATCCCCGTCTGCAATCGCAATACCTTTGCATTTTTCTTCCACGACATTTACGATCAGTTCATACGTCAGCTTATACAGATACTGCTCCACTTTTTCGTGGGCAACCGCATGGTATACATTCATAATAAATGGCTTGTTTTCCAATACTGCCTCAAATATCTGCGCAATTCCCTCAAGCCACGTATCGTATGTCTTTTTGTCCTGCAACGCACGCTTTCCGTCCTCCACACATGCCCATTCCACCAGGTCATAAATATCCTTAAAGTGATAATAGAACGTCATGCGGCTGATGCCACAATGTTCCGTCAGATCATTGATCGTGATCCTGTCAATCGGTTTTGTCCGCAGGAGTTCTTTTAAGGATGCTTCAAGTGCAAGCTTGGTTGTATTTGCCATATCATTTCCTCCATCCGCCCTTCGTTATATTTATTGTAACGCAGCTGTATCACAGGGACAAATAAAGTTTTTCTAAATAGTCTAAAACTTTTAAAGTTCATTTAAGGAAGGCCTTCTATACTTCATGGTATCAAAAGAAAACAGGTGTTGCCGCCCAGTAAATATCAATCATTTACTGATGCGACAGCACCTATTTTCATTTCCAGCGTCACACTATAGTATTCTGTATCGGACGCTCTGCCTTTTATCCCTGCTGCCCTGCTGCCTGCCGGATCATATCCTCGACCACGATGTCATAAATTTCTCCAACCGTATTGCAGTATTCCAGAATTTTCCACGGCTCATTCGTGTGGAAATGAATCTTGACCAGATCCTCATCTCCAGCCGCAATCAGACTGTTTCCCTCAAAATTTTCCGTGATGTAATCTGCGATCTCATCCTCGTCAAGATCCCTGTCTCTTCTGTCGATCAGTAACTGTGTATCATAACGATACGCAAACTGATCATCCTCTGCATCTATGGAATGTACTCCCATGGTTCTAATCCTCCTGTTATTTCACTGGAACAGCGGTGACAACTTTATGAAGCTCTTCCAGCTGTACCAGCAGCATTTTTTCAACAATGTAATTGTATGATATCTACTTTTTAAAGTCAAATTTAAAAACACATTGTATTAAATACCCAGCTCCAGCGAATCCGCAATATAGTAATCATATTTCTTTTTCCTACAATACTTCTTAATCCTGCGGATCAGTTTATGGTCTGTAGTGTATTCCAGCAGATAAACATCCATTCCATCCGCTTTGCATGCCTGCAGATACTGGCAGAAATACTCCCGCTCCGTTTTTTTCTGCGTATGGAATGTTTTGGTTGTAAAATCAATCCTGCTCCACACCGACTCCTGGTTTACACCCGTCATAATATCCGCAGCAGAACCATAACAGGACTGATATGCCGTCACATAGATATCTCCTCCATTGACCACTACCGGCTTCCCCATTGCCCGGATTTTCTTTAAAATCACCGTCAGCCCATCAAAAATATCCTTTTTATGGGCATAATCATATACATCACAGTTATCAATAAAAAAGCCATCCACTCCCTTTTTCTTTAATTTTCCGGCTAATGTATCCATAAATTCCTGCCAGTCTTTATCCGCAACATTAACCCATTTTTCCTCTTCCCAGTTTTCATAATCCCCGATTGCCAGATGCTCGTATGTTTTATAATATGACCGGAAATTTTCGATAGAGCCAATATTAAGATAGCTGTAAACTTTTGTACCGCCAGCATGTAATTTTCTGATATCTTTCTTCGAAAAATACTGTGCATCAATCACAACAGTTTCGTAATTTTTTAATTTTGGAACTGCTGTACGGTCTGCATTTAAGAATACTCCATACTCGTATTTTTGTGCCTTCCTTCTATCGGCATTACATGATGCCGAAAGACACAATACTACCGTAACCAGCGACAAAATCCCCAAAAAGAAACAGGCATTTCTTTTTCCCCTGTTTTTACCTGATTTACATTTCATACTTCAAGAGCCTTCAAATCCCACAATTACCGGGATCAGGTATTCCCCATCATAAATTTTCACTGCTGTCCATAATAAGCATTCGCACCGTGCTTGCGGAAGAAATGCTTATCGCGGATACAATCCGGTGCCGGCTGCACCTTCGGATTGATCAGTTCGGTACGGGTTGCCATCTTTGCAACTTCCTCTAAGACAACGGCATTGTGCACTGCCTCTGCTGCATCCTTGCCCCATGTAAACGGACCATGGTTCGTGCAGAGCACGCCAGGTGTGTAAACCGGGTTGATGCCTCTTGTCTCAAAGGTTTCAATAATGACTTTTCCGGTGTTGGTCTCGTATGCCTCGTCAATCTCTTCCGGTGTGAGGCTACGCGCACATGGAATCGGTCCAAAGAAATAATCCGCATGGGTCGTTCCGTAAAGCGGAATATCCCTTCCTGCCTGTGCCCAGGAAGTAGCCTCCGGGGAATGGGTATGTACCACGCCTCCGATATCCGGATACTTTTTGTACAGTTCGAGATGGGTTGGTGTGTCGGATGATGGCTTCAAATCACCCTCGATTTTATTTCCCTCTAAATCCATAACGACCATATCGTCTGGTGTCAGTTTATCGTAATCCACACCGCTTGGCTTGATGACAAAATAGCCACTCTCGCGGTCAATGCCGCTGACATTGCCCCATGTATAAGTGATCAAGCCTCTGCGCGGCAATTCCATGTTTGCCTCGTAAACCTGTTTTTTTAATTCTTCTAACATGCTTTCTGTCCTTTCTATATCCACAAAATCCGCCGCTGTAAACGACGGATTCTGCCTGTTTCTTATCTGTAACTATTATTTTATAAATGTTCGACTGCTGCACGCTCAATCGCAAGTCCTTCGTTGTAGCGTTTCAGGAACTGATCAAATCCTTCCACATCTGCCGGAACCGGGTTTTCAGTTACACCCTCCTGTCCGCCAAATACACGCTCATTCAGATAATCGGCAAGGCTCTCTCCTTCTTCTTTCTGTGCCATGTATGCTGCAAGAAGCGCGATACCCCATGCGCCGCCCTCTCCGGCTGTCTCCATAACGGAAACCGGTGTATCGATGGCTGCTGCCATGATGCGCTGTCCGACTACCGGAGTCTTAAACAGACCGCCGTGGCCGTACATCTTGTCGATCTGTACGCCTTCCTCTTTGAGCAGGATATCCAGACCATCCTTTAATGCTCCCAGTGCCGTAAACAAATGCACGCGCATGAAATTTGCAAGATTGAATTTTGCATCCGGTGTGCGGGCAAACAGAGGTCTTCCTTCATCAAATGCGGTAATTCCTTCTCCGGAAAAATAGTTGTATGCTAAAAGACCGCCACAATCTGCGTCACCTTCGAGTGCTTTGTTGTATAAAACGGAAAACAGCTCATTCTTGTCAATCTTCATGCCAAAACTGTTGGCAAACTCTTCAAACAGGTTGACCCATGCATTCAGATCGGATGTGCAGTTGTTGCAGTGTGCCATGGCAACCGCCTCTCCGGATGGCGTGGTCACCAGATCGATCTCGGTGTGCACATTCTTCAACGCCTTTTCCAGTACGATCATTGCAAATACGGAAGTACCTGCGGATACGTTTCCAGTGCGGACAGCTACACTGTTGGTCGCTGCCATGCCGGTTCCGGCATCACCTTCCGGCGGACATACCGGAATTCCTGCTTCCAGTTCGCCATCGGTATCGAGAATCCTTGCGCCCTCTGCGGTCAGCGTTCCGGCATTTTCTCCGGCAACAAGAACTTTTGGCAGAATGTCACGGAGTGACCAGTCAAAGCCGTATGGTTCTGCCAGCGCATCAAACTTATCGAGCATTGCTGCATCATAATCTTTTGTATTACTGTCGATTGGAAACATTCCGGATGCATCCCCCACGCCGAGCACCTTTTCCCCAGTCAGTTTCCAGTGGATAAATCCTGCAAGCGTGGTGAAAAATGCAATGTCTTTCACATGCTCCTCTTTGTTTAACATTGCCTGATACAGATGGGCAATGCTCCAACGCTGCGGAATGTTATAGGAAAATTCCTTTGTCAGTGCGGCTGCTGCTTCCTCTGTGATTGTATTACGCCATGTACGGAACGGCACGAGAAGCTCCCCAGCCTTATCAAATGCCAGATATCCGTGCATCATGGCGGAAAATCCAATCGCACGAATCTTTGTCAGCGTCACGCCATACTGCTCTTTTACGTCTTTTTTCAGATCCCGGTAGCAGTCCTGCAGACCACCCCAGATATCGTCCATAGTATAGGTCCAGATTCCGTGGTCAAGGCGGTTTTCCCATTCATGACTGCCGGATGCGATTGGTGTATGGTTCGCATCGGTCAGTACCGCCTTGATACGTGTGGAGCCAAATTCAATTCCGAGAAATGTTTTCCCGGACACGATCTCGTCTTTTCTTTCCACTGTTTCTACCTCTCTTTCTGCCATAAACACCTGCCTTTGCATTTTACAAAAGCAGGTGTTACCTATCTTTTATCTGTAGAATACCTCTCCAAGCATCAGATCACGCTTGAAATCACGAATCTTGGTATCTTTGTCAATGTATACAGCCTCAATGCCCATGGCTGCTGCCCAGTCACCCATCTGCTCTGCAGTCAGGTCGTAGGTAAATGCGGTGTGGTGTGCGCCGCCAGCAAGAATCCATGCCTCTGCGCCTGTATAAATATCCGGTTCCGGAGTCCAGAAGTTCGTTGCGGTCGGAAGCTTCGGCATTGGTTTTTCTGTCTTCTTGCACTCTACATCGTTGATGATGAGACGGAAACGGTTGCCCAGATCAATCAGAGAAGTTGCAATTCCGTGTCCTTCCTTCGATGTAAATACAAGTCTTGCCGGATCTTCTCTGTCACCCATGGAAAGTGGCTGGCACTTGATGCTGATCGGACCGTCTGCGATGGACGGACAGATCTCAAGCATATGCGCTTCGAGGATTCCTTCCTTGCCTTTTACTAAATTGTAGGTGTAATCTTCCAGCATGGAAGTTCCCTTTGCATCCTTCATACCGGCTGTCATCACTTTCATGAGACGTACCATGGCTGCAACTTTCCAGTCACCTTCTGCACCAAATCCATATCCTTTTTCCATCAGTCTTTGGATAGCAAGTCCCGGAAGCTGCTTTAATGCGCCCAGATCTCCGAAGTGGGTAACGATTGCCTGATAATTCTTCTCCTGTAAGAAACGTTCAAATCCAAGTTCGATCTGTGCCTGTACTGCTACATGTTTCTTAAATTCTTCCGGATCTCTGCCCTCAAGTAAAATCTCATACTTGTCATAATATTCATCTACCAGTGCGTTTGTATCGGACTGGGATACGGCTGCAACAGACTCTGCGATCTCATTTACCGGATAAGCATCTACTTCCCAGCCAAACTTGATCTGTGCCTCTACCTTATCACCCTCGGTAACGGCTACATTTCTCATATTGTCAGCGACACGCATCACACGGATATGGCTGCTCTCTACGATACCGACTGCGGTACGCATCCAGCTTGCAATCTTATCAACAACAACCGGGTCCGTCCAGTGTCCGACAACAACCTTGCGCTCCATACGCATTCGGCTTACGATATGACCATACTCTCTGTCACCGTGTGCGGACTGGTTCTCATTCATGAAATCCATGTCGATACTGTCATATGGAAGTTCCTCATTGAACTGTGTATGTAAATGCATGAGAGGTTTTCTGTACTCCTGCAGTCCAAGAATCCAGGACTTTGCCGGAGAGAAGGTGTGCATCCAGGTGATCACACCAGCACATGTCTCATCATTGTTTGCCTCGTTAAAGGTCTTGCGGATCAGCTCGTTCGTGATCAGGGTTGGCTTCCATACAATCTCATATGGCAAAACGCCTGTCTTATTTAACTCGTCTACGATCTGCTTGGAATGCTGGGCTACCTTTGCCAGACATTCATCTCCATACAGATCCTGTGATCCTGTGCAAAACCAAAATTTGTAATCCTTATTTAACAGCATACTCGTTCCTCCTTAGAATTGTTCTCCGTATTGCTCATTTTTCATACTCTAAGTTTATAACTTGTATGCATGTATTTACAAGTTGTTTTTCATGCAAAAAATTAACAAAATTGTCGTTCTTTTCTTGTTTTATCCGAAATCTTTTTGGTCAAACTGCACAAATTATTATTGCCGTTCCATACACGAATTTCCCTCGATAAGCATAGGTTGGATAAGAACGCTCTCCCCTTGCTCCTTTCCTCCATTCTGAATCATGGAAAGAAGCAGTTCCGCCGCCATGGCACCAAGCTTTTCCTGCGGATGGTCAATCGTTGTCAGCCGAAGTCCCTGTTGGTTCGCCAGAAAGGAATTATCATAACCAGTTACGGAAATATCCTCTGGTATGCGCAGACCGTTCTCCTGCAATGCCCGGATCACCAGCTGCGCCGTCTGATCGTTATAACAGACAACCGCATCCATTTGCCCGCGAAGCGTTCCTCCTGCCATTTCCCGGATAGCTTCATACGGATGAAGCTTGCGGTCTTCTGTGTGGAACCATACGACTTTATCCGGATCATATAAAATCCCCGCCTCCTGCAATGCCCGGACATATCCTTTATGACGGTTCTGCCCCTGCATGTCATCTGCCTTAAATACGCCTACGATATTTTTGTGACCGAGATCCGTCAGATATTTTGTGATCATGTATCCTCCCTGGAAATCATCCAGAAGTACATGCGGTGTTTCTCTCATCTGCGGAAAACATCCCTGGATAAACACATACGGAATATGCGATTTTTCCAGTTGTTCATACAAGTTCATATGCCGGCAGAAAATCTGGCTCTTACTCGGTTCAATAATCACACCATCGATATCCTTACCCAGAATCTCCTGCAGACATTCTGCTTCCCGTGTCCGCGAATTTTTTGTGTTCTTTAAGACAATGCTGTACCCTGCACCTGTCAGCACATCATCAATTCCCTGTATGACACGTGGGAAAATATAATCCGACAAATAGGTCGTTACCACCGCAATATTTTTGGATGGGTGTGCGTGCCGCATCATTTCCGAACAGAATGTACCGCGCCCGTGCTCTGCGTAAATATATCCTTCATTCTGTAAAATCGCCAATGCCTTGCGCACCGTCTGACGGCTGACCTGATACTGTGCGGAAAGCGTATTTTCCGATGGCAGTTTCTGCCCCGGTGCAATCTCCCCGGAGACGATCTGCAAACGCAGCTGTTCTGTCAGTTCCTGATATTTTGGTGTGTTTCCTCCTGTGATACTCTCCATAATGTATATCCCCTCTTAAAAAACAGATACAGCCTGTCCGGGCTTCTCTACTAAAGTTGTACCATGTATGTTTACTTGTATGGTCAGTGTAACACAGGTTTTTTCATATGTCACTAAAAGAATTGCACAAAAATACTGCCCTGCATTTTACATGTAAGGCAGCATTTTTTGAACTATCTATTTTTAATAATGAAGGGTTTTCCCTGCATTGCAGGCAATTGTTTTACTTTATCCAATACGAACCCACAGATTTTTTGTTCCGTTTCGCACCAGAATCTATCGTCACAGACATATGGTTCATCTGAATTATTGATAATAACCAGAACTTTTTCCTCTTTATTCTCCCGCAGGAAAGCATACAATCCTCCGTCTTCCATCCAGATGCCACGATATCTGCCATTTTTCAATGCTTCATGCGTCTTCCGAAAGCTGATCCACTCTTTCAAATCCCCGGCAAAGGTGTCCGATGTGTCCCATCGCATCCCCTGGCGATACTGTGTCTCTGTTTTTCCATCCAGATAACATTCATCTCCATAAAAAACCGAAGGAATCCCATATCCCATGATTAGATAAAAACAGGCGAGCCTAAGTTTCCTGCGGTCTCCGCCACAATAACTCAGAAACCGTGGAATGTCATGCGAATCCAAAAAATTCATCTGTATCTCTGACACCTGTTGTGGATACCGGTAAATCATTTTGGTCATCTGTTCATCAAACTCCCGCGCACACATTGTCCTTTTTGCAAAAAAATCTGTGCATAAATAGGAAAACCGGTAATTCATGGTAGAATCAAATTGATCGCCCAGCAGCCAGCACTGTGCATCCTCCCAGATTTCCCCTATAAGAAGTGCATCTTTTTTAACTGCTCTCACAGCCGCCCGGAAATGCCGCCAGAAGTCATGATTAATCTCATTTGCAACATCCAACCGCCAGCCATCAATCCCAATCTCCTGTATCCAATACACTCCGACTTTAATCAAATATTGTTCGACTTTTGGATTTCCAGTATTTAGTTTCGGCATTTCTTTTACATAGGCAAAGGCTTCATAATTTGGGGGATCTTTATAGTCAACCGGTGCCTGCATCCCATAAAACCAATCAAGATATTCTGATTTTTGCCCATGGGCAAGAACATCCCGGAAAGCAAAGAAATCCGGTCCGCAATGGTTAAACACTCCATCAAACAAAACACGGATGCCCCGTGCATGGCAATCTTCCACCAGTTCTTTTGCTTCCTTTTTTGTTCCAAGGCATGGGTCTATGGAAAAATAATCTATGGTATCATACTTATGATACGAATTTGCGGCAAACACCGGATTTACATAAATACAATTAATTCCAAGCTGCTGCAGATAATCCAGATTCGCTTTTATCCCACTTAACGTGCCGCCCAGCCGGTTTCCCGAAATCGCTTTTTCCCCATTTTTTATCTCGATTTTCTGTTCATTCGGTTGTTTCTCCATGGTACGGTAACCGGTTGCAAAACTATCCGGGAAAATATGATACATCACCATATCTTTCGCCCATGACGGAATATGAAACATATCCTCTCTTCTTATATAGGGAAACTGGAAAAATTCTGTCCGGTTCTCCGGGATATCCCGGCTGAAATCGCGCTCATAATAATACTGTTCCTGTTTTCCATCCCAGAGCAGGAAATAATAGCACAACCGGCTGTATCTGTCATGAATAACAGTTTCAAAATAATCATACAAATCATCTTTTGCCGCACAAACCATCTCTTTTTCAAATGTTTCTATCTGTGGCTTAGGATCCACACGATCTCCATAAAACACTTTGCAACTTTTTAAATCCCCTTTTGCCGCCCGAAGCCGCAGGACAATTGTTCTTTCATCATATGCATATGCGAACTGCGACAGCGGTACATGTAAAACTGCTTCTTTTTTCATCCTTTTACTGCCCCTCCCGTAATTCCTTCTACATAAAACTTCTGCATGATAATAAACAAAATAGAAATAGGAATTGCCACAATCACACCACCCGCACAAAATACGGAAAAATAATCTCCCACAAGGGTTCTCTGCACCAGATTATATAATCCCATTGCTACCGTCCAGTCTGCCGGATTTTTTGAACGGATCATAAGTTTTGCCATCACAAAATCCATCCACGGATTCAGAAAAGCATTTATCACCGTATAAACAATGATCGGTTTCGACAATGGAATTACGATTTTTACGAGGATGGAAAGTTCCGATGCCCCCTCCAGTTTTGCGGATTCCCTCAGTGAAACCGGAATGGTATCAAAAAAGCCCTTACAAATGAGATATCCAAGTCCGGAACCCGCAGAATAAATAATAATTAACCCTGCCATGCTGTCTGTCAGCCCCAGTAATTTCATTACAAAATAAATGGCTATCATGGAAAGAACTCCCGGAAACATCCCAAGAATAATCGCAATACTCATCAATGGTTTACGTGCCGGAAACCGCATGCAACTCATTGCATACGCTACCATCAGCACAAATAATGTGGAAATTACACAGGTCGCTGCTCCAATAATCAGGGAATTCCGAAACCAGGCCGGAAAATTGGCAACGGTATCCGGCCGGAAAAACAACTGCATGTAATTGTCCAAAGACCATCTTTGCGGGAAAAAATGCATTGTATTAATGCCTTTGTATGAACTAAAAGAAGTTACCAGCAGCCATACAATTGGAATCAGCCATATAAATGCCAACAAAGCCAGCAGCATATGTTTTCCAACTATTTTTAACTGTTTTTTCATTTACTGAAATTCCTCCTCTTTATTCCCTGCAATCATCCTCGTAAATCCAATAAGTGTCAGCACGGCACAGATACAAAATACACAGATGCCGATAACAGATGCCATTTTATAATTGGAATAATCATTTGTCAGCCTGAACAGCCATGTAACCAGCAAATCTACTTCTTTTGCATTGGAATTTGCATAATTCATGTTGGATGTAACGTAATCCGTTGTAAGCAGGTAAATCACATTAAAGTTATTAATGTTGGCAATTAGTGCTGTAAGCAGACTCGGGCCTGTCACAAACAACATATATGGCATCGTGATTTTCCAGAAAATCTGCCTCTCATTTGCCCCATCTATCTTCGCGCTTTCCATCTGTTCATGGGGAATATTCATCAGTATTCCCGTCGCACTCAGCATCTGGAACGGTACCCCTACCCAGATATTGATCAGCACAATCATGACATGCGCCCATCCCGGTTTTGTCAAAAACGGAATATAAGAAAGTCCTTTTCCCACAAGTCCGATCTGTCTGAGCAGATCCGTCAGGCCAGTCTTACTGCAGATACTGTTGACAATTCCATAATCCCCAAACATTTTTCCAACCAGAAGCAGGGTAACAAACTGCGGAATTGCAATTGTTATAACAAATAATGTCCGCCACATTTTCTTCCAGCGCACCTGCCGGTCATTAATCAGCTTTGCAAGCATAATCCCGCCAAAATACGTTGAAAATGTTGCAAGAAGTGCCCAGAGTAACGTCCAGAACAAAATACGTATAAACGCATACCCAAACGTTACCGTGGCAGAAGATGTAAACAACTGGCGGAAGTTTTTTAGCCCTACCCAGGTAAACAGATAGGTAGGCGGCTGATGATCCATATCATAATTGGTAAATGCAACACATATCATAAAGATAATCGGAATCACATTTACCAGAATTACCCCCAAAACCGGCAGTGCCAGCAGGCTCACATGAAACTTCCGGTTTATCAGTTCCCGGCAGTCTTCCTTCATGGTATTAATATGTTCCCCATGTTCTTTCATCTGCTGCATCCGGAATACGGTTTTAAAATTTGACACGTATAATGCAACAAATGCTGCTATGATCAATATCCCAACCACTCCAAAAAGTAAAATCAGCAAGGAATTATCATAGTGATTTACCGTCTTTTGTAATGTTGTAAGATCCAGTGTTTCCTTTCTCTGCACGGTTCCTAATGTATTTAATTTTCTGATATACTGCCAGGATACCCTCCCTGTAAAGAGAAAAAAGAATACTTCCATCAATGTCATTAAAATTCCTTTTCCCCATCGGTCACAGGCACAATATCCGCTCCCCATCACAAGCAGGGACAGGCGGGTCCAGAGATTTCCCTGTACCCACGCTGTTTTTATTTCATTCCAATATCTTCTCATATGCATTCATTATTCGGATGCCGGCTGAGTAATACCTTCAACCGCTTTATCCAGCACACTCTGTGCATCCTTATAGGTACCTTCCACCAATGTTTCTCCCAGTGCAGCCGCCGGATCCCAGTAATTATTTCCTACCCGCTGCAAATCTGCGTATTTTGCCTGTTCTGTCAATGCCGCAAGTGCAGGTGCCGAAGTAATTTCTTCCGAAGCTGCTGCCTTTATATTTGAAGGTCCTTCTCCGGTTGCGATACCGATGGTTTTCTGGCTCTGTTCATTCGTCAGATACTCTGCCAGAAGCATCGCCCATCCGGTATTTTTAGAATATGCATTCACTCCGACAAACTTATATCCCGCATAAGATCCCATCTGTACCTGATCTCCATTTACCGTAAATGTAGGAAGTTTTGCGGCAGCATATCCATCACCATATGCTTCTTTAAACGCATTGCTTGCCCATGTTCCATTGACATCCGCAATCATCTCCCCATTTAATGCAAAAGCCTGTGCATCTTCATTCACACAATTTACCATCGCCTTGTTTTTACAAATATCCGTGATCGCAGCAGCAACATCTGCACCTTTGTATTTGGTATCCGCAGCATTCCAGTTACAGGTATTAGAGCCATCATCATTCCGATACATTTCAAGCCCTGCTCCCGCAAAAAATCCATACAAATACCATGCCCCGGATACTTCCATGCCGACTGTTTTGCCCTGTTTTTGCGCTGCAGCCAAAAGATTGTCCCAGGAAGCTACATCTTCCGGGGTAAGATAATTGGAATCATAATAAAGAAAATATCCATTGGAAGCGGTAAGAGGATATGCATACATAGTTTCATCCACGGAAGCCGCCTCCACTGCCTCTTTCTCATTTTCTTCTTTGGGATCATATGTAAATGTTGCATCAACACTCTGTAATGCCCCTGCTTTTTCCAGATCATATAACTGATCATCTGCAAATACAAATACGTCTGCCGCTTTTTCTACATCTGCAAGAACTTCATCCTTACAATTAGCTGTAGATACTGCACCGATTGTAATATCAAAATCTACCTGATCATACTGGTTTTTAAAATCTTCAACCAACTGCTTCATCGTTTTCTGGTAACTTTCTGTTTCATCACACCAAAGGTTTAATGTAACGGTTCCTTTTGTGGAAGCTATCAGATTTTTTACTGCATCTTCACTCGTTTTTTCCGTATTTTCACTTTTTTGTGTTTCCACCGTTTCTTCTGCTCCCCCACATCCGGCGAACGTTGTCATCACCATTGCCGCCGCCAGGGCAATTGCCACCATTCTTTTTTTCATGTTTTCTCCCTCCCAGGAAACTGTTTTCCTATATATTGCTATTATTTTGCGTTTTTCCGCTGTGACTGATTTTATTTTATTGATATTTTCCTATATTTTCAACGTTTTATCTTTATTTTCTATTGACTTTGTTAGGAAACCGCTATACCATCTTTTTAGTTTTATACATTTTTAAGGAGGAAAAATATGGCTATAACAATATCCGATGTTGCAAATGAAGCCGGAGTGTCTAAATCCACAGTTTCAAAAGTTTTAAATCACTGGACGACCATTTCACCAGAAACTGTTGCACGCGTTCAGGCAGCCATTGATAAGCTGCACTATGTTCCCAACGCCCGTGCCGTTTCCTTTGCCAGACAGGCTGCCAAAAATATTGTTTACCTGACGGATCTCGGGCAGGGTACTGCCTATCAGAATCCCCATATGTTTGATATCATGTCCGGTGTCCATCATGAACTCACACGGCACCATTATACCCTTACTCTCGTGGATACCTCAGAAGAATCCTATCCGGGCGAACGTGCCATTCAGGAAATACAGCGCCGTTCTGCCGATGGACTGATTATCCATGGATCAGCGGTCAACGAAGTTCTGGCACAACATATCCTCAAAGACAACGTCCCACATATTATTATCGGCCATCCCAATTTCGAAAGCCGGCTCTGCTGGATAGACACCGATCACGCACTGGCAGGAGAATATGCCGCCGCCCATATGCTTGCATGTAACTATTACGATGTACTGTTTGTAGCGGGCCGGAAAAGTGACATTCTTTCCAGCCAAAGGCTGAAAGGATTTCTAAAAGGCATGTTAAACCAGAAACATCATATTCCAAGCAAAAGGATCTGTTATACAAATGCAACCCGTCTCGGAGCCTATGAGGCCGTTCTCCCTATATTGCAGGATCGTGCCTCTCTTCCGCAGGCCGTCGTCTGTGAAAACAGCACTCTTGCCCTTGGGGTTTCCCGTGCTATTACCGAATTATCCCTTTCCATTCCAAAAGACATGGGATTTCTTACATTTGATTGTTACCCTTATGCAGGCATCATTGATCCTGCCCCAACGGTCATTGACATCAACGTATATGATATGGGTATCCAGGCCGGAAATATGATGATCCGCAAACTGGAATATCCGGATCTGCTGATTCAGAGTTTTACCACACTCCCTATATTGATTCAGGGAAAAAGCACTGTACCCTGTTAACGAACTGTTTCCATAAAAAAATGCAGCGGACAATTTCTACGTCCACTGCATTTTTATAATAAAATTATTGTGCGCTACAGTCCAAGCACTTTTTTCTTTGCAGCCGCAAACTCTTCATCCGTAAGCGCACCTTCCGCATGAAGCTTTGTCAGCTGCGTCAGTTCTCCGGAAGTGGATTTTGCTTCCTCCGGCTGTTCTAAGTCTTCGGTGTCTTTTACATAGGATGCCTGAAATTCCCCATTGATCTCTGCAATCTCTTTCTCCCCACGGATATAGGCATCATACATATCAAACAGATCCATGCCGCTTCCTCCCACGCAGTCGTCCGGCTCCTGCCAGGAACGAATCAGTGCAATCCTTTCTTCCTTTGTCGTGTCTTTGATCAGATATCCACTCATGATAATATTTTCCTCCCTACCGGCGATATAACTCCGGATTCTTCTTTTTCATTTTCTGTTTGTGTACATACATGCGGCGGTCTGCCTCCTGATAAAGCATACGGATATCCACGTTATCCAAATACTCGCTGCGCTGCACGCACCCCACTGCTGTACTCAGATGCAGTTCTTTGTTTTGTTCATTTTTTTCATACAGGCATTTTAACAGGCAGGTGAGATCCTCACGCAGTTCTTCCTGCTTCCGGTCCGGAAGCACCACATGAAATTCATCTCCCCCGACCCTCGCAATTGCCAGAGCCGCCGGAAATGCCTCCCTTAAAACAGATGCAAAACTGCGCAGCAGCGCATCTCCCTTTTCATGCCCATAGGTATCGTTGTAATACTTTAAAAGGTTCAGATCCATACTGATCAGGGTAAAATCTGCGTCTCCATCCAACAGTTTTTCAACTACTTCATCGCACTTGCGCCGGTTGCTCAATCCTGTCAGTTCGTCACTGTATGCCATATTTTCAAGCAGCTGCTGCTGTGCCTCTTTATATAATCCCCGGGATGTTTTCCCTGTATAGTCCAGCAACAATGCTACGACAATAAAGAGTGCCCCATAACACACGGAGCTGCTATATTTGTTCCCTTCAAAGTGTACAAAAAATTTCTGTACATTATACTGAACCAGTTCATATAAAATCACAAACAGAATGCCCACCATCCCCAGCTGCAGCATATGGTTATACTTTCTGCGGTGTATGCCATCATCAATGATAAGCAGGATAATAAATACCACCTCCAGTATCATCAACATCTGTGCCGCTTTCAGATCCTGCGGAAAGTGTACGAGGTTGAGTGCCTGCATGGAGAAAGCAAGTGCAATAAATACCGTCTGTCCTGCCAGAAGTCCCTTGTAAAAAATACGGAAAAATCTGTTCCTTCCTTTCTGAACTGCTGTCGGATAAAAATATAAAAGCAGCGGAAGCGGTCCCGCATACAGGGACATATATTCCATATATGCTTTTACTTTCAGATTCTGCGTAAAGAGTATGATGAGGTTATTATTGCAAAGCGTCCATCCCCCAATCAGCAGGGAAAATAAAGCTACCCAGAACAGGCTTACATACACCCGGTTCTTTAAGCTTGCAACCATGGATACACATGCCATAAGAACCCCAAATAAAATCAGAGACATTGAAACTGCAATCCGGATTCTATTTTTCACAAGGGATTCCTGTATCAGTGTACCTTCATTTCCAAGCATCATGGAACTGATTCCGTTAAAGGCATTGTTTTCCGAAACGGTTAATGTAATGCTGAGTGTCTCTCCGAGATAATCATTCGGAACTTCAATATAATGCACTCCATATCCCAGCATTTTTCCCTGCTTATAATCTCTTTGTCCGTATGTATAAAGAAGCGTATTATTCATACGGACTTCGATTTTTGCATGGATAAACTCGCAGCGCAGCACGGGATTCACACCCTTGTAATGTTCCGTCATATAATGGGAAAGTGTCACAACATCTCCCTTATTTGTCATGGGAAATGTGAATTTGCTGAGTGTTACATTCGTATATGTTTTTTCGTTTATCGTCACATCCCAATGCCGATCCAGCATGATACCCCTGTCATAATACTTCTGACCACCCGTAAACATAAATAAAGGGATGACCACAACCAGAAAAGTCATCAGCATAAGAAAAAATATTCCTATGTTTTTCTTCTCAATCTTTTTCATTTCCAGACCCTTTTTGTCATCTTCTTATCTATCTGTTTTCAGATTACATATCGTATATTCTACCATATTTGTTCTGTTTTTGATATACCCAATGTGCTTTTGCACGATCAGCACTCGCATTTGTTCATTGAAGCACCTGTTGTCAAAAAAAGCCCTGCGGTATACAAAAACCGCAGGACTTTTCTTGCTTAGTTTCTTTTAAAAATCAACATCCGTATCATAGTAGCAGCATTTTAAGAGCTTCTCCATCTCCTCCTGACTTGGCTGTCTTGGATTGGAACCCGTGCATGCGTCAAGAATTGCATTGGCCGCAATCTCCGGAAGTCTCTCTAAGAATACCTCCTCCGGTACAAATCCCTGCTCGGTCGGGAAGCTGTCTGCACCATAGTTTTTAATGCAGTGCGGAATGTTCAGATCATCGTTCATCCTGCGCAGATGTGCGATCAGAAGCTCCACCTTTTCATCCAGTGTGTTTCCGCCAAGTTTCATGAAATCCGCAATCTCACCGTAACGTTTCTTTGCCGTCTCATCCTTTGCATTAAATGCGATAACCTTTGGCAGATACATTGCATTGGCTGCGCCGTGGATGATGTGTGCGCCATAATCCGCAAACGCTGCACCTGTCTTATGTGCCATGGAATGTACAATACCAAGAAGTGCATTGGAAAATGCCATACCAGCCAGACACTGTGCGTTATGCATAGAATCTCTCTTTTCCATATCTCCATTATAAGATGGAATCAGATCACTCTGTATCATCTTGATTGCATGGAGTGCAAGTGGATCGGTAAAATCGCAGTTTGCGGTAGAAACATATGCCTCAATTGCATGTGTCATTGCATCCATTCCGGTATGCGCTACCAGTTTCTGTGGCATTGTCTCTGCCAGATCCGGATCTACGATTGCAACATCTGGTGTAATCTCAAAATCTGCGATCGGATATTTGATTCCTTTCTCATAGTCAGTAATAATGGAGAAAGCCGTTACCTCTGTTGCAGTTCCGGAAGTTGAAGAAATTGCACAGAAATGTGCCTTGTTGCGCAGTGCCGGAATACCAAATACTTTGCACATATCCTCAAAAGTGATGTCTGGATATTCATACTTAATCCACATTGCTTTTGCCGCATCAATCGGAGAACCACCACCCATGGCTACAATCCAGTCCGGCTCAAATTCCTGCATCACTGCTGCACCTTTCATAACGGTCTCCACCGATGGGTCTGGCTCAATGCCCTCAAACAGTTTTACTTCCATACCGGCTTCCTTTAAATAATCTTCTGCTTTCTGAAGGAACCCAAAGCGCTTCATGGAGCCGCCGCCCACGCAGATGATCGCTTTCTTTCCCTTGAATGTTTTCAGGGCTTCGAGTGCTCCCTTTCCATGGTATAAATCTCTCGGTAATGTAAATCTTGCCATATAAAAAACCTCCATATACTATGTAAATCATTTCGGCTTTCACGGTTGTTTCCGGTGCTTTCCACAATGAAAATTTCAACGCCCGTCTTCCACTGTTCTGCCTTTATCACTAGACATATTGCACAAAAAATCGACCGTTGTGTGCCTGCAACTATGCATTTATTCTACCATTAAAGGTAGGAAATTTCAATTCATATTTTTTACTCTCTGCTTCCATATAATGGGTCATCTTCTCCCACCGGTTCCTCATCTATATATTTTGCAAACACTTTATAAAAAAAGAATGAACATACATATGCAAGTAAAGCAAATCCCATCAGAAGCAGCAGCACATCCGTAATGATACTGGTATATGCCATATAGCCTGCCGCCAGTACTATCACACTTACAAACAGCGTATATGGGAAAAAATGGGCAACCGCCATGGCGGCTGCATTTTTTATCTGCACACGCAAAGGATTTTCCAGTTTTGCAATCACCGGAAACAGCCATAAGAACACAATAAAAACCAAATAGCCTACACATACACTCACCACTGTCATAAATACGGACATGAAAGCAGGTCCCACATTGCGCCAGAAAAACAAATCAATAAAAAGCAGGCACACAAAAAGTAAGCCTATCATTCCCGCCACAAAAGACTGTTTAAAATTCTGCTTAAACGATCGGAAAAAAGTCTGTATAACATACCCATCTCCATAGCGTACCGATCGCAATGAAACTGCATACAATGCTGTAATTGCTGGTCCGATCGTCACAACCGGAATACAGCACAGCAGAAAAATCAGATTCAGTAAAATCAAATCTGCCATCTTATTTAAAAAAGCAATCACCGGATTTTCTTTTGGCATACGCTGCCTCCTTTACCATGTATAAATGTCTGTTCGTTATAATACTACAAAAGCAGTCCGTATCGCGCAAGCGATTTTTATACGAACTGCTTTCTTATATTTTGTTGAGGATTGAAAAAGATGAATTTTATAATTTGTTACTTATTTGATACCGCTGATTGCAATGGACTCAATGATCATTCTCTGGAAAATAAAGAACAATGCCATTGTCGGAATCATTGCAATTACGGATGCTGCCATGATCAAAGCATAATCACTCTGAATTGCATAATAGGAATTGAAGGAACGGATAACCACCTGCAATGTCCAGTTCTTTTCACTTCTCAAGAAAATAGTAGGTGCAAGATAATCATTCCAGATTCCCATAAACCACAACATCAGCTGCGTTGCCAGAGCCCCCTTCATCAATGGCATAAAAATCTGAAGAAACGTACGGAAATATCCACATCCATCCAATTTTGCTGCTTCCATCAGATCATCCGGAATTCCGATCAGGTTCTGTCGAAGGAAAAAGATAATACTGACATTTCCAAAGCATCCCGGAATAATAAGTGGAAGCAGAGTATTGGTCCAGCCCAGTTTGGTAAACATGACATACTGTGGAATCATGACAACCGCAAACGGAATCATAATGGTTGCCAGCAATGCCAGAAACAATGCATTTTTGCCACGAAATCTCATTTTTGCAAATCCGAATGCGGCGAGGGAGGAGGTAAATCCGCCAATAATCAATACCGGAATTGCAACCTTCAGAGAATTAAATATACCGTTTATGAACTGTCCCTTTTTTAATACTTCAGAATATTTTCCTATCAGAATCGGATCCGGAAGAATTGTTAATGTACCGGACAAAATCTGATTTTTTGTCATGAATGATGTCGCAATCATGTAAATTAACGGGAAAACCATTACAACTGCACCAAGAAGAAGTAATACAAAGATAATCCAGTTAAAAATTTTCTCTTTTTTTGATACAAGCCGGGAGCTTGCCAAATCTTTTTTTGAACTCATATGACTCCCTCCTAGTCCATGGTCTTCACCCATCTATCCTGACCCGCGAAATTAAGAGCCGTGATAATGAAGATGATGATTGCAAGAATAACTGCCAGTGCACATCCGTAGCCTAACTGTCCGTTTGAAAATGCTTTATCATACAAATAATAAACAACGGTTGCTGCACTATAGTTTGTTCCACCTTTATTCGTCATAACCTGTACTTCCACGAACACCTGGAAACCGCCAATCAGGCTGGTAATTAAAATATAAAACGTAACCGGCGAGACCAGTGGAACGGTAATATGACGAAATTTCTGCCATCCATTTGCTCCATCAATGGAAGCAGCTTCATAGTAGTTACGCGGAATGTTTTGCAATCCGGCAAGATAAAGAATAATAGAAGTTCCCAATCCTTTCCATACCATGAAGATGATTAAAGCTACTTTTACCCAGAACTCATCTCCCAGCCAGTTTGGACCATGATGTCCGGTCAAAAGTTTGATGATTGAATTAAATAATCCATAATCGTAATTATAAACCCATGCCCACAAAATAGACACGGCAACCAGTGAAGATACTACTGGTACATAATACATTGTCCGAAGCAGCCGGATTCCCGGAATCTTACGGTTCATTCCCATTGCCAGAAGCAGTCCAAGGATCATTCCGATTGGAATACCGATCAAATAAATAATGGTTGTAAGCAGAGATTTCCAGAATTTTTCATCATGAAAAATATTGATGTAATTCTGCAATCCACAGAAATTATCCACCAGAGAGTTCATTCCCGTCCACTTGCTCATACTTGCAAACACTGCAAAGCAGATCGGATAAGCCATAAAAAGTAAAAATCCAAGGAAAGGCAGGGCGATGAACAGCCACGCAGTTCTTTCTTCTTTCTTCGCCATTGCCGACATCTTATGTTTCGGTTGTTTTGTTTTTCCGCTCATATGCCCACTCTTTTCCTGCGGACTGCCCCGTGACAGGGGCAATCCGTTTTAATCTTAATTATTAGTTGCTGCATTCTGTAATTCGATCGCGTTGTCCAGTGCTTCCTGCATCTTTGGCGCTACCTGTTTACAATAATCATCTACGGAAACTTCTCCGGTCAGAACATTCGGCATTCCTTCCAGGAAAGTATCCCACCATTCACTGTTGTAAGTGTAGGTTGTTTCCGTAAAGATTCCTTTATATTTGTCACTTCCCTCAATATATCCGAAAATAACATCTACATTGCTTGCATATGGAATTGTTCCATCATTTACTTTGTCTTTAAATGTTGTCTGTGCATAATCCATAATGTTTGGAATCTGTAAAGACTTACCGGATGTCTCGCCGCAAAGTTCTTTCTGTCCGTCCAGATCTGTTGATAAGGACTGTATTAAATCTGCACATAAATCCGGGTTCTTTGCCTGTGAAGAAACTGCGAAACCAACGGTTCCGAGCCATGCTGTGGACTTTCCGTCTCCGTTTGGTCCCACCGGCCATCCACATAAATCCCAATTGTATGGGAATGTTGCATCATCCATAAATGCTGCGACATCCCATGTACCACATGCATAAAAACCAACCTGTCCGTCCAGCCATCTCTGATATCCGCCAAGCGCAGTATCCTGTTCTACCGTTGGCGTTACTTTATACTTTAATGTCAGATCCGTATAATACTGAAAAGCATCCTTAAAATTCTGATTTTCATCAATGACTACCTTTGTCTGATCATCATTTAAGAACTGACCGCCATTGCCGTATACATAAGGAGTAAAACCAAATGCATTTGCATTTGCAACACCCCACTGATCAATTTCGCCATCACCGTCTTTATCCTTTGTCAGTTTCTGGCACACATCCGCAAATTCTTCCCATGTATATGGATTTTCCGGATCCGGATACTCCAGTCCTGCTTCATCAAAAAGATCTTTGTTGTAGGCAAATGCAAAGCAGGATAAATCTTTCGGCAGGCAGTATAACGATCCTGAACCAATATTAGATCCATCATACATATATGCGCTCTTGATCGCCGGCCACAGATTGTCAACCGCAGTAGCATCTACGAGATCATCCAACGGCTGTACATATCCGTTATCTACATAACTTCTGACTGCTTCCGGTCCCACATAGAAAATGTCCGGAAGTTCTCCCGCTGTCATGGCAGCTGTCATCTTCGTTGCGTATTCATCCTGTGTTGTTACCTCAAAGTTTACTGTAGAAATCTCATCTGCATGCTCTTTTGTAAATTTATCAATTAGTTCCTGATAAACGGCTTTTTCGTGATCCTGTGCATAAATAAGAATATTGATCTCATTATCACCGGTTCCTTTCATCTCTGCAACGGAGCTTGCAGAGCCTTCTGTGTCTGATCCCCCATCACTCTTTTCAACTCCGCATCCTGCTACCATTGTTGCGAGCATTGCTGTACAAAGCAATGTTGATATGATTTTTTTCTTCATAGTTTCCTCTCCTTTTTAACCACCTTGATCATAATGAAATAAAATATAAGCTCCCCTGTTCGTTATTCTGACCATCTGATTCCGACGCGCCTTTAAAAATCATTCGGCAGATTAACTAATATTTTAAAATTTGTCAGGTCTTATTGGTTACATTATATAATTGCCCAATAAGTATGTCAACATGTTTTTTAGATTTTCCTAAAATATTTTATTTTATTATTGTTATTTAGTGTTTTATAAATTATTTTCGTTTTTATTCTTTTTCTTTCACTCATGCGTTGACGCATTCCGGAAATGATACTATAATTTATAAAACAGAAATGAAACAACAAATAAAAAGGGGGTAATTTATGCTTCACATCACTTCACTGGATGATGGACTGGACATTTTTAAAGCACTTGGCTCCGATGTTCGGATTGAAATTATAAAACTGTTGATTGAAAACAAAGAAATGAACATGAACGAACTGGCAGCAAAACTGAACATTACGAACGGTGCTCTGACGGGACATATAAAAAAACTGGAGGCATGCGGAATTGTCAATACGTCCAATGATTCCAGCGGGCACGGAAACCAGAAAATCTGTACTCTGCATCTGGATAAAATTCTCATTGATCTGGACGCACCGGAAGAAGCGCAGAATGTTTACAATGCAGAACTTCAGGTCGGACATTACTGCAATTATGAAGTCTATCCGACCTGTGGGCTGGCTACCGCTTCCCATCTGATCGGTGAAGTGGATGATACGCGCTACTTTGCACATCCTGATCGCTACAATGCAGATATTCTCTGGTTTTCCAAAGGATTTGTGGAATATGAAATTCCAAACTTTATTCCAGGTTCCCAGAAAATCACGCAGATTTTAATCTCTGCCGAGCTCAGTTCCGAAGCCCCGGGAATCAATAACGTCTGGCCATCCGATATCAGTTTTTATTTAAATGATGTCTGCATCGGCACCTGGACATCCCCGGGAGATTTCGGAGATGTCCGCGGTATTTTCACTCCGGACTGGTGGTTTCCGAACTGGAACCAGTATGGATTGTTAAAAATGCTTGTGATCAATAAAAAGGGAACTTTCATAGACGGATTGCAGATTTCAGATGTCACCATCCGGGACTTTAATCTGGACTATCGCAGCAGCATGAAGCTGCGCATGGCAGTCAATGACAATGCAGAGCACGTTGGAGGACTCACGATTTTCGGTAAATCTTTCGGTAATTATGGACAGGATATTAAAGTCAGCATTAATTACGCACCAATTGAAGAATAATTTTATTAAAAAAGGCCTTTGCATGTTATTTCTCCATGCAAAAGCCTTTTTAACCAGCATCCATTATACCAGATTTCCGATTCTTTTCGCCCAGAATGCAACACCATCACTGCGCAGTCCACACAACAGAATTGTTTCACACTTCCGCTGTGCATCCCAGCCACAATAAACCCGCACCTCCTCCGTATAAGGTCCATATGTAATCATGCCCCTGTGATCTGCAGTATACTCCCATTTTCCCTGAACAGAACAGTTCTCATAATATCCATCCGGTGCAAGTTTCATTGGCACAGAACAGGTAATTCCCTGTGGCAGTGCCGGCGCAAGCGTGATCCGCTCATAAAAACCGCATATCTGTTCTTTCGTTACCGGCTTTATCCCGTCTCCTGTATCTGTCTTCGCAAGGGGCTGTGCTGCCACAAACGGCCACCCATCCTCACTCCAGAAAATTTCACGTATCTGCATCTCAGACGGTTCTTCCTGTTGTGTAAAGTTTTTCCTGCGGATATGACATACAAGATACCACCGTCCGTTTATATCATGTAACACTGAATTATGTCCGGGACCCATATATGCCTGCCCTTCATTCCATTGATATCCACACATGGCGAGTAATCCTGTGCTGTTATCCTCATCCTCATCCGCAATCAGATCCTTTCCGTGGAAATCAATAAATGGTCCACAGATACTCCGGCTTCTTCCCACCCGGATATTGTAATCGGATTTTAAAGATCCGTAGGAAACAAACAGATAATAATAATTATTCTGCGCATTGTATACCATATACGGGCCTTCCATACTGCCGCTCTGCCACTTCGGGCGTCGTGCAATGCATACCCCGATTCCTTCTTCTTCGGCAAAACCTGTAGTCCTGTTCAGTTTTAATACATGGCAGCCACCCCAGAAAGAGCCATAAAGCATATACTGCTCCCCTGTTTTTGCATCCTCGATAATATTTGCATCAATTGCATTGGTAACACTCTGCGGAAATTTTTCTGTAGTTTTAAGCACACACCCTTTGGGTTCGAACGGACCTTCCGGTCGGTCTGCCACTGCCAGAAAAATACAGGACTGGCGCACACCCCAGCTGGAATTGGAGCAGTACAGACGATATTCTTTTCCCACCTTTACGATATCCGGTGCCCAGATATCTTCACTGCCGGTCCATTCCACCGACTCCTGCGGCGGACGTTCCACAACTTTTCCGATTTCCTGCCAGTGCACCAGATCTTTTGATTTCTGGCATATAGCACCTGTACTGTATGTATAATAATTTCCACTAACCTCATCATAAAATATTGCCGGATCGTGTATCATGCGTCTCTCCTTCTTGTTCCCATTTTTCATAGGGACAGTTCTGTCCTTTTACCGCAGCACGAAGCTGCACATAGCATCCGCAGGCACGGCACATATGCTCCCCATACCATGTGCATTTCCCACAACATGCCAGACGCCTTGCATACGTCACATCTTCTGCCTGTTCTTCCGGCGTAAGCTGTGCAAGGTACCGCAAAAGATATTCCTCCAGACCGCTCCCGTATTGTTTTGCCAGTTCGCATTTTCTGCAATACCGTTCTGACTCTTCCATATAATAATCCCGTCCATTTTGCATTATTGCAGCCGCAGTTCCACCACACTGCACGGCGGAAGCATGACTTTTATCCCATCTGCACACTTTTTATATGCGGTAAACTCTTCTTCTTTTACAAGTTCCGGTGCATCAAACGTATTATGTGCGTGCATCTCTGCCGAGACAACCTTTGCTTCCTTCACAGAATATACGTGTTCATCTCCGGCAATCGCAATCTCTATTTCTTTTTCCTCATCCGCAGAAAGATTGTTTAATGTAACCGTAATGATATGCTCCGCATCCTCAGATACAGATTCCGTCACCTCCGGAACTTTCCATTCTCCTATACCGGTTTCGCCCACTCCTGTCAGTGTACTGTTCAAAAGCGTTGCACCCTGATGGTGCCGGTACATATGGAATACATGATACGTCGGCGTCTTAATCATCTTTGGTCCTTCTGTGAGAATGACAGACTGCAATACATTTACCATCTGTGCAAGATTTGCCATCTTCACGCGATCACAGTGCTTATTAAAGATATTCAGGGTGATCCCTGCAACCAGCGCATCCCTTACCGTGTTCTGCTGATATAAAAAGCCCGGATTGGTTCCCGGTTCAACTGTAAACCAACAGCCCCACTCATCCACGATCATTCCGATTTTTTTATCCGGATCGTACTGATCCATAATCTTTCCGTGGCGTTCCACAAGAGTTTCCATATAAAGTGCTTTTTTTAATGTCTTATACCACACTTCTTCATCAAAATCCGTTGCACTTCCCTTGATTTCCCAGCCTTCCGGATGCACATAATAATGCAGGGAAAGCCCATCCATAAATCCATGAAATTCAGGAACGGTGTGATCATGGGTTGTCTCTAATACCTTTCTTGTCCAGTCGTAATCATCCACATTTGCTCCGCCACAGATCTTTTGGATCGGTTTCTGCGAATCATAATTGCGCACATAGGTCTGATATCTGCGGTACTCATCTGCATAATACTGTGGCCGCATATTTCCCCCACATCCCCAGTTTTCATTTCCAACACCAAAATAATCAATGGTCCACGGCTCCTCATGTCCATTTTTTTTGCGCAGATCTGCCATCGGGGACACCCCGTTAAATGTCATATATTCAACCCATTCCGACATCTCCTGCACGGTTCCGCTTCCAAGATTTCCGTTAATGTAAGTTTTACATCCAAGCTGACGGCAAAGTTCAAAGAACTCATGCGTTCCGAAACTGTTGTCTTCTACCACACCACCCCAATGGGTATTAACCATTTTCTTCCGGTTCTCTTTCGGTCCGATTCCGTCTTTCCAGTGATATTCATCCGCAAAACATCCACCCGGCCAGCGCAATACCGGAATCTTAATCTCTTTAAGTGCTTCCACCACATCTGTACGCATCCCATTGACATTTGGAATTTCAGAGTTCTCACCCACATAGAGTCCTTCATAGATGCATCTGCCCAGATGCTCCGAGAAATGCCCGTAGATCTCCGGTGCAATGGTACCTTCTTTTTTATTTTTGTTGATCATTAACTTTGCCATATCTCTTTACTCCTTTTGGATATATTGTACGCCCCAGAGAGTTTCCTCGTTGTCTCCTGCAGCCGAAAAACAAAACACCGGATTTTCCGCTTCATCGGTCATTTCCATTAATACCCCTTTATAAACGACACCGTCCAGTGTAATGGTAATGTAATCTGTGCCTTCCTTTACCTCATATGTACCGCTTTTTTCTCCACCGGTTACTTTTCCATCCGCAAACGTATATGCCTCCGCTTCGCGAATCTTACTGCTGATATCTGTTCCATGGTTTACTACATAAAATGTACCGGATACATCCGATTTTTTGTAACCCTTTTCCGAGAGAGTTTCTCCCATTGTGGCAAATGGTGCTGCAACAAACCACCCATCCTCATTTGTGTACATCTGATGTACACGCGGTTCATGATACTCTGTGCCATCGTCAAACCGCTGATGATATGTAATGTAATATTTCCCGTCATCATCCTGAAATGTGGACTGACCGCCCGGTGCCATATAGGTATAATTTAAACTCGGGAATGTATAATTCCCCATCATTTTTAAACCATAATTGAAATGATCGTCCTGATCTTCCAGTGTATTTCCTGCCACATCCACATATGGTCCCGTTGGCTTTTCACTGCGAAACTGCCGAATCTGATACCCACCATCACTCTGCAGGTCTCCATAAGAAACAAACAGATAATAATAGCCGTTTTCTGCGTCATACTGGATATATGGACCCTCAGCAGAGTGATGTCCACCACCAATCAGCCGATATCCATAATACGGATCGGCATCCTTGTCATCCACCGGATAAATCGGGTATCCAGTGGTGGGATCAATCTCCAGCAGAAAGATACCACCTGACCATGAGCCATAATTCATCCACATCCGCCCGTCTGCATCGGTAAAAATCGCCGGATCAATACAGTTTGGCCACTCCTTATTGTTGTATCCACCATATTCCAGATATCTGGAAATATCTGCATTTTTCCCGAGTACATCGTACAAATTCGTTTCGCTGATATTGCTTTTTCCATATCCGGAATATAAAATCGTATCCACATAAGTATACGGTCCCTCTATATTGTCTGCAGTTGCAAAACAGAGAGTCGATTTCACATAAGAAGATGTCGTACAGAAATACATGACATATTTCTTCATTGTCTCATTGTAAATTACATTTGATGCCCAGACAGAATACCCATTATCTGTGTTCTTTCCGACAAAATCAAAGGCAGCGTACGGCTCTGTCAGCAAATTGTCAAACAGTGTATTTGCTGCATCAACACCATTTGCAAAATAATTCCATTTACGCAGGTCCTGACACTTTGCCCCTACCATATGACTGCCGAACATATAATATGTATCGCCTTCCCTGATGATCTGCGGATCGTGACAGGATGCTGCAACCGTAAATCCGCCTTTTTTTATCTCATCTGCCGCAGCCTCCTTCCCAACGGAAGAACCGCCGGAGGCACAACCGGATGCAAGGCATGCCAGAAGCCCTGCAACGGTCAACACACGAACCATTTTTTTCTTAATCATACGCAAACACCGGCTTTCCGTTTTCATCCCATTGAACCTGCATTAGATGTGCATGACGGTTTGGATTATAGAGAGGATTTCCCTCTATCTCTGTTTCTGTGCGTGCATGGTATACCATGATATCATTTCCGTCTTCATCTTTGGTAAAAGAATTATGTCCCGGTCCGTAAATTCCTTTTTCATAACTGCTTTGTAATACCGGATGACGCTCCTTTCTCCAATTTAACGGATCCAGCAGATCCGTTCCGCTGGTTGCAGTAAGCATACCGACACAATAGGCAACCCCTGTGTCACTCGCCGAATATGTCAGGTACAGTTTATCCCCGTGATGAATCACTGCCGGTCCCTCATTTACCCAGAATCCCACACGTTCCCAATCATAATCCGGTGTTGTAAGAAGCACCTGCACCGTTGCCAGCTTGCACGGAGACTCCATTTTTGCAATATAAAGATTGGAAATCTGCTTGCCTACTCCAACCTTTTCTGCCCACACGTAGTAATAATCTCCGGCATCCTCAAATACGGTTGCGTCCAGGGAGAATGCTTCAAACGAGAATTCATCCCCATCTGCACGCTGCATTTTGCCTTTTTCCACCCATGCATCTGCCAATGGGTCCTGCCCCTGACATTCCAGCACATATGGACGGATTTTCCAGATATCCTCTTCTTCACCACCGGCAAAATAGATGTACCATTTTCCTTCCAGATAGTGCAGTTCCGGTGCCCAGATATGCTTGCTCATCGGACCACTCTCATGCTTTTTCCAAATGACCACTTCCTCTGCCTGTGGAAGATCTGCCAGTTTTTTTGCCCGGCGCAGTACAATGCTGTCATATGCCGGAACCGATGCCGTAAAATAATACCAGCCATCCTTTTCATACACATACGGATCTGCTCTCTGCAGAATCCAGGGTTCATTAAATTTCAGTCTCTTATCCATATGTTTTCTCCACTATATTTTATAATTTTATAAATTATTTTATTTATATTTAAAATTATATAGAGGATGAACATAAAATGCAACTATTTTAGATTTCTTTAAACAATTTTAGTTATGTTGAACAATATTGTGCATTTGTTTTTGTGGAAAAACCTGTATTTAACATTTCTCACTTTATGTAATATTATTTATTAGGATTCTAATAATTGAAAGAATCACTTCATTATCTTCTGATGTCCGACCATTTCCTGTTTCAGAAGAAAATGGGCGTGTGATATAAAAAACGGGAGGCTTTTGCCTCCCGTCATGTGTTTTTCTATAAAACAGCCTGCAAAATCAGTGACATAATCACAATGACCGCACATACCACACCGCTTATCCGCATCTTTCTGCTGACATCTTTTTTCTCACTTATCCGTTTGAGCCATCCCGTTGTATACAGTATGTTTGCAATAAGCGTGCCAAGCGTCCACGCATACAGATCCCGCTTCACACTTTCCCAAAACGGAGACACTGCCAGTCCACCTGCGTCCATGACCATTGCAATCAGTATTGTGATCACACCGGTAATTCCTATGATCCGTACCCGTTTTAAGAGCCTTGCGTTGTTTGTCTCTGTATAATCCGTTACTTTGATTACGGTTTCCTTTAATTCCTCATTCATCTGCTCGCTTTTCCTTTCTCCATCAATGATTTCCCGGATATCAACTTCATAAAAATCTGCAAGTTCCAACAGCATGCTGATATCGGGCATATTGCTTCCCGTCTCCCAGCGTGACACCGTGCGGCTTGTGATCTGAAATTTTTCCGCAAGCTGCTCCTGCGTCAGCTTCTTTTCATTGCGCAGTTGTTTTAAAAAATAACCTGTCTTTTTCTGATCCATAATGAAATCTCCTCTTGCTTTCCATCCATGTAAATCTGCTCCTCCTTTCGCAGATTACAATACCTGTTTTTTCCGGCAAAAACCACGACATAAAGCGAGAACTGCCGTATTTTCTGCACCGGACATGAAATGTCTGCCCGGAAATCCCGTTTAATTACAAATCATACCTATCTCTTCTTTTTGCTGCCTCGTTATAAACCTGTTCATCCGTTCTGGCAGAAACAACAATAATTTTCATAACTTTGCCCACTCTCTCAACCTTATAGACAACCCGTATCCCCAAATCTCTGAACTTTATCTTCATAAGATTGGTAAGGTTTGTTCCACTTTTATTACCCAATGGTTTCCCATATCCACCTTCCCTCACTGACAACGGATTCTGGCTGACTTTTTTAATTCCTTTTAACACCTGTATCTGAGCTGAATGGTCAAGTTTTTTCATATCCTTTTCCGCTTCCTCTAAAAACTCAATACTCCATATCATTCGATATCTGCATCCTCCGCTTCCAAAAGTTCTGCTTCACTGATGCCCAAATGTTTCATCACTGAATCATATGAAACGGTCTCTTTATTCCCGTTATCATCCAAACGTTTATTTGCTTCCAACAAAAGAAAATAATCTTCCTCAATCTCCGTTAATCTTGTATACTCTTCGGGTGACAGAATAATTGCAGAAGGCTGGTTATTTTTTAAAACAATCAGTTCTTTTTCGGAACGAAGTCTATCAAATATCTTTGCAGCCTGCCCTTTGTTAAATTGTGAAATTGGAACAAGACTCTGTAAAAAATCAGATGCAATTGCCATAACAGACACCTCCATTGTTTAATTTCACTTATATTATATGCAGGAACAAGCCAAGAATCAATATAAAAATTGTATTATTTTCTTTATAATTTTCATTATTATTTATTGTTCTTATTTCATGTTCACAGGACAATACACGGTATATGTATACGTTCCATCCTCATTTTTCACAATAGAATCTCCATTGGGCGGTTCACTTTTTCTTGCCCTGTGACACAAATTTGCATATACTTATTTTATCAAATAACATCAGGAGAAACCCATGATCTATTTAAAAAATCCCCTGTGCCTTGGCATGGAAGAATCAGAATATAAAGAAATGCTCGCTCTGGGCGGTATGCGCCAGAAACATTTTGAAAAAAATGAAGTGATTTTGTCTGCCGGATGCACCACGCACGAGATCGGGCTGGTGCTGTCCGGAAGCGTTAATATTGAAAATCTCGACCTGTGGGGCAGCAAAAGCATTTTGAGCAACATCGGTGCCGGACAGGTTTTCGGGGAAACCTATGCATTTTTCCGCGAAACACTGATGGTCGATGCGGTTGCTGCCCAGCAGACCGATATTCTATTCTGGAATCTGGATATTCTCGTCCACACGCCGCATCCCGCAAGCACCTGGCAGCCAAAATTTATCCGGAATCTGCTACAGATCTCCCTGCGCAAAAATCTCGCGCTCTCCCAGCGGATTTTCTGTACAACCCCGAAAACGATCCGCGGGCGGCTGCTTGTCTATCTGTCAAACCAGGCGGCAAAAGCCGGCAGCAATCATTTTAAGATTCCGTTTGACCGACAGGGGCTGGCGGACTATCTGAATGTCGACCGCAGTGCGCTTTCCAAAGAGCTTGGCAAAATGCGGGACGAAGGAATTCTGACCACCCGGAAAAATGCGTTTACCCTGTACTGATTGTCTCATGAGCCGCTCCTTTATGTTTCATTTTCAAAGGCCTTTCACTAATAATACAAACGAAAAATCGGAAAGATTACAAAAAAAGGAACCCTGTCCGGATATCTTTCCGGACAGGATTCCTTTTTATTATGTTCTCCTACTCTGCCAGCTTAAACCTGCCAACCAGATTTTTCAGTCCTTCCGACTGTGCGGAAAGCTCCTGGCTTGTTGCAGAAGTCTCTTCCGCAGCTGCGGAGTTGCTCTGTACGACACTGGAAATCTGCTCGATTCCCTGCTCGATCTGCTTTAACATATCTGCCTGCTCGGTAGAACTCTCGCTGGCGCCCTTTGCCGCATTCGCAAAATCATTCATGGATTCAAGAATCTTATTTAATGCAGCAACCGTCTTTTCTGTAATCTGGTTTCCGTTTTCAATTTCCTGCAGAGATTTTTCAATCAGATCGCGAGTATTGACTGCCGCCTGTGCACTGTCACCCGCCAGTTTTCCGATCTGATCTGCCACAACCGCAAAACCTTTTCCGGCTTCCCCGGCACGTGCTGCCTCAATGGAAGCATTCAGGGACAACAGGTTGGTCTGACTTGCAATCTCCTCGATGGAACCGATGATGTTTTGGATTTCCTGTGAGGTACTGCTGATCCGCTCCATGGCATTGGTCAATGCCTGTAATTCTTCTCTGCTTTGATCTGCCTGTTCTACGGCAGTGCGTACCATCTGGTAAGCCCCGGAAGCGCTCTCTGCGCTGGATTCTGCAATTCCGCTGACACTCTCTACCGTTGCTGTCAGTTCTTCTACTGCACCTGCCTGATCGGTGGCACCTTCTGCCAAAGCCTGTGCCCCGCCTGCCAGCTGCCCGGAACCGGATGCAACCTGCTCGGATGCCTCATTAATCTGTGTCAGGGTATCACTCAGTTCATGTTTTAATTTGCTTATGGACTCATACTGCTGTCTGAAATTTCCAATATAAATCTGTGCATTATTACTGGATACATTGAAATTTCCTTCTGCCATTTTTCCCAGAAGATAACTGGTATCCTGCACAATCACCTCCAGAGTTTTGCATGCCTGCCGGAAATTACCGGCAAGTTTTCCGAGTTCGTCTGGAGATTCATAATTTATTTCCACATCAAGCTGTCCTGCTTTCAGTTTCTCAGCTGCACCTTCCAGTTCCTGAATTGGCTTTAGCATAATTCCGGTAATGGTGGTCCGGATGACAGTAGAGAAAGCCACTGCTCCTGTTCCTATGAGAATCATCAGAATAATGCTCACAATTCCCGTTACCCTGGCAGATGTATACTGACTCTTTGCCTCTGCGGATGCCACTTTTCCGATATCAACCAATATATCCTGAAGTTTCTCTGTTGCATCATTATAATCGGAATTAAACAGTACCAGAGCTTCGTCATTTTTATTCTGCTGCGCCAGTTCCATGAGCGCTACCCGCTGTTTTTCAGTTCTTCTATCGCATCTTTTAATTCCGCAACTTCCTTTTTATCATGAAAAGACTTCTCCAGTGTGGTAACATTTTTTCCAACCTGATCTGCATACTGCTGTGCCGAATTAAGATAACTCTGTGTGGAAGCTGTATCATCGGTTGTCATCGACCACAAAATATATTTTCCCACAAGCTGTATATCTTTACGGATTTCCATCTGCAATGTGCTGTTTGCATATGCTTCCTTGTAAAACTTATAAGTATCCACATTCATCATTACAATGGAAACAAGCGAAACAACCATAGCAACAGCAAACGTTACAATGACTGTAGTAAATGCATACTTCAACTTCATTCCTACCTTCAGTTTTCGGTAAAACTCTTCCATTTTTTTTCGTCCTTCCATTTTCTCTGTTCCTTTCTTTATTCCGCTTTAAAATACTATTTTTATCATACGCCTTTTTTCCTCCCACTGCAATGTTTCTGTCGAAAATATGCGAATTTTATCTTTTTCCACACTCAGAAATTCCCCCCTGGTTTGTCCCCTTTGCATTCCAATAAAATGATGGTACAATGATGACATAGCACAAAACATCTGTTTTACATATATTGTTGGAAATGGAAATGAAATGGAAAAAGCACAGATTCGAATAATCCGAAGCAAAAGAAAAACCGTTGCACTGGAAATCCGTCCGGATTTATCGGTTCTGGTAAGGGCACCTTACTGGATGGCAGACTGGCAGATCCGTAAATTTGTCGATGAAAAATCAGACTGGCTGTATGCCCATCTCCGGGAAATGGAACAAAAACAAAAATTGGAAGCTGCACGCCCGAAAGCCGCACCTTTAAATCCCGGGGAATTGCAGGTGCTTGCAGATGAAGCACTGCGCGTAATTCCGGAACGGGTACAGTTTTATGCCCCGGTTGTCGGCGTGACCTATGGCAGGATCACCATACGAAACCAGCGTACACGCTGGGGAAGCTGCAGTGCAAAGGGCAATCTTAACTTTAACTGCCTGCTGATGAAAGCACCGCCGGAAGTGCTGGATTACGTGGTCGTCCATGAGCTGTGCCACCGGCTGGAGATGAACCATTCACCACGCTTCTGGGCACAGGTGGAGCGTGTGCTTCCAGACTATAAAATTTCCCGCAAATGGTTACGGGAACATGGCAATGAGCTTATGGATTTAAACCCATAAGAAGGAGATACCGGTATTCCTGCATCTCCTTCCTGCTTTCATGTTATTTTTTACATGTAATATCGTTCTGTTCTCAATTACTTTCTATTGTATAAGTCCCCTCTTCAAAATTTACATGCAATTCTGCATATGCCCCGTCATATTCCCAGCGGATTTCCAGAGAACTCTCCTCTCCGGAGATTGTCACCTCTGCACCTTCCGAAAATGCCTTATGGGTATTCCTCATACGGATTAGCGCAAGCTGTTTTTGAACCACATCTTTTTTCAGTCCTTCCGCGATCTGATCACCGGAAAGATTTGTCCGGTTGATTTCCTTATGTCCGGATTCCCCTGCACGCTGCACCGCTTCATGGTCATTTTTTCCGGCAAACAGATCCAGATACCAGATCTGCGGTTTGCCCGGCATAAACATCTGGATGGCCCGCGCCAGAAGCATTTTTTCATCCGACTCTCCCAATGCACTGTAGTACGTGGCATTTACCTGATAATACAGATTCTTTTGTCCATGTAAATTTTTGACCATGCCCCCACGGGATACAATCCGGTCAATTAACGACTGGATCTCCTCTTTTGGAAGCAGTCCCTTTAAATCCAGAAGCGGGATGCCGTCGTGACAGCCAAGCATGTTGACCGTGGAGATCTTCTTTTCCACAATTTCCTTCGCCCATGCCGCAAGGTATGTTCCGCGCCTGTTCTCAATCGCATCAATGACCAGTCCCGGCAGGAAAAAGTCGTAGGTCGCATAGCCTTTTTCTGCAAGCGTCTGGTATATTTTTTCGTCATACGCTGCGTGGATCTCCGGCAAAAGCGTAAGTCCCAAAGGTTCTGCCAGCGCATGAATCTTCTGTAAAAGTTCCCATGTCTCCGGATCATTGAGGAAGTTTTTCTTTCCCGGTGTCTTCGGCGCATAGGCAAAGGCATCCAGACGTACAATTGCCGCACCGTAGGAAACGATTTTTTCCAGCGTATCCCGATAAAAATCCCATACTTTTGGAGAGTGAATGTTTAAATCCATCTGTCCAAGATACTGCCTGCCATGCACCTCCTGATAAAAGGTATTCCAGTACGGCACCTTTTTTCCATCCGGAAATTCCACCATCAGGATCGGCAGCCCGGGTTTGCGGAAAAACATCTGCTTCAGGCAGCTTTCCTCCGGCTGGATATAGCCTTCCTCTGTCATGGTTCCATGCCCTTCCCAGAAGCGGTTCCAGTCGATGAAAAAATCACGGTACGCAGAAGCCTCCCCTTTTTCCACAAGATCCTGAAACTGTGGGGACTGTGCGGAAGCATGGTTTAAAATAAAATCCAGTTTCAGGTCAATCCCCATATTCTTTAACTGGTCAAGGTCTTCCCGGTTGGCAAGCTGCTCATTCAGGTCATAATCGATCACGGAAAATCCCCGGTCGAGATCGGAATGATACAGGCTCGGCAGAATGTAAAAGGAAGAAAATACATCCTGCATTGCCTCAGTTTTTAGCAATGTTACAATATCTCCCAGATTTCCTCCAAGACTGTCGGGATATGCATTGAGCATCGGTTTATGGTTCATAAACTCTTCCGTCCTTTCCCACGATTAATCCTGCATTTTTGCGCTGCACTTCAAGTTTTTCCTGTTCCAGTTCTACCACGCGGCAGATAAACGGGCTTGCGGCATTCTCATCGCGGTTTCTGCGGATACGCCGCTCCCTGGTCTCCTCTGGGGAACTTTCCAGAAAGACGGGCAGATCCACACCATGTAAATCGTCACTGCCTCCGTGTGTCCACTCCAGAAGTAATACGGATATTCCGGAAAAATCGGTTTCTTCCGATGAAATCTCGCCATCTTCCCGTCCCATATGCCGCAATGTGATCGTATCTTTTCCCTCATGAAATGCCGCAAGCACTTCATTGATCCGGTCGAAGTCAATCTCTTTCTTTGTTCCGAGATATCCACGCAGTCCATCTTCCCCCGTTTCTTTATACACACGCATCCGTTCTTCATCATTGCGTTTTGGAATCCGGTGTGGATAATCATCGCCCGAGAGCAGATAACAACCAGTTCCGTCATTTAAAAAGTACTGCTGCAATGCCGTTGCGAGTGTTGTTTTTCCGGAACCGGAACCACCGTAAAGGCTGATGACCACTCGATTTTTGGCATTCCTGTCACACCATTTCTGCACTTTTTCATATAATGTTCCAGCCTCTTTCAGCTCTGTAAGAGAAAACTGATATGCCTCATATTCTCCGGTAAACGGCGGAAGCGGAATTCCCGCATGCATCAGTGCTGCACCGGAATACTGCCTGCCGCTCTGTTCTTCCAGATACACGGCATCCGGTTTTAACCCACGCAGGCGGACATAAACGGTCGCCTGATTTGCCTCTGCCATAAGACGCACTACGCTTACCAGTGCATGATCCTGTTGCTCTGAGACGGACATCCATGCCGCAATTTCATCCGTAAACGGATCCGACAGCCGCCAGTACGTTCCCTCGTTAATGAGCGTTTCATACTTCTTGTACGTTTTGATCTGCTCCCGGATCTGCTGTTTTTCCTCATCCGATAAAAGCGCCGGGTTTAATTCGTAACCGAAAGTTCCCGCCATCGCCGTCACCCCACGGGTATGGAAACTTGTCACCCGTCCGGTCTGGTGATTTGGCACCGCCGAAACATGCGCCCCCATCGCGGAAACCGGATAGAAAAACGAAGTTCCGTACTGGATTCTTGTGCGGTTGATCGCATCGGTATTGTCGCTGCACCAGATCTGTGGGGAATAATAAAGCATTCCTGCGTCAAACCTGCCGCCGCCACCGCTGCATCCCTCCAGCAGAAGATCCGGATAGCGGCTGCACAGGTGTTCCAGAAAATCATAGACACCAAGCACATAATCATAGGAAAGATTTCCGGCATAGACATCTGCCATGCTGCGGTTCATATCCCACTTGACATAATCAATTTTTCCCTGATCGAGCACGGCACAGATCTGGTCAAATACACAGTCGCGCACTTCTTTTCTGGAAAAATCAAGCAGTAGCTGGTTTCTCGAGCGCACCGGCTTTTTCCCGGGAATCCGGATCGCCCAGTCCGGATGCGCCCGGTACAGATCACTGTCTTCATTGACCATCTCCGGCTCAATCCAGATGCCAAATTTCACGCCCTGCTCATGCACACGGGTAATAAGATCTGCCAGACTGCCCCCCAGTTTCTTTTCGTTGACCTGCCAGTCCCCAAGGGAAGAATTGTCATCATTTCTTTTCCCGAACCAGCCGTCATCCATCACTACCATATCAATTCCAAGGGAAGCGGCTTCTTTTGCCAGATCCACAATCGTATCTCCCGTAAAATCGAAATAGGCTGCCTCCCAGCTGTTGATCAGCACCGGACGCTGCATATGGACATATTGGCTGCGGCACACATGGTTGCGAATGCAGTTATGATACTGCTGCGACAATGCAGACAATCCATCTGCCGAATAGGATAAAATGACTTCCGGCACCGTAAAGGTTTCTCCAGCCGCGAGCGGGTAGGAAAACAGTTCTTCATTTAATCCAAGAAGCAGGCGCGTCTGGTTGAACTGGTCTTTTTCCGCCTCACAGGAGAAATTGCCGCTGTATACAAACAGCATGCCATAGCAGCTGCCTGCCGTCTCTGTTGTCCCTTTTTCTGCCAGAATCACTGCCGGATTATACTGATGGCTGGATGTTCCCCTGCGGCTGCCAAACGCAATCGTTCCATGTCCCAGCGAGGTGCGCTCCAGATTGCGCTCCATGGCATGCTTTCCATAAAACCGCAGGACATCAAAATCTCCCTGTACAAAATCCAGACAGGCTGCCGCTGCCTTTTCGATCGTAATCTGTCCGGTTCCCATATTTTTAATCCGGACACTCCTTGTAATGACATCATTTTCTTCCAGAACACCATACAGCAGATGCACTTCAACCTGTGCGTTTTCATCTGCAAGGACTATTTCCAGTGTCTGTGCTTCGTTTTCATCTGCCCAGACAGCCGGAAGTCCCTGTAACTGATACTTGCCGCTTCGGATCTCATAGCTCTTAAAAAGCAGATCTGCACTTTCCACCCCTTTTTCATTTTTGATATTCAGTGCAATATTGCGGTAATCCCCTGTGCCAAGGGACGGATACTCCTGTGGCAGCGCATCCAGCGAATAGGTGCGGTCCATACCGGCTGCATAAGGATTTCCGGAAAATCCGCGGTCTGCATAGGTTAAGACATAGTCCATGGAACTGTTTGTTTTTTCTCCGTAGTACAGATGCAGCAGATATCCCAGTGGATCAACCTGCATCTGATAAGTTGTATGCGCCGTATGCAGGGTAAATATTTTTTTATTTGGATTGTATATAATTGCCATAGAAGCCACCTCGTTTTATTTTTTATCCTTTGACTGCACCGTTTGCCACACCATTCAAAATCTGTTTCTGACAGATCATATAAAAGATCAGGATCGGGATCAGTGCCAGAATATAGGAGGCAAACGCCAGATTGTAATTGGTTCCAAACTGTGTCTGGAAGTTAAGCTGTGCAAGCGGCAGCGTATTCTGTCCGGTTCCGGACATGATAACAAGTGGTGTCATTACATCATTCCACGTTCCAAGGGCAGTCAGAATCGCAACCGTTGCATGCATTGGTTTCATCATCGGAAAAACGACTTTCCAATAAGTTGTCCAGGTGCTTGCGCCATCGATATCTGCAGCCTCCTCCAATGCTACCGGAATATTTTTTAAATATCCACTGTAAAGCAGGACATTCATTGGCATGTAAAATACCAGATACAACACGATGACACCGGCACGGTTTCCAAGTCCCATGTGTGCCGTCTGTTTTACCAGAGGCATCATTAAGATGGAAAATGGAACAAACATACCACTGACTATATACAGATAGATAAAACGGAAACTTTTTCTTCTTGCCATGCCCCGCCCGATCACATAGCCTGCAATCGAGTGGATCAGAATTGCCAGTACGATCGTTACCAGAGTGATCAGTAAACTGTTTCCAAGAGAACGCCAGAAATCGGTCACTTCCATTGCCTGACGGAAGTTTTCAAAACTCCATTGTTTCGGGAAAGAAAGTGCACCCGCCACATCGTTTGTCATCTCACTTGGTTTCTTAAACGCAATGATCGCTGCCATATACAGTGGAAAAAATACGGTAACCGTCCCCAAAATCAGAACAATCGTAAGTATCCGGTTTGTTTTCTGTTTTTCTTTCATCATAACTGCTCCTCCTTCTTATTCATGACTGTCATCTGGAAAAGTGAAATTGCCACAATCACAATAAAGAAAATAACTGCATTTGCACTCTGGAATCCAAACTGTCCGCCATCCATACCATTTTTATAAATCAGGTAAGAGATCGATTCGGTGCTCTGTGCCGGACCTCCCTTGGTCAAAGACATGATCTGGTCGAATACCATGAGAAAATTCTTTGTGCTCAATACCAGATTGATTGTTACAAACGGCATAACCAGTGGAAATGTTACTTTCCAGAACTGTTTCCATTTACTTGCTCCATCAAGCATACTCGCCTCGTAAACTTCCTCCGGGACGGTCTGCAGACCGGAAATATAAATAATGGTATTCATGGCAACTGCCTGCCATACACCAACAATCAGCACACCAATCCATGCGTATTTTTCACTTGCAAGAATACTGTTCTGTAAAAATCCAATATGGAACACATTTCCCACAGTTGGAAGAATGTAAGTAAAAATAAAACTAAAAATATAGCCGATGACAAGTCCTCCTAAAATATTCGGTACAAAGTAAATACCGCGCAGTGCACTTTTAAAACGGATTGCACTGTTTAATCCAACTGCCATGATCAGACTCAGCACATTTACCAGTATCGTTCCTGCCAGTGCATATTTAAACGTAAACAAATAGCTTTTTCCCACGCGGGAATCCGTAAACAGATCTGCATAGTTCCGGAATCCGACATAATCGTAAGTTCCATATCCTTTATAATTGGTAAAACTGTAAATCACACCTTTGATCATTGGAAGTGTATTGAATGCAAAAAATAAGATCACAACCGGTATGACAACCGCCCAGAATGTTTTGTCCCTGTTTGACATTTTCTTTTTCATTGTGCATCCTCCTGTTCTTTCTGATAATCCTGTACTTTCCGAATCAGATCCCGGTTGTAGCGTTTCCAGCCGGAATCAAATTTTTTCAAAAACTTTTCCTGTGCATTATCGCTTGTATCCAGCAGGAACGTCTGGATCATGGCATCCACGCTCATCTCACTCGGATAATGGTGATCCTGATAATCTGCCATGCGGTTATTTTCAATGTAAGGACGCATATCCTTAAGTGTTTCCGGAATTGCAAAATCCCCATCCTTGCAGGCGATTCCGCCCTGATCATCCAGATAAATCTGAATGGTCTCATCGTCATACAGATATTTTAAAACTTCATATGCTGCTTCTTTGTTTTTGCATGCTTTCATCACAGAAAACTGTAAATCAATTCCTGAATTTAATACATTGTCTGATTCCTCATCATTTGCAGGAAATGTAAAAGAGCCGATATTCATATCTGGATTGACCGATTTGATCTGCGGGATCGCATAGCTTCCGATCGGATACATGGCAGATTCCCCACGGGCAAATGCTGTACAGGCATCGTTATAACCATATGCATACGGATTTTTTTCTGCGTAATCCAAAAGCGCACGCATCTTTTCTGCTACCGGTTCATAAGTCCTGGCAAATGTGGTATTTCCCATATTTACCTGATTGCAGGTGTCCGAATCGGTAAGTCCGACTGCCAGCGCATTCCACGGAGCCAGACAGGTCCAGGTATCTTTAAATCCCAGATACAGCGGAAGTGTTCCGCTCTGTTTTATTTCATCACACAGTGTGGTAAATTCCTGCCAGGTGGTCGGAACTTTCCAGCCATTTTCCTCAAACAGATCTTTGTTATATAAAATTCCTGCCGCGTTTGCCACATATGGAAGTGCATACGTGCCATCCTTTGGAATAAACTCCAGTTCCTTATCCATATCCAGATATGCCTGTTTTACGGTCTGGACTTCATCCAGATCGGAAATATCCTCAAACAGATCTGCATCTAAAAAGTTGGAATAGTTGATGTCTCCTCCGATTGCGATGATATCCGGATAATCCTCCCGGATAAAACGTGTCTTTAAAATGGTCATTGCTTCATTTGGAGATGAAATCGTCAAATGAATGTCATCATGTGTTTCATTGAACCGCTTTTCAATTTTTTCAAATGCCTTAACTGCTTCTGGTTTGTAGGAAACCACTTCAATCTCCGTTTTTCCATCCGCCCTTTTTTCGCTTCCGCATCCAGCAAGTCCTGTCATACACATACCAAGTGCAAGCACAGCCGCAAGACCACGGAAAATATTCCTTTTTGCCATATTCCTCTCTCCTTTTCTTAAATATATCCGCTTGCCTTTTTGATAATCTAATTATAACATACCTTTATGCGTCCTTAAATACCCATATTTTTTTAATTTTATACCTAAATGCAATATTTTGTGCTATAATAGATACTAATATCGCATTTTGGTATATACGGAGTGTTTTATGAGTAATACATTTTTTAATATTTTCCCAAATGAAAATTTTATTGATCTGTGCATGTATCAGTTTGGATACGAACAGTGTGATCCCGGTCATTCTTTCGGACCTGCAACACGCAACCACTACCTGTTTCACTACATTCTTTCCGGAACCGGAACACTCATGGCAGACAATTCCAAAGGAGAAACACGGACCTATTCTGTAAAAAGCGGACAGGGGTTTATGATTTTCCCGGGGCAGATCAATACTTACATTGCCGATGAACAGCTTCCATGGGAATATATGTGGATCGAATTTGACGGCTTACGTGTAAAAGAGGCTTTAAGTGTCACAGATTTGTGCAAAGACGCGCCCGTTTATCATTCCCATTCCAAAGAACTGCGGGAGAAACTTGCGGAAGAAATGCTTTATATCATTCATCACCCAAAGGAGCCGCCATTTCATCTGATCGGACACCTGTACCTGTTTCTGGATAACCTGTTACAATCCGCTAAATCGACACGGATTGTCCCAAGTGGCAGAATGAGTGATTATTATATAAAAGAAGCAATGAATTATATCGAACAAAACTTTCAGAATCCGATTACGATTGAAGACATTGCCGCTGTCTGTGGTATCAACCGGAGTTATTTTGGGAAAATATTCCGAAACTCCGTCGGACAATCTCCGCAGGAGTTTTTGATGAACTACCGCATGGTAAAAGCCACAGAATTATTAAAGCTGACTTCCCTATCCATCGCAGATATCGGATCTGCGGTCGGATATGAAAATCAGCTTCATTTCTCCCGCGCATTTAAAAATATCTATGGTGTTTCCCCGCGGGAATGGAGAAACCAGCACAAATAGCTTATGCTTCCTGCTTCTTTGCAGTAAACAGTTTCTTCAGACAGCTGAATGCAACCAGCACACCGAGAACCATCAGAAGAATAGCCACGATAAACTGTAGACCGTCTACCAGGAAAGTTGCCTGACCACCGGCAATATTGGAAACCAGTGCAATGGTCTTCTGGATCAGTGCGGTAAACGTAACTGCCAGCATAACAAACATCGGTATGTAAAGTGTCCAGCCGGTTCTTCCGGTTGTCTTTAAGAATACCGCAAGTGCAATCAGTACAAGTGCTGCAAGCAGCTGGTTCGCAGAACCAAACAGTGGCCAGATATTATTGTATCCGCCAAGAGTCAGTAAATAACCAAAGAATAAGGTAATAATTGTTGCAAAATATTTATTGGTCAGAACTTTCTGCCAGCCCGGCATCTTGGAAGTGTCAGTAGTATCCCCGTAAAACAGCTCCTGAAACGACATACGTCCGATCCGTGCAACAGAATCGAGAGAGGTCAGTGCCAGTGCAGATACACACATCGTCATAAATACGGTAGCAACCTGTACCGGAATACCGAATTTTTCGAAAAATCCTGCAACACCAGCAGAGAAAATAGAAAACGGAGTACCCTCCGGCTTTGTTCCGTTTACGGCAACCGCACCAACAACAACCAGTGCAATGACTCCGAGCAGTGACTCTACCACCATGGCACCATAACCGACCATCGGCATATCTTTCTCATTACTGATGGTCTTTGATGATGTGCCGGAAGAAACCAGACTGTGGAATCCGGATACCGCACCACAGGCAATCGTTACAAATAAGGTAGGGAACAGATAACTGCCATCTACATTAAATCCGCTAAATGCATTCAGCTTCATAGTCGGATGCTCTGCAATGACACCGACAACAGCACCAATAATCATACCGAGCAGCATGAATGTTGTCATGTAATCACGCGGCTCCATCAACAGCCACATCGGCATAACCGATGCAAGGAACAGGTAAGCCATTACAATGTAGATCCAGGCTGTCTTTGTTGCATACATTGGAAGTTTCATACCAATGACAAACATAACAACCAACAGAGCGATTGCGACAACGGCGCGCACCCACTCTTTCATCTTTCCGACTTTTTTCTGGATCAGACCAAAAATGATTGCTACGACGATAAACAACATGGAAATCGATGCTGCAGCGGAATTCGCATAGCTTGTTGCCTTTGTCATTCCCTCGACACCTTTTCCGACAAATGTTCCGGCAACCATATCGGTAAATGCTGCCATAACAAGCAGTGTAAACAGCCAGCAGAACAGCATAAATAATTTCCGTCCGGTTCTGCCGATGTATTTTTCGATGATCATTCCCATCGATTTTCCTTCATTCTTAACAGATGCATACAATGCTCCGAAATCCTGTACCGCTCCGAAGAACAGACCTCCGATTAAAAGCCACAGCAGTACCGGAACCCAGCCGAATACCGATGCTAAAATCGGTCCGGTGACAGGTCCTGCACCTGCGATCGAAGAAAACTGATGAGCAAATACCGTCATTTTGGAAGACGGAACGTAATCCTGTCCATCCTCATGTGTGTAAGCAGGGGTTTTTGCCTTTGGATCAAGCCCCCATTTGTTGGCAAGCCAGCGTCCGTAAAACAGATAACCGGCACCAAGTACCACAATTGCAATTAATACGATAACTAAACCATTCATTGTTTTTTCGCCTGTTGGCGACTCCCTTCTTAAATATTTGCAAAGAGACAGGAACAAGAATTTAAAAAGCCTCCGTCCCATATACCTGTTACAGTATATAAAGACGAAGGCTTATTTTATGCTTCCGCGTTACCACTTTATTTGCCATATCAAACGACCGCTCACTCTCATCACTGCAAACTCCCATCAGTAATAAGGTTCTTCGTAACGGTAGAAAACCGGTGATGCCTAATGTCCCACGCGGGAATTCAACACACTGCTCACAGAGGATGGTCATCCGAACCTTTCACTGCCTCGCACCTTCCGGCAGTTCTCTGAAGAAAGCTCTGTGGTGCAGCCAAGCTGCATCACCTGCGTACATCGCTTCCGCATAAGCGGAACTCCCATGCGATGTGCTCCTTTTCCGATGATCGTATTCTGTTCCATGCATTTGTTCTGTCACTCTTTGTTAACAAAAAACATAGCACTCTCTTTTTGAAATGTCAATACAATTTTTTATTATAACTTACTTTTTTCGAAATCTTGTCAGATTCGCTCCTGCGTTTTTTTGTCAAAAAAATGCAATTTTTGTGGTAAAAACTGCAGGCGGTAAACGGCTCCAGTCTCTGGGATTTCCTCATTTTTCACAACTGTCGCTATTCTTTCATTTCCATATTGGAAAAAATAGTTTTTTTCTCCCCCGAGAAGTTCATAGGCTGCAAGCGGTAATGCCAGCCCCTTTTCTGTGGCTCGGTTTACCTGCACATCTTCTGGACGTACTCCGACAAGAACTTCTTCTCCAATATAAAATTTATTATAGAAATATTGTCCCTGTTCTTCATATAATGGAATTTCATAATCATCAATTACCAGCAGATACCGATTTTCCCGAAAACAGATCTTCCCACAAAACAGATTCATCTGTGGAGTGCCAATAAACTGTGCCACAAACACATTTGCCGGATGCTGATAAAGTTCCTTTGGTGTTGCGATCTGCTGTACGATACCTTCCTTCATGACAACAATTTTTGTTCCAAGTGTCATTGCTTCTATCTGGTCATGCGTCACATAAATAAAGGTTGTCTGCAGCATCCGATACAATTCACTGATTTCTGCACGCATTTTTCCACGTAGTTTTGCATCCAGATTGGAAAGTGGTTCATCCATTAAAAATACTTTCGGTTTCCGAACCATTGCACGTCCGATCGCTACTCTTTGTTTCTGCCCGCCGGAAAGTTCCCCTGGTTTCCGTTCAAGGATCTGCACGATATCAAGAATTTGTGCTACACGCATAACTTCCTCCCGGATCTGTGACCTGGACTGATGATTCAATTTTAAACTATAAGCAATATTATCATAAACCGACATATGCGGATAAAGCGCATAATTCTGAAATACCATTGCTACATCTCTCTTATTTGCCTTTACATGGTTTACCAGCTTTCCATCCATCAGCAGTTTGCCATCGGAAATTTCTTCCAGCCCGGCTATCATACGGAGTGTTGTTGATTTTCCGCATCCGGATGGACCGACAAAAACAACAAATTCCTGCTTTTCAATTTCCAGGTTAAAATCCTGTACTGCTGCCACTCCATCTTCATAATATTTATATACATGCCTAAGTTCAATTGCCGCCATCTTTAATTCCTTTCCAGATATGCCGGAAGTTCTCCAATGGATGTTAATATTTCATCCGCTTCTCCCGCAAAATCTTCTTTTTTTGCAAGACCGCTCAGTACTCCGATTCCTGTACCGCCACACATATGTGCAAATATCATATCATTCTTTGTATCCCCAACTACCAGAATTTCCTGTGGCTGCATTCTAAATTTTCCTCGAAACTTTTCAAACATATCTTTTTCCGGTTTCGGTTTTAATTTTCCATCGTCACATCCAAGGAAATCAAACATTTCTAAAATACCAAGTTTTTGAAAACACCGTCGAACCGATGTAGCCGTATCTGCTGTTGCCAGTCCAATTTTTATTTGCATTCTACGTAAAACCTCAAACAAGGGACGAAGCGGAACTATTTCCCGATATTCAAAATCGTCTCTTGCCGTAACACTTTCAAACAAAACCGACAGCTGCTCTGCAATCAGAACCGGATCTACCTCATCCCCCTGCTTATGCAATGCTGCATGAACGGCTTCTCCTATCTCCGTGTACGTCTGATAAGCAAGTGGTCCGTCAGGAATAACCTTTCCATCTTTTATCCCCATCGCTTCTAATATAAAATTTCTTTTTCCCAGTGACTTTTCCAGCCCATTAATACGGATGAGCAAATCCGTAACCTCATTCGCCGCCTGCAGCCAAAGCGACTGAAAATCAATCAATGTTCCATCTTTATCAAATAATATTCCCTTAATCTGCATCTTTTTGTTCCAGCTTGTCCAGTGCATCCCCATAACTGGTCAGCCGATGCTCCTTTTTTCCATAATATAAAGGGTTGCTGTATGCAAGAAACTGTCCGGAAGGATCTCGTACTTCAAACCGGAACCACTGCCAATATTCTCCCTTTACATAATATTTATAGTGGCCCTCGCATCTACCATCCTTTTGTGTCACTGTAACCGGCTCCTTTTGTATGCCTTCTATTTCATCATACCGGACAACCGTAATAACCGGATGTTCTATATCTCCATATAACCGGATCACAGCCTCTGTTTCCGCTGCTTTCATTTCATCTCCCGGAAGCAATTGTGTATTTCCATCATCAGCAGATATTTCTACACGACAAAAACGCGAAACACATACATGTCTTTCCCGGACTGCCTGTAAAATTTTCTGTGGGCTGCATGCATCTGCATATACATAGGTTCCCGGATCTCCGACAATGGATGGAAGATCTGCACCTGGATAACGTTCTTCCGGCAAATTATGCGCATCACTACCTCCGACACCACAGATTTTATATCCGTCACTCCAGAGCAGATCCAGAAAACAGATTGCCTTATCATTGGACTCTCTGGCATACGTATAGGTCGGATCATTGACGATTTCCAGACAATCCAGATCCTCCAGTTTTATTTCCCGACAAAGCCATTTCCAGATATGCAAAAATGGATGATTAATACTGAGCAGCCACCCCTTTTGTTTTGCTTCTGCAATCTGATGCAACAAATCCTGTTCCAGCGATTTCTGCCCCATATGCTGCATAATATCCATAATTTTTGACGGATATGACGTAATTCCAAAAAAATTGCAATGCCCAAGGTCTGTTGTAATCTCAATTCCCGGAATTGGCAGGACACTTGTCTCTACCCAACCGGTGTGAACCAGATTATGCTCTGTTGGTACATAAAAATCCAGTTCCATCTGCTTTGCCAGCTTCATGGCTCCCTCTACTGTCTCTTTTCCATCGGAAAGCCGGGTGTGAGTGTGAAAATCGCCCTTATACCAGCGCGTCCCCTTTTGTCTGCATAGATTCCAATCATATGCATCTAATGTCAGTTTTCCATCATCGCTTATCCAGACATGTTCACCAACTGACTGGGTAACGACACCGGTTTCTGTTGTGATTTCCAGTTCCACTTTCACTGGAATTTTCCCATCATATCGGGCGAGATACTCTGTAAAAATACCCAACCCTATGTGCCATGTTCCTTCTGGAATTTCACCGGCAATTCCCCCTACAGAGGTCATTTCCGGTGAATCTGCAATACAAAGATTCTGTTCTCCGTATCCCAGCAGTTTCTGAAGCCTCAGATGCTTATAAGCATCCACAACCACCAAATAGCTTCCATATGTAAATTCCTGTGGAAAGTGTATCTTAAAATACACCTTCTTTTCCTCTTTTTCCAACCGGACATCTTGCCACAGTATATTTTCTGATGCCCGGTCAATGCTCCATGTAATTCTTTTTTTCATCACTTTTATTTCAACGCATCCAACGCGTCCTGTGCTGTCTTCTGTGCCTGATCCAGTGCTTCCTGTGCAGATTTTCCTTCAATTTCTACCTGATCTGCTGCAACCGTTAAGGCATCCCATATTTTTCCTCCAGTCGGATCAGCCGGAAGTATGGAACCATGGGAAGCCTGCTGCAATGGCACCAGTGCCTGTGGATGATCCTTGGTGTATTCCTTAAAGGACTCTACATCCTGCGTAGAATTACGGACAGCCACATAGCCGGTATTCATAGACCAGTTTGCCTGATTCTCCGGACTTGTAAAATATTTCATAAATTCATAGACACCCTGTTTCTCCTGATCCGAAGAATTCTGCAGCATGACAAGCTGAAGTGCATCTGCTGTCGGAGCTGACTGATTACTGCCCCATCCTGGCTGTTCCATTGCTGCCACTTTTGTAAAATCAAGATCCGCCTGATCCCCGGAGGAGCCTGTGTAACCACCTGCTTTATCTGCAAGTACATCATCAATGGTTTTATACCAGTATTCCCATCCCTGCCCACCGGAATGAATTTTCATAATCTTGTCATCATGAATCCATTTACGGAAACTCTCCCATACTTCAACCCACTCTTTGGAGTTGATCGTAACCGTTTTTCCATCATCACTCAGCACCTTTCCACCATTTCCCAGTGCTGCATCAATCATATTTCCCTTGCCCCACATCGGCTCCCAGCCTGCCATGTCCGGATTGTTTTCATGAATCTTTGTTGCCGCGGATTCCAGATCCTGCCATGTTTTAATATCATCTGCATTAATTCCTGCATCCTTAAATGCCTTGATATTGTAATACATGATCTGCGTAGTTCCATATGCCGGAAATGCAAACAGCTTTCCATTTGTGTCATATCCCTGATTCCAGAAAACCTGCAGATAATCATCTTTATCAAAATTACTGTCTGCATCTACATACGGCTGAATGTCTGCAACCAGATCCTTCTCAGAAAGATTTCTTGCTTTATCCACATCCAGAAGTGCAACATCCGGAGCTTTATTTCCGGCAATTCCTGCCTGCAGCTTTTCATATGTCTCGTCATAATCTGCCTGCGTCACGGTATTAATATGATACTTAGTCTGTGACTTGTTAAATTCATCTACCGTATCCTGCAATACATTCACAGCTGTTTTTCCACCAGAAAACCAGAAATCCAGTTCTACGATTCCCTGATTGTTTTCGCTGCTGCCCTTACTCTGGCTTGATTCCCCTGTTGTGCTTCCACATCCTGCCAGTAATCCTACTGCCATTGTCAAAGAAAGCAAAGTTACTACTATTTTTTTCTTCATTTTTGACCTCTTTCTAAAAATTAATTTCTTTTTCTTTTTGCTGCTTTGTAATTGTGCACATTACTTGTATGTCATGGGAATTTATCCCTTCATACCGGTATCTCCACCGATGCCGTTAATGAACCACTTCTGTGTAAACGCAAACAGAAGCAAAAGCGGAATGACAATCACCGCACTTCCTGCCATCACTTTCGGCCACTCGGTTCCGTATGCGCCCCCTTCAATAAAAAAGCGCCGTAATCCCTGCGAAACAAGGCTTTTTTCAGGGTCATCTGTAATCAGCGATGGCCACATATAATTGTTATAACAGCTGATAAAGCTCATCAGCCCAAAGGTAATAAATGATGATTTTGTCATTGGGGCCACTACATGCCATAAGATTTTCCAGTGGGATGCCCCATCAATTCTTGCTGCCTCAATAACTCCTACCGGCACCTGCATAAATGCCTGCCGCAACAGGAAAATTCCAAAAATGCTGACAGCGTTTGAAATAATAAGTCCGGTAAATGTATTGAGCAGATTCAGTTTTGCCAAAATGATGTAGGATGGAATATATGTTGCCGCTACTGGAAGCATATATGTTCCCATAATGATTGCAAACAATACATTTCTTCCTTTAAATTTCATAAAAACAATGGCATATGCAATCAATGCTCCAAGCAAAAGTTGCAGCACAAGCGTCACAAATGACACAAACAAACTGTTTCCGATATAGTGCAGCAATGGAGAATCTGTAAAAATAGATATAAAATTTCCCCATTGTGCCTCTTTCGGGAAAAATACAGCCGTATCCATAATTTCACTTTTCGTCTTTAATGCGCTGACAATCATCCAGAAAAAAGGAAACGCTGTAAAAATTCCTGTAATTGCTAAAAGGATAAGACGTATCAACAGGCTTCCTCTTTTCTTCCATTGTTCTAACTGTTCCATTTCATACCTCTTTCTTTTCCACTGATTTAATAATGTACCCACTTTTTTGATACCACAAACTGGATAAGTGACAACATAACGGTGATTAAAATCAATATCATAGCAACTGCAGTTGCCTGTCCCATGTTAAATTCCTCAAAGCCAAGCTGATAATACATATATAAAAGTGTCCGTGTACTTCCAGAAGGACCTCCCTGTGTCAGAATCTGGATTTGATCATATGCCTGTAATGAATTTACCATAGTAATGATTACGAGAAAGAAGGTTGTCGGAGAGATACATGGAAGCGTCACATCCCGAAATCTCTGCCAGCTGTTTGCCCCATCAAGTGCATTTGCCTCATACAGTTCCTTTGGAACCTTTTCTAAGGCAGTGATATAAAAGATCATTGCATACCCAAGACTTTTCCATACAGTTACAATAATCACAGCAAGCATTGCAGTGCTGGAACTGTTGATCCATTGCAATGCCGGAAGATGGAAAAATTTCAACACATGATTGGCAATTCCTACATCCGGTTCATAAATCCATGTCCATACTATTGAAATTGCAACCGTTGGGGTAATCCATGGGGAAAATAATATAAATTTAAAAATACCATCCCCCCGGAATGCTTTCTGTAACAAAAGTGCTAAAATCATTCCTCCAATAATGGTCGGGATCACCGTTCCTATGCCAAATACAAATGTATTCCACAATGCACTGTAGAATCTTGTATCTTTAAAAAGAGCCACATAATTTGAAAGCCCGACAAAAGAATAACTTGGTGACATATAGTCCCAATCTGTTAAACTTAAAAGCATTGAACGCAATATTGGATAAATCCAAAATACCGTCAACGGTATCAGTGCCGGTACGACAAATGTCATTACACTGCACCATTTTTTCCAGTCAAATTTTTTCTTCAAAACCATTCCTCATTTCTTTTTTGTTGTCTGTCCTGCGAACGTCTTGAATCTTAACATAATGTTTTTTCCCGTTCTATCAATTTTCCGTAAAAAAAATGTAAGTGAAATTTTACAAATACTATGTAAAAAATATTTTACGGAGCAATGCTCCACATTTCCTGATTTAACACATCTTTTTCAAATTCACTCGTTGACTGGTGCAGATTTTTATTGAAATAACCGGTATCACTTTCCAGTAATGTCATACAGAGGGCATCCACAAAAACCGTCTGCGTAATTCGCGAGGAAATCCAGCGGCTTGCCTCACTCTGTACAAATGTTGGCGTATAAAATACAAAATCCGCATAGTTTGTCAATGTAGATCTAGTATCCGCGGTAACTGCTACAGTTACTGCCTGACTCAGTTTTGCTGCTGAAAGAGCATCCACAACCGCCTCTGTCTCTCCAGACATGGAAAACCCAATGGCGATATCTTTCGCTTCCAAGTGTCCGGCACTGACTTTCTGGTAAAACAAATCCGAATAATTACGGCTTGGAAGTCCCATATGCAGCAGTTTTCCGGACAATTCAGATGCTGCTCCCGCGGAATTGTCTGTCCCATAAATATCAATCAGATGCGCTTTCTTTATAACTGATGCAAGTTTTTTCATTGCTTTTAAATTCAGATGCTGTGCCATTTCACGAATAACGGCAATATCCTCCTGCATGCAGGATAATGCTGCTGGAAGCTGTATCTCATATTTTTCATCTAGAAGTTTTTTCTCCTTCCACACCATATGAAGGAAATCATTCCAGCCGGAAAATCCAGCTTTTTTCAATAGCCGGATCACGGTTGGCTGTCCCACTCCCGCACCTGACGCAACTTCGCGCAATGTCATTTGTCCTAACTGTCCACTCTGTTCCATCAACCAAGCGGCAACTTTCTGCTCCGCTTTTGTTGTCACTGCCTGAACCATTTTCACACGCGATTCCCACTCCGATTCCTGTAGCATTGCTCCGTTTTTCTTTTCTTTTTCAAAATCCTGTTCCATTTTCTCAATTTCCCCTGTCTTTTTGCTTTACCAAAAATTTACACATTTTTTTGTATTTTTCTCTTTATCTTATCGAATCTATGTAATTCTTATGTGGATTCTATGTAAATGCTGTGTGAAGTTTATATTCCGTTTTTATCCCATATTCTCCGTGTTTAAATATTTGCAAAGAATCCCGCAAATTTTCTCAAAATTTTAGGACTATTGCGTTTCTGTTTTTAAGGGATTATAATCATTTGTACTGAATTTTTGAAGTTTCTTTAAGGAGAATTTATTTTATGAATATGCAAAAGAAAAATACAATTGATATGACACATGGATCTCTATGGAATAAATTACTGCTTTTTGCCCTGCCGCTGGCTGCCAGCAGCATTTTACAACAATTGTTCAACTCTGTGGATACCGCTGTGGTTGGACGTTTCGCAAGCAGCCGGGCTCTGGCTGCGGTGGGAAGCAACAGTTCTCTCATCGCACTGATGATTAATCTGTTCATCGGAATTTCGCTCGGTTCCAACGTAATTATTTCCCGCTACATCGGACAGAAAGCCGAAGAACATGTAAAAGCGGCAATTCACACCGCCATCGTTGTCGCTTTATGCAGCGGCATTTTCGTGCTTGTACTGGGGCAGTTCATTGCCAGACCGGTACTGACACTGATGGGAACTCCAAAAGATGTTATCGATCTGGCAGTTTTATATCTGCGGATCTATTTTCTCGGCATGCCATTTATCATGCTTTATGATTTCAGTTCCTCAATCCTGCGCAGCATCGGTGACAGCCGCCGCCCGCTGTATGCCCTGATTGCCGCCGGAATCATCAATACCGGACTGAACCTGATTCTTGTCATTGTATTTCATCTGGGAGTATCCGGTGTCGCAATTGCCACCGTTGTTTCTAATATTGTAAGTTCCGGTATTCTGTTTTATATTTTACTGCATGAACAGGAACCAATCCGTGTCAGACTCTGTGGCTTGTCCATTGACTGGGGCGAACTGAAAAAAATTCTGATCATTGGTGTTCCTGCCGGCCTGCAGGGCATGGTCTTTTCCCTTGCCAACGTCTGCATCCAGAGCATGATTAACAGTTTTGGATCAAACGCTATCGCAGGATCTGCAGCTGCACTGAACTTTGAATTTTTTGCGTATTTTATGGTAAACGCATTTGCCCAGACTACCGTTACTTTTACGAGCCAGAATTACGGTGCCGGGGATTTTCAGCGGTGCAAAAAAGTATACCGTCTCTGCATGATTTTTTCCGTGATATTCTGTGGCCTGTTATCCGGTGTTTTTGTACTCGGCCGGGACTTTTTCATTCGCCTGTACACAACCGATCCGAATGTCCTGACTTTTGCCGTACAACGCCTTCTGATCGTCACCACACTGGAACTTCTGACCTCCACTTACGAGATCAGCGGCGGTGCCATGCGTGGCTTTGGCCATTCCCTGACACCGGCTCTGATCACCGTGGTCGGCTCCTGCGTGCTGCGCCTCATCTGGATCAACACCGTCTGCCGTGCCGTACATGAATTCTGGGTTGTTATGATTATCTATCCGATCTCCTGGGTACTGACCGGTACGGCTATGATCACGGCATATCTGCTTCTGCGGCGGAAACTGATGCGTTAAGCATCGGAACGGGCAAATGCATTCTTCATCTGTCCACACAGTTCAAACAGAACTTTATCAAGTGTATCGGCGGCTTCTTTTTTTACCATATCTGCCACCGCATTGTTTGCTTCTGTCTTAAGTGCCATGCGCTTTCCTGCGTCGGTTTCTTTTTCCAGCAGCTTATCATAATGATTGATAATCTCATGTCCTTTAGACAGCACTTTCTCCTGATACCGCTCGACATGGAACACTGATTTCTTATAAGAGGCATCTGCCATCGCACCAATCATCCGGCTTACCCAGTAAAAATTATCTGTAGAAACTTCTGCTGTCGTATTGGCCACATATTCCGGAGTTTCCTCCACCTGCGCATAAAACGGCACCATGGCATTAAAGGCATTGGAACCATACGCAACCCATTCCAGTACATTGGCATCCTCTCCATGCTCCGGGCGGATATGTACCAGACCAACAAAATCATTGCGGTTGATACCGATGGAACGATACATGCCACGCTGCCCCGGATCTCCATACGCTCCATATGGATCGTAAGGCGTTCCCTGATAATGCGAGGAAAGCACATATTTCACATCTTCCACCGTAATCTTGCGCTCCGGTACCAGTGTCCATGGCAGATCATCGGACTCCGGTGTAAAATCCGCATCCGGTCCATCCCAGTTGTATGTGTGTGGATTCAGGCAGCGCAGCATATACCACGCACGCGGTGTATTGTACACATGATCTGCATCGTCATGGCTGCCAAAAGCTTCGCGCGGATTCAGAGTGCCATCCATGGATAGATTCAAGTGATGGTTCGCAATAAACTCCCGCATATCTGCAGAACACATATGATTTTCCTGCATGGTAAATGCATCATCCAGATCAAATGCATCAATTCCAAGCTGATTTGGCATAACCACATACGCATCATCCGGCACACGGCGTGCAATCCAGTGATGTCCGCCAATGGTCTCCATCCACCAGATTTCATTCTGATCGGAAAAGGCAATTCCATTCATTTCATAAGTGCCATAGGTTTCCAGAAGTTCTCCCAGCCGCTGAACACCCTCTCTTGCATTGTGGATATAAGGAAGTACTAACGATACAATATCTTCCTCTCCAATGCCGTTTTCCACCAGCGGATCTGCACCGAGTACACGTGGATTGGATGTGATTGTCTCGGTTGCCGTCATTCCGGTCCGTGCTTCATTGACTCCGCATGCACCCCAGATTCCTTTCCCTTCCACTGCATTTGGCATAGCCGTATAGCGAAGCGGATTTTCTGGAAGCGGAATTTCTACAGAAGAAAGTACCGCTTTGTATACACGTGGCTGCTCCTTTGGCTGCACCACAATCATTTTCTTTGGCGTAAAGTGATCATTTCCACCCGCATCATCATTTCTCGCAATCATGGTTGAACCATCATAGGTTGCATTTTTTCCTACTAATATCGTTGTACAAGGCATATTTTTTATCTCCTTTTTTCGTTATCGCAATCCGGCGTTTGTCCTTCCACCTTAATTTTTGTGTCCGGGCATCGCTTCGACCGTAATGTCTTCCTTTCGTTTCACCTCAAATACCGGAATCCACGCGGTCTCTGTAACCGGGGCATAATGCAGATTTCCGGTTGTCAGACGGTTCTGCTTCTCTGGTTTCAATTTTCCCATAAGAAAAAATGAAATCGCCCCACTCACTTCGCTTTGGGAACCGTCCGGATTCTTTTTATAAATTCTTTCTGCCGGTATTTCTTCCTCTGCTATTTCCAGCACTTCCCCATGGTTCCGTCGCTTTGCAGTTCCGCCCTATCTGATATAGAATACGCGGTTTTCTTTTCTTGGAATAACATCCGGATAATCCCCGTCCACATAGCCGAGCGCACAGTGTCCGATTCCCTCATATTCATCCTCAATCCCAAGGGATGCAAGCAGTTCCCTGCCCCAGCTGCTTTCAAATTCCTCTTTCGCGCGGTGAATCCAGCAGCTGCCGATTCCCAGATCATGGGCTGCAAGCATCAGGTTTCCCATCACAAGACTGCCGTCATAGACATGTGTCGGCCAGTCTTTTTTTCCTAAAACGATGAGCATTGCCGGTGCGCCGTAAAACGGATCACCCTCACTTCCCATGATTTCTGCATTTTTCTTTGCGATTTCATCGCGCTTCTCTTTGTTTGTCACCTGAATGATGATGACATTCTGTGCGCCTCTGCCGTTTGCCGCATAGGTTCCCGCTTCGATGATCTGGTCTAAAATTTCCTGTGGGATGGCATCCGGTTTGAATTTTCGGATGCTTCTTCTGGTTTTCATTTCTTCTAATACGTTGCTCATTTTGGTTTCCTCCTGTCAGTCTTCTTTTGTTAATTGCTCAATCACACACGTATGTGTTTTTGTCTCTCTGTTGTAGTTGATTCCGGCAAGGAGCAGATTTCCCCGATACTCCTTTAAGGCATCTGTATAGTGCCGGTCTTTGATCTGCGCAATGGCTCCCTGTGCGGATTTTTCCCATTTCAGTTCAATCACAACCGCCGGTTTGTCTGCATGCATTTTTCTTGGAATAAAACACAGATCCGCGAACCCTTTTCCGGTCGGAAATTCCCTTATGATCGTGTAGTATTCCCGTGCAAAATAAAACGCCAGATTGATCGTACATGCCAGCGAATTTTCATTGTTGTACTGCAAAATGGAAATCTCACGATGCGCTTTATCAATGCCTGCTGCCACTGCCTCTTCGTCCTGCATCCATAACGCTTCCAGCAGATTTTTCGACGCTTCGACAGAATCAATCACCTCATGCCAGTCCATGGTACTGATTGCATTTACATATTCCTGTGACACTTCTTTGTTTGGAATCGACACCGTTTTGTCCATCCAGTGATAACTCAGATAACCCAGATGAACCAGGAGTGTCAGAACATCATCCCGGTTCTGGAATGTTGTCATATCATTGGAAAATGTCCCTGTATTGATTTCCACACGATCCCCGGCAAGCATCCGCACAATGGCATCTTTTAACCCGTCAAAATTCATCTGGATATAAATTTTTAATGCCTCATATGTTTCGGTCTGATTCCAGTAATTATCATACAGACCGCTTAACATTGCATCGACCACTGATTTCGGGCTGTACATGGAATAGATTTTGGGGTTTTCTCCGTCCATTGCGACAAGTTCATAGCCATCATACCACGCCTGCGCTTCTTCAAAATTGCGCTTGTATGTTGCGCACAATGCGTGCACTTCCTCTTCGGTAAAACCGAAAAACTCCGCCATCTCGCGTGGATTGGTCATGGAATATTCCGTAAACATGTTGAGTGCCGAATGCGAACCGTATTTTTTTATCGGTAAAATTCCGGTCATGTAGGCAAGTGCCACATATTCCTGATCTTTCATCCATACCCGCAGGAAATCCAGATATTTTTTTTGCGCCTCTTTATCCTGCTTGTACTCGCGGAACAGACAGTCCCATTCGTCGATCAGTATGATAAACGGGCACTTCGTATGTGCATATACGTCTTTCATCGCAAACACCAGACTGTCTTCTCCATCCATGACATAATCAGGATATCCTCTTTTCAGATCTGCAATCATGCGTTTTTGAAAAACCGCAAGCATTTCATCCATACTGTGCGTCATGCTTAAAAATTCCTGCATATTCACTTTCAGCACATCATATTGATTCCGGTATTTCTGATAAGTCTCTGCCTTTGCAATCTGCAGAGTATCAAACAACCGCGCCGTATCGACGCTCTGATCGTAATATGCTGCCAGCATATCCGTCGCCATAGATTTTCCAAATCGCCGCGGACGGCTGACACAAATATATTTCTGCCGTGTGTCAACAACCGCATTAACTTTTTCGATTAACTCAGTTTTATCTACATAAATTGCGGAATTTAAGCTCTCCTCAAAGCCTTTGCAGCCCGGATTCAGATAACTTCCCATGCCTAACACCTCCGTAATGTCATTCGTAACCATCCACCATTTTACCAACAAACCGTTACGACCAGATTCCTGTCTCTAGCATACCACAAACATTCTGTCTTTGCACTTATATTCCTTCTGATATTCTATTCATAATTTTACAAATACTTACTGTTCATTGATGTTTTCTGTCCATAATACTTTTTCATATTTTATGAATATGGATTCTATGAAAAACCGGGACATATGGAAAAAATTTGTATATTATGTCCTGCTTTTCCTGTCAGCTGGGACATATGCGGAAAAAGTTCTTATTATGTCCTGCTTTTCTTGTCAGCTGGGACATATGCGAAAAAAGCTCTTATTATGTCCCATACAAATGTCATAACAGGACATTTGTAGCATCTTCTCGTCCATATGTCCCGTTAGACTTTTACAGAAGGACTTTTTTATTATCTTTTTGTCTATATGTCCCATACAGATATCACAGCAGGATATTTTAGGCGCCTTTTCATCCATATATCCCATTTGTCTTACACAAAGGGATTTGCCCTTTTTTCTTTATATGTCCTATTTTGTTCTTCTGGCAGACTTTTTGCATAGAGGAGCTATAACTACAAATATTGATAAACTTAACAGGCGGCAGAAATCATCTGCCGCCTGCTATATAACGTATGCTGTTACACTTATAAAATTGCTGTTTCCAAAAAATGCTGAATGTCCTGAAATGAAGAAAAAACAGCAGTCGCCTCTCCAGTATCCTGTTTTATTCCTGAGCCAGTATAACCAATCACATCAATTCCTGCCTGTATTGCCGCATGAATACCGGTTGAGGAATCCTCAATTGCAACAACCTCATCTTTTTCAGCCTGCAATAACTGTATCGCCTTTAAGTACCCATCCGGATAGGGCTTTCTTTTTTCACACATATCCCCACATACAATAACTGAAAAATAATCTGTCATTTTGATCCGGTTTAAAGCCGTAATAATATACTTCGCGCTCGTTGATGTTACCAATCCGGCTTTCAGATTCCGTTCCTTCATCCATTGAAATAATTCCTGTAATCCCGGCATGGGACAGATGGCATCATTTTCATAGGTATTTCCCATCTCTTTTCTTCTTTTCTGGTACATTTCCCATGAAACACTTTCTTTCGACCGGCTCAAATAATGCAATATTTTTTCACGGCTGTTAACTCCAATAAATCCTTTTAACTCTTCGTGATCCATATATACACCAAACGATTTGAGAGTTTTCTGCAGATAATGTGCATTTTGAGGTTCCGTGTTTACAATAACACCATCAAAATCAAAAAGAATATATTGTTTCTTCATATAAATCTATCCTTTAGTTATGCCAGCAGCCGTGATGCTTTTTCCTGAATCCATGCTATTTCTTCTTCCGAAAGATCACAAAAATCACTGTTTTCCATAGAGCAATTGGAATCTTGTACATATACTATTTTTGTATCTTTCTGGGTGATTGAATAAAACCAGCATTCTGCCGGAACATTATATACTTTTCCCTGCTCCATCAATGTCAGATCAATAGAAAAACCATTTTCCTTTTTTTCTGCGGTAATCAGAATCGCTTTACCATGTACAAGAATAAACTGCTCATCGGTCGAATGATGGATCTCCAAGTGTTTAATCCCATTAATATCATTGTCCGGTTTCCAGTTTTTAATACATACAAGCCACTTTGGATTTTTATAGACACATAAAATTCCCTCTTCGTTATTTTCATACATATCTGGTTTCATACTTATACCTCCCTAAATTTCTGTTCTTCCTGTAATTGGTACTCCATATCCAAATGCACCTTCTTTTGCGCACATCTTTGCGGCAAACTCCGATGCCTTTTTCATTGCATTTTGAATTTTTACATACATCTGTTCATCTGAACCATCTAAAATCTTATGTTGTGGGGAATTTTTTAACATATCACTTAGGAATGCCGCAAAATAAGAATCTCCCGCTCCCATAGTATCTATAACATCCTCTGCCAATACTGCTTTTGTATATAAAAATTTATCTTTATATAATACATAAGAGCCTTCTTCTCCGACAGTTCCAAGAACAACAGAAACACCATATTTCTGTGCCTTTTTCATTTCTCTCTCCCGTTCATCTTCTGACAAATGTGCACATGACATAATTGCAACAGTTACATACGGACATACATCCCTCAAATACTCATCTGTCCAGCGCATTGAAAAATCATAGGCAATCGGAACCTTTGTCTGATACAATTTTGAAAGATCCTGTTCAATATAGCTGTTAAGATTTGTGTAAATCAAATCATATTGCTGAATATAATCCATATCTTCTTCGTTGAAATCAAATGCATGATCTTTTGCAATTCCACCTTTATTTGAGCCAAGAAAAACACGGTCTGTTTCTTTCAGTGTTACCAAAGCGAAACCGTTTTCTCCCTGAAAATGCCGGCAATGCGTATCATCAATCTCTAATTTTTTTAATGTCTCCTGCACACATTCAGCTACTTCATCATTACCGTATTTTCCAAGATATGCCGAATTGACACCATTCCATTTTGCATATACGCATGTATTGACACATTGTCCTCCCGGATACATTTTCCCACGAGATAAATATTTATCACATACATTATCTCCAATCGCTATAATTTTTGGTTCTTTCATAGATTTTCTCCTTATGTTTTAAAATACTACTGCTCCTATCAAAATTGCTGACACTACTGAAACTACAGTACATACAAGGCCAGGAAGCATATAGCTGTGATTTAACACATATTTTCCAATTTTTGTTGTTCCCGCGGTATCAAACGCAATTGCTGCAACGCACTGACCGGAAGCAGGAATAAAATAATTTGATGAACATGCAATCCAGCCAGCAACAATAATATTTGCCGGAAGCCCTAATGCAATACCAATCGGAACCATAATCATTGTAGAGGATGACTGACTTGTTGTTATTGCCCCAACAATAAACACAGCTATGATATAAATCCATGGATGTTCATTCGTGAGAACTGACATATTATCTGTAATAAACGATGACTGATCTGCAATAAATGTATTCACCAGCCAGCAAAGACCAAATGCCAGAACAACAGCAAACATTCCTGTTTTAAATACTGGCTGATCCAGTACCTTATTGCTGTCAAGTTTTGTAATTAATACCGTTACGGCTGCTGCAACCAGCATAAAAATCTCAATTACTGTGGTAAGCGGTAATTTGCTTCCATCTGAAAGTGTTGGAACTAATGCACTTACTGCGCCAAGCAATACAATACCTACCATGGCAACCAAAAATACTGCAACAGAGATTTTTGCCTCTTTTGTTGTTTTAACTTCTGCAGCATTCTCATTTTTCACAAGAGTCTGAACCTGTCCGGATGCTACACGAGCCTGAAATTCCGGATCCTCTGCCAGTTCTTTTCCTTTCTTCATTACAGCAAGAGCACATGCGACTGTACCAATCAGTGTTGCCGGGATACAGACTACAAGCAGTGTAAAAATATTAACCGTTTTATAGTTCGTTGCTTCAGCCATAAAAGCCAGAATACCTACCGTTGCTGCTGAAATCGGACATGCCGTGATTGCCTGCTGGGAAGCTATAATGGATGCTGAAATCGGGCGTTCCGGTCGAACTCCTGTCTCAATAGAAATTTCATTAATTACCGGAAGCAAACTGTAAATAATGTGACCTGTACCACACATAAATGTAAAAATATATGCTACAACCGGTGCAAGTACCGTAATCATCCTAGGATTCCTGCGAAGAATCTTTTCTGCTATGCGAACCAGGAAATCCAATCCCCCACATGCCTGCATTGTTGCAGCTGCTACAATTACCGCAATCATAATTAAAATAACGGTAACTGGCGGATCTGCCGGTGTAACATGAAAGAAAAATGTCATAATTAACATTCCAACACCACCAGCCATTGCTAAAAATGTACCACCCTTACGTACCCCCAAAAATATAATGGCAAGTACAAGTATTAATTCTACCCAGAACATATTCATGTCCTCCCTCTCTTTTATGTCTTTTTCAGTTACATTTTGGATGTGCGCATATCCGTACAATACAAACTTTAATACAATTCTCGTACATCACTCTTGTTTGTATTGTTTTGTATCTGTCTTAATATTATATTTGTATCATACCTTTGTCAAGAACCTGTGTGTTTTTCGTCAATTATCCTATATTTTAGTTCCGGTTTTTGTGCACATTTTCGTCTCCAGGCTATTTCCGTATTATATATGTATTGTTTTGTATCTATAATACAATAAGCAGACAAAAACATAGGATACAATGTCTTTGTCTGCTTATAAATTCTTTTGCCCGAATTAAATATGTTCTGAATTAATACTCTACTTTCCACATATATCTACGTGTTGAAAGCGGATGTTCTTTCTTTTCAGCCAGTTCATGGTTATAAATAGGATATACATTATTAAACAGTGAATGGTTAAAGTAATCCACAACAGAAGCATCAATTGTAGATAATCCAAGTTCTTTTGCGTCCAGAACCTCAATCCTCTTTGCATATGTATGAAGGAATTTTAAAGCCCTTTCATCCAGTTCACGGGTAGATCCTTCTGATATCTGAATCATAAACGGACGGTTTGCATCTGTGATTTCAAACGGTCCATGGAAATATTCTCCTGTATGAATACTGCTGGAATCAAGCCACTGCATTTCCATGAAAATGCAAATACTTTCCATATATGCAGCCCCATAGCCGGCTCCGCTTCCCATCGTATAAATAACGGTATCGTCCTTGTATGTTTCAGCAAACTGTTCAGCTCTTACCTGTACATGTTTTCTTGCATTCCGGATAATTCCGGTAATCATACCAAGTCCTTCGTAGAATTTATCATAATTTTCATATCCTGCGGTCTGTTGAAGTGTTTCCACTGCTACGAGCAGCGCACACATTGTTTTTTCTCCAGCATAATCAATATCACCTTTGAGATGATCCGGACTTGCATCAAATGAATACTGGATAATATAGTCACCAAACTCCACAATTTCAGATTCTTCCAGCCATGTAAGAATAATTACTGCTGCTCCTTTTTCCTTACCAAGCTTTGCTGCTGCAATCGTTTCCGGTGTATTTCCCTTATGGCAGGACAGACAGATGATCGAATTCTCTCCAAAATCTTTTGGTGTACTGTGAACAAATTCGTTGCTGTTGATCAGCGCGGATTTAATATTTGAACACTCTTTCTCCATAAATGTTTTTGCAGGATACAAAGCTCCAAGAGACCCTCCACAACCAACAAAATACAGGCTCTTAACACCTCCTTTGTCTTTTTTGTTCTCCAAAATCTCTGCTACAATGTTTTTAATGTCTTTGCTTGTATAACTCATATTCATTTCTCCTTTTTTTATTTGTCTCGTTTGTTTCTATCCAAAATATAATACAATATAATACATTTGTCAATATAAAACAGCTTTTAAAATAAATATATACAATTCTGAAACTTTGTATTATAATATATTGTATAATACAAATCAAAACACATTACGAGGTTTTTCATGGAATTAAACAATACAATTGCCAAACCACTATACAAACAACTTGAGGATCAGTTAAAAGAAGAGATTGACACCGGAAAACGTAAAGCAGGCAGCCGTCTTCCAACAGAAAATGAGTTAAGTACAACCTACAATGTCAGCCGGGTCACTGTCCGAAAAGCTCTTGCAGGTTTATCAGAATTAGGATATTTGGACCGCAAATCCGGAAAAGGAACTTTTGTTGCCGAAAAAAGAATCCAGCGAAATATCTCAAAAGGTGTTACCGGATTTTCTGAAATGTGCCGTACAATGGGAGCAGTTCCAGGTGCGAAAACCATTAAAATTGCAATAGAAGATCCTACCGAAAAAGACATGGAACTCATGCATATTACACCCGATAAAAAGATTCTCGTATTGGAACGTATTCGTTATGCCGATGAAAAACCGGTATTGTTAGAAATCAACCGGTTTCCTGAATCCTTTTCTTTTTTATTTGGAGAAAATTTAAATGACACTTCCCTTTATGATGTGCTGCAAAACCACAATATTATTTTTGATCATTCCGACAAAACTTTAGATATTGTGTTTGCCTCCGCACAGGAAGCAAAAATTTTGGGGATTTCAAAAGGTTATCCACTTCTTCGAATCGAGAGTACAATCTATAATACTGATTGCTCACTTGTTCAAAGATGTAAGCAGTTATGTATCGGCGATAAATTTAAATTTACAATTTAAAAACTCCGGGCACATATACATTTGCGCCCAGAGTTTTATATTATTCCATGGCATACTGGATAAATTCCGGGAGAATTGCCCGATACCCTTCTTCCTTTATATGCATGCCCTCAATTGTATATTCAGCTTTGAGATTTCCGTTTTCATCCTTCAGAGGATCGTTGATATCGATGTATTTTGCATGATGTTTTTCGGCCAGTTTTTTGACAGCCGCGTTTGCTTCAGCGATCTTTTGGTTGGTGCGCACAAGAAGGCAGGGCTTCATCTCCTCGGTTGCGGCATCGTAATTGATTGGATAATATGCCATGAGATACAGCTTTACATCCGGCAGAGCAGCTTTCACCTGACACAGGATCTGATCGTAGTGATCAATCATCTGCGCGATCGGAATATCCGGATTGCTCAGATCGTTGGTCCCGATATTGATAAATAATTTCGATGGTTTTAAATCCAGGATACAGGTGTCGATATTTTCAAGCAGTTCATCCGTGATAAATCCACCGACTCCGCGGTTATAGATGGTCATATGGATCTGATTTTCCCTGACCAGTTCTTCCACCGGAAACATCTCCATGAGGGAAGATCCTGCGCACACAATCTGCCCCGGCACAACCTCCTTGTTCATTTCTTCAAAACGTCTGATTTTTTCTTCCTTTGTCATCATTCTACCTCCATATATGATATTGAATATTTCATTTAATTCCACATTTCAAGAAACGCTTTCACTTCCTCCGGCATGCGTCCTTTGCGCCATGCAAGAAGAATCTCCGTCGCAAGATCCGCATGCAGAATATCACAGGACTGCATCTGATCCGACAACTTGTGCATAGAAGCCGGAAGAATGGCGATTCCAAGCCCTTTTTCCGCCAAAGTCATCGCCGTTCTGGCGTCTTCACACTCACAATAAATGTCACACAAAAGCCCCTTTTTTTCGAACGCGGACAACAGATAACTGCGGTAGCGGTGGGACAGGATCAGTTTCTGCTCTGACAGTTCCTCGAGCGTGATCCCATCTTTGTTTTTTTCTAAAACTGGGTTCCCTGCAGCCGCCATTGCAAGAAGTTTTTCCTGCATCAAAGTCCTGCTCTCACATCCTTTGAGCACAATCGGTGTCCGGAGTGTCGTGATATCGACCACGCCGTTTTCCAACTGCTCCCGCAGCGTAAATGTCGATCCCTCGTGGATATCAAAGCGAATATCCGGATGCGACGTTGAAAAACGGATCAGGTAATCGGACATCATAGAAACCGTGGACGGCGTAAATCCGATGTGGATTGTTGCCGCCTGGCTTGCCTTTATGACTTCCCGCTTGGTAATATCCGCCATGGTAAGAAGACTGCCCGCCCTGTCATACAGTGTTTTTCCTGCTTCCGTTAATGTAATCTTTTTGGTGCCGCGCAAAAAAAGCTGCACCTGAAGTTCTTCTTCGAGCATCTTTACCTGATAACTCAGCGGTGGCTGTGTCATGTGAAGAACACGCGCCGCACCGCTGATCGTACCGGCATCCACGATTGCCCGAAAGTATTCCAGTTGTTTTACATCCATAGCTTCTCTCCATACATTTTTTGTTTAGTTAATTCATAAAAGTAATATTTTTCATATATGTTAATCTATGGTATACTAAATGTCAACAGAAAGTCAAAATGAAAAAGAAAGAAATGAAATGATTGTGAAAAGAATTGATTTTGAACATGGGTCCATCCCAAGTAACATCTTAAACGCAGCGATTCCCATGCTGGTGGCGCAGCTTTTAAGCCTGCTTTACAACATCATAGACCGCATTTATATAGCAAGAATCCCGCATATCGGCACAACCGCTCTCGGCGCGGTCGGCTTATGTTTTCCGATTATTGTGATCATCACGGCTTTCAGCAACCTGTTCGGCAGCGGCGGTGCTCCGCTTTTTTCCATCCGGCGGGGGGAAAATAATTCCCGGAAAGCTTCCGAAATTATGAATACCTCCTATACGATGGTCTGCGGCGGCGCAATTGTTTTAATGGTTATTGGATTTTTGTTTGCGCGCCCGATCCTGCGTCTGTTCGGCGCTTCCGAGTCTGCTCTGGTTTATGCATACCCGTACCTGATGATCTATCTGCTCGGCACACTTCCGTCCATGATCTCCACCGGTATGAATTCGTTTATCAACGCGCAGGGATATGCCATGACCGGCATGACATCCGTTGCGATCGGTGCCGTGGCAAACTGCATACTTGATCCGCTCTTTATCTTTGTATTGCAATTGGGTATCCGTGGAGCCGCCATCGCAACTGTAATCTCACAGGCGCTCTCTGCAATATTTGTGCTTTATTTTCTAAAAAAACGCGCGGAATTTAAAGTACGGCTTCTGAGCCGGACCGAACTTGCCACCTGTAGAGAAAATGCAAAAAACATCGTAAGTCTCGGTACTGCCGGTTTTATCATGCAGCTTACCAACAGTCTGGTCAGCATCTGTTGCAACAATGTGCTCTCCGTGACCGGAGGCGATATCTATATCTCCGTGATGACAATCATTTCCAGCGTCCGGCAGCTCGTCGAGACGCCGATTTATGCCATGAATGAGGGAAGTTCACCGATTTTAAGCTACAATTACGGGGCACGCCGCCCGAAGCGTGTAAAACAGGCAATTGGTACAATGGCGGTTATGATCTTTGTGTATACCGCCGCCATGTGGACGGTCATTATCGTTGCACCACATTTCCTGATCGGGATTTTCAGTTCCGACAGTGAACTGATCAAAGACGCGGTTCCTGCCTTAAAACTGTATTTTGCCGCATTTATTTTCATGGATCTGCAATACATCGGACAGACCACGTTTAAATCATTAAATAAAAAGAAGCAGGCAATTTTTTTCTCCCTGCTTCGTAAAGTATTTATTGTTGTGCCACTGACCTACCTGCTCCCATATGCGCTTGGCATGGAAACAAGAGGTGTGTTTATGGCGGAACCGGTCTCAAATGTAATCGGTGGAAGCCTGTGCTTTCTCACGATGCTTGCTACCGTGATTCCGGAATTAAATCATATGGAAAAACAAAAATAAGTTAATCTTCCATACCTGCGCGCAGCGCTGCTTCTTTTGCTTTTACGTCGGAAAGGAAATGCTCTTTTGCAAAGCCCATATCCTGCACCAGCTCCATGGTCCCGAGATATGTGCCTGCTGCATCCCGCACCGCCATATAGGTAACCAGCATGGTTTTTCCGTTTTTCTCCATCCAGATCGGCACTTTGTCGAGCGTTCCTTTCCGGAATTCCCCGATGATGTGCCGCACCTGCTGCTCCACTTTCGGGGGATGGCAGGAAAATACCTCGCGGTCGATCGCCATGCCCGGACGCTTGAAATCCTTTGGCCCTTCATTGAAAAAGCGGTTGATATTGTCCTCATCGACAAATGTGATCTCCATCGGAATCGTGTTGAGCATTGCGGTAAGCTGCGCAACGGTCAGGTGCCCGCCCGGCATGATGATTTCATCTGTTTTCTTTCCCATAATTTTCTTAGAAACGAAGGCTTCTGATTTTTCCTTTAAAAACTTCTCTGCCGCCTCCCAGGTCGCATTTTCCACACCAAAGCAGACCGGATAATCTTTCGAATCGCGGTAAATTCCAAACCACTCTTCCTCCGTGAAATTCAGGGCACAGTTCGGGAAGAAAATATTGGCTTCCTTGTAGATCATATCCTCCACGCGCTGCAACACAATACGAAAACGTTCCAGCCAGTGATCTTCCGTCTTTTGAACCGGCAGCTGCTTTGCCAGTGCCGCCAGTTCATCCCTGATCTCATCATCGGTTGTCCACATCACATCCGACGGGCCGCTGATCCCGTATTTTACTTTCAGATGCGGATACAGAAGATCCCCTTTCTTTGCATAATGGATCGCAACTTCCCGCAGCTTTCCAAACCGCTCCGGTGAAAGGGTATTGGTTTCCTCTATTTCGTTCCTGCATTCCCGGATGACGTTTTCCAACACTTCATTTTCGCGGGTAAACGTCTGCAGCGGATGTCCGGTGATTCCGGTTAAAGCCGCGGTAGCCGCCAGCTTTTTCTCTTTTACCGATGCCGCAACCGCTTTTTCCGCGTTGGCTATTTTTTCCTCACTCGTTGCGCCGCGGAACAGTGCCGCATGGACATCACACAATTTCTGCACGGTCTCAAGTGGTGTGCCGCCCTGCAGAAGTTCCTGCTCCGCCTGCATAATCTCTGCCGGATCAACCTCTTTAAATTCTTTTGCGAAATCCGCCCTTACTTTTTCCAATTCTTCCCCGGCGCTCAGCCGCTCGAGATATGTTTTGATCTGTTCTACCCGTGTGTTGTGTTCCATGATTTTATCCTTTCCCATTTATATAGACTCTCTTACAAACAGTTTTTTCATTCTTCAGTTACAATATACACAAAAATGGGAAAAGAATATGTTGTTGCAACCACATTTTATATTTTATTTGTCGTACTGTACAGTTTTCGCAAAGTTTGCTTGACATTTTATGCAAAGTATACTATTCTGTTTTTGCAAAGCAAGCTATGCAAAAAGATAGTGTCAGCCCATTTGTGAAAGAAATTTTGCATGGGCTGATGTTCAACAAAAGGGGATCACCAATGAAAAACCGTATCAAAGAATTGCGCAAAGCCAATAAACTATCGCAAAGCGAACTGGCAGATATCGTGGGAACTACCCGCCAGACAATCACCTCTATTGAAGTAGGTAAATATACCGCTTCTTTAGGACTCGCCTATAAAATCGCACATCACTTTAACTTAACGATTGAAGAAGTTTTTGACTTCAGTGAAATTGAGAATGAGGAGTAATTTACTATGGAAAAGAAAATGGAAAAAATGAAAAAGGAAATCAAAACACAGAACCGTTTCTATCTGATTATCGCAGCGCTTTTTCTAATTGCACAGTGTACCAACACCTCCGGTGTACTGACCTCTGCCTACACAAATCCGCACTCTGCAGAATTTGTGCATGGGTTTGTACTTGGTCTGGTTATCGTCGTGGAAATTTTTGTAATACTGCAGTTTTGTAAAAACAGCAAAGCGCTCAAAGATGAAGCGCTGTTAAAACGTCTGTACAACGAACGCCATGATGAACGCGCACAGCAGATTGAGGCTCTCGCCAGCCAGAAAAGTGTACAGATTGCACTTATACTCGCTGTCGCTGCCGGATTTATTGTCTGCTATTTTAGCCTGGAAGCCTTTCTTGGTATGCTTGGTGTCGTTATACTGACAGGTGTCGTAAGAAAATGCTGTAAAATTTATTATACGCGTACTTACACATTGCAATAACTTTGACAGTGCTGCACACCATTGTAATACAACCATCAAATATCAGGAGGAGAGTATACATGAACGTTGTTATTGCCATCGATTCTTTTAAAGGAAGCATGACTTCCCTTGAGGCCGGGGAGAGTGCCTCTGCCGGAATCCGGCGCATATATCCGGATGCAGATATCACCATCCGCCCACTTGCAGACGGTGGCGAAGGCACGGTGGAAGCTTTGACGCTTGGCTGTGGCGGCACACGCACACAGGTATGCGTAACCGGGCCTCTTGAAAAACCGGTGCTTTGCAGTTACGGCATTCTGGATGCTGGCAAAACTGCAGTCATCGAAATGTCCGGAGCTGCCGGAATTACACTCCTTTCCGAAACCGAACGGAATCCTTTGTATACAACGACCTACGGGGTTGGGGAAGTCATCAGAGACGCCATTGCCAGAGGCTGCAGACATTTTATTATAGGAATCGGCGGAAGTGCCACAAACGATGGAGGAATCGGTATGCTGCAGGCACTGGGATTTGACCTGCTGGATCAGGAAGGGGTTCCGGTACGTCATGGTGCTCTGGGCTTAAGGGATCTGGCTGTGATTTCAGACTCCCATGTACTGCCGGAACTGAAAGAGTGTACGTTTCGGATTGCCTGCGATGTGACAAATCCGCTCTGCGGTCCGCAGGGATGCAGTGCCGTTTTCGGTCCGCAAAAAGGCGCAGATTCTGCCATGATCCAGCAGATGGATCAGTGGCTTTCCTCCTATGCCGCACTCGCCGGAAAAAGCTTTCCGGAAACGAATCCCGCGCATGCAGGAGCCGGGGCTGCCGGTGGCCTTGGGTTTGCTTTTCTCACCTTTTTCCATGCCACTCTGGAATCCGGTGTAAACATCATTCTGGAAGAAACCCATCTTTCCGACTATATAAAAAATGCAGATATTGTCATCACCGGAGAAGGCTGTCTGGACGGTCAGACCGTCATGGGGAAAGCACCTGCCGGCGTTGCAAAGATTGCCAAAGAATTTCAAAAACCTGTGCTTGCATTTTCCGGCTGCGTGACGGAAGATGCAAAAGCCTGTCATGCAGCAGGAATTGATGCCTTTTTCCCGATTGTGCGGGGTGCTGTTTCGCTTGAAGAAGCCATGCAGACCGATCATGCAAAACAGAATATGACCGATACGGTGGAACAGGTATTTCGCATGCTTCGAACGTTTCAGAATATAAAATAATGAAGCAGATTGGTAAATCCCTGTTCGGTTGCATATTTCTCCAGCATTTTCTTCTGGTTTATGATACTGTTGCTGTCACCACTTTGCTCATCATCACGGACCTTTGCGGAATTTTCGTTACTGTTCAGAGGTAAACTTGTAACAAAAGAACCGATGGTATAGACTAATCGT